>ERZ1292630.156-Hain-H41-02um-R3-156-length-75742-cov-9_pt1 | contig 75742 bp, 74 predicted proteins | sample MGYA00564408_ERZ1292630 | MGnify/ENA primary metagenome ERZ1292630 (study PRJEB36523, sample SAMEA6512641) | groundwater metagenome | collected 2019-01-08 | study: AquaDiva: Metagenomics assemblies of 32 groundwater samples
GCTTTCAGGTCATAACTGGCCACGACGATCGAATCGGAAAGATTGGGTCCTTCAAGATCAGCTCCGGCGATACCCAAAAAAAGAATATTGACATGGTTGTTATAACTTTTTAATCCGTCAAGAGAAAGCAGGGTTTTTAAAGGCGAGACCTTAAGAGTTTTGGTAACGAATAGATAATAAGGACGAAGCAATACTACAAGTATTATTAAAAAGACGAAAAAAAAGATAGATAATTTTGATTTGAGAGATATTTTCATAAAAATTTCTAATTGCTAATTATTCTAATTGACCTAAATAATTACCAAAATCCAATTGGGATTTTTTTAGAAATTAGATCAATTAGGTTAATTAGATTAATTTAATTTATAATTATACTTCATGGACTTGGATATTCTTAAACATTTAAATTCCAAACAAAAAGAGTCGGTGGTTAATTATAGCGGACCGGCGGTCATCTTGGCCGGGGCCGGATCGGGCAAGACTCGGGTCCTGGTCGCCAAAGTAATTTATTTGATTAAAGAAAAAAATATTACTCCCGCTTCAATCGTCATGATGACCTTTACCAATAAAGCCGCCACCGAGATGAAGGAGAGGATTAGTCGGCTGTTGGGGGGAATTGTAAAACTGGGTTATGTGGGAACTTATCATTCTTTTTGCGTCCGGGTTTTGCGGATTTTTTGGGAGTCGGCCGGCCTGGATAAAAATTTTATCATCTACGATGATGATGATCAGAAGTCACTGATCAAACAGATAATTCAAGAAAAAAAACTATTTGGAAAGAAAACCCCGGGTTATTTTTTATACTACATTTCCTTGGCCAAAAATCAGATGATCAGGCCGGAGAAATTCTTAGAAAATTTTAAGTTTCATCAGGCCGCCTTGGTTGCCGATATCTACTATCATTATCAAAAAAAATTGGAGACTAACCGCGGGGTCGATTTCGACGACCTGTTGATAAAAGCCGTCAACCTACTGCAAAAAGACGATGACGTTTTGAATTATTTTCACAACAAATACAAATATTTTCTCGTTGACGAATTTCAGGATACCAACTATGTTCAGTATCAACTGACCAAGTTATTGGCCGAGAAATCAAAAAACGTGACCGTCGTCGGTGATTTTTCCCAAAGCATATATTCGTGGCGGGGAGCTGATATAACCAACTTAAAGAAATTTGAAACTGACTTTAAAGGGACCATGACTTTTTATCTGGAAGAAAATTACCGGTCAACTCAGAATATTTTAGACTTTGCCTACAACGTCATCTCAAAAAATTCAACCCATCCGATTTTGCATCTGTTTACCGATAACAAAAAAGGTGAAGAGGTAATTATTTATCAGGCTGATAACGAACAGGCCGAAGCAGTTTACGCCGCTGAAGAAATTGTCCGTCTCAATAACGGAGCTATCATCTCCGACCCGCCAACCTTCGCCATCCTTTACCGGACTAATGCCCAGTCGAGAGTTCTTGAAGAGGTTTTTCTCCATTATGGTATTCCCTATATCCTGGTGGGGGGAACGAGATTTTATGAACGTCGCGAAATCAAGGATGTCTTGGCCTATCTAAAATTATTGATCAATCCCAACGAATCGGTATCATTGGAAAGGATTAGGAAGTTGGGTAAGAACCGCTTTGAAAAGTTTAAAAAACTTTATGATGAAGTTAAAGATAAACTGGAGACTTATTCAACTGATAAAATTATTGAAAAACTTTTTCAAACCGTTGATTATTTAAAATTATATGACGCTGAGGATGAAGAAGATTTTGGGCGGTTGGAAAATATCAAGGAGTTAAAATCAGTCGCCTTGAATTTTCCAAAATTGATGGATTTCTTGGAGCAGGTGGCCTTGGTCGAGTCCGAATATTCGGAGCATGAAAAAAAGACAAGAGGAGGTAAGCGCCAGTTGGTTTTGATGACCCTCCATCAGGCCAAGGGCTTGGAGTTTGACCATGTTTTTATCGTCGGCGTTGAGGAAGGGTTACTCCCGCATTCAAGGTCTCTGGACGATCAGTTTCAGCTTGAGGAAGAACGCCGGTTATTTTACGTCGGCATTACCCGGGCAAAAAAGTCTCTCTATATCACCAACACGAGAAAAAGATTTATCTTCGGTACTCAGGGCTACTCAACTCCGTCAAGATTTATAGCCGACGAGCAAGATACTTATTAACATCAGAAATTTTATTGACCGTATGGGCCGTATACAACTGGTCCAGTTGTACGAGGCTGAATTTTACCCTACAGTTACAATCTTCAAAATTTGACTCTTTTCAAATCAAAGACGGAAGAAGGACATAGAAGTATTTAAGTTTTTTTTTGGACGAGTTTTCCGATGGACAGATCCGGAGGAAGCATTTTGGATAAGTAACCATAGGGAAAAGTTTCTGTTGCTTCATATTTAACGGAGTCAATGCCAATATGTCTCCTGTTGCGAACATGATCGTCTATTGCGGTTTCAACATCACTTTGATCAAAATTGATTACAAAATTACTTCTTTGAGACGTTTCGGTTTCTTCTACACCATCTATAAATGGTCCACCTCTCATTCTATCCCAAACATAGGTAATTCTATTCTCACTACTTCTTCCATCACTTAAGCTTAAAGAATTTGGTAAAGGTGGAAGTCCTGATGCTAAATAATCCATTTTAGAGTTTATTGTTCTTGTATCGATAACTTTATCTATCGTACCTCTAAGATCATAATTAACCTTAACAACTCGTGTTGCCAAATCAAAATTTGGGGCCCTAAAACTTTCAATAAAAGTAGCGTCTTTAATAAATCCGTTATAATCCATTCTTATATACATTGCTTTTTCAAGTTTGCTATTTTTTCTTCCGGCTTGAACAGTTTGGTTTATTATAACTTCATCCATTTTGGGCGAAAACTCAACTTCAATGTCATGCCCTTTTCCAGAAAAAAATGCCAAAGAATCTGCAGGAATATGAGTACGTGAGTCAATTTCACTCATTTTAATGTGATTTTCTAAACGAAGAGTTTTGATTACTTGAAGACCTACTGATAAGTCAAAACAACTATTTGAAAATTTTTTAAGTTTTGGTCCCCATTCATCAAGAACAAATCCAGGGACTTCTTTTAAAGTAGCTCCAATCGCCGAATTAACTGTGACTACATTTTCATGACGCGCCATAACGAACGAATTATACTATAAGAGTAATCATTTTTCAATATATATTTTCCAACTTGACAGATTACTAGTAGGTTAGTGTAATCTTCAAAATTTGACCTCAGTTGTCAAAATGTTCAAACTTGAATGAAAGACTGCCGGTATGAAGACTCAGGTGGTCCAAAGTTAAAATTAAAAATTCTCTCGGAGTCAGTTTATTTTTAAACCACTCAATATCTTTTTCTTGAAATTTATCTCTATCTTTGAAAGATTCCATTAATCTATTTCCAAATATTCGATATAATTTAAGCAAACCCGTTTTTTTCAAATAATTAAGATCGACCAAGGAAGGATAAGGTTGATCGGGATTGGTTTTAAGGACTTCATCAACAGCAATATTTCTTAATATAAGATTATAGATTTCGTGAACAAGATCATCACGAACAGAACTACGTCTTTTAATATTGTGACCAACTTTTTCGAGAAATAAACTTTCAGAAAAACTGTCATACATATTACTATTAGTAAGAACTATTCTGTTCCTAATTTCTATCATTAAATCCCTTATATTATCAGGATATTCAATTTCTTTAATATCTTCTGGTTTGATTAACCAATTAATATGATTCCAGGTTATTCCCCCTTTCAACTCAGGAGCTTTTCCGTCGCCGTAAAGAGTTGTAATTTCGTTTGGACGGGATAAATCGTAAAGATCTAAAAATTTTAAAAAGTAACCGGAAAATTCTGCTTCGTCTTGTAATGAATAAAGCATTAGTTGTTCTGCAGTACAGTCAGATTCATGAGCGCTGAATCGTGAAAATCTATAAGTTTTTTCTAATTTTTCTTCATTTTTAAGATTATTTATAAAATTTGCCAGTAATTTATCGTAGATATTCGTAGCCTGTTCGCGGGTTAAAGCATAAACATTTTCTTCCGAAGGATATTTATTTTCAGGATCAACCTGTCTATTTTTGAAGATCAAATCCAAAACATGACTCTTTAACCTATTATCCACCATAGTATCTTCATGTGGAACCGATTTAATTACCGCCGTATTGGCGGAATGATGACCAATCAGCCGATGAAAAATAAAATCAGCATTATATATTTTGGGAAACTCAGGAGAAACGTTGGATAGGAGGGGATGAAGGGCAGTATCAGTTAACCAAGATTTAGTGACACGACTTAGTCTTTGTACCTTAGCCTTTTCACTCATATGTTTGTATTATACATTACTTATTCCTTCTTGACAATATAATCCAGAATAAATGCAAAAATTATAATCTTCAAAATTTGACGAAAGAGTTTATAAAGTTTGTAAAGAAATTTTTTTTTATTATAATGGTATCATTATGGTAGGCCCAGAGGGGGATATGCCAAAGAAAGGAATCTTCAAGAGGTTTATGTTTTTTATCCAGGATCTTATCCAATTTATCCGAAGGATGGATATGCCGGAGCACCAACGTCAACGATTGAAGCGGTAAAAATAGGAAAAAAAATTCACAGGTTGACTGGATATCGTAGTTTAGCACCAATTCATTTATTTCACAGAGATAAAAGCGGTAAAGATCATTATTGGCAAAGATCGGAAGGAACAACTTTTGGTGCTTTTTCCAAAAAAGCTTATAAGAAAGGATTAATAACAGAATAAAAATAAATTATATTTTCTTTGCTATAATTTAACTACATCTATGAAAGACAAGAATGGAAAAGAGCTGACTTTTGCCGAAGTAGTTGGAAAAGTGACTAATCGAATTAAAAATATCTTTCTTGAGTTTGAGGTGTTTTTACTTCATCTGGTCGGCTGTGTTCCCTGCCATTATTTCAGAAGATTTTTTTACCGATTAGCCGGCATAAAAATCGGCCGAGGGTCGGCCATTCACATGAAGGCGAGATTTTATGATCCAAGAAATATTTCCGTTGGCGAGGACTCAATAATTGGCGAGGGAGTCGTTCTTGATGGCCGGGATTTATTGACGATCGGCAATCACGTCGATATCGCCACCGAAGTGATGATCTACAACAGCGAACATGACGTCAACGACGAAAATTTTATTGCCACCAATTCTCCGGTCACAATTGAAGACTACGTCTTTGTTGGACCAAGGGCAATCATTTTAGCCGGAGTAACAATTGGTAGAGGAGCAATCATCGGTGCTAGTGCCGTCGTCACCAAGGACGTTCCGCCCTATGCCATCGTCGGCGGTGTGCCAGCCAAAATAATCGGCGAAAGAAGAAATAAAGATTTACATTATAGATTGGGAAGAGCGAGATGGTTCCGCTAAATACTACAAATAAATAAAAATAATTAAATAAAGAAATAAAATAAATAATAAACAATGTCTATCCGCATGGGGTTGGATTTAAAACTATATAACAAAAAGTTGCTGGAAGGCCACAAATATGATATCATTACGATATGTTAGAACAAGTAAGTGAAATTAGAGTTGATAAAGCTCCTCAAGGTTTTTTAGGAGTTTTGGGTCAAGTATATTTTGTTCATTTTTATGATGTATTAAATGGACAGCAAAGTACATTGGGTACAATTTATCCTGATGGCACATATGCTCCACAAAATTTAAAACGAAAGATTAAAGAAAAAAAGCTTGTAAACAAAGCTTTTATAACGCCAGAAAATCTTACACTTTTATCTAAAGCGAAAAGACCCCATCCTTCAATTAGTCGTTAACCTCATAACTTCGTAATATTGAATATTAAAACAATGTATATCTGCAGGGGGTTGGCTAAGAGAATGTTTTTGAGGGTAAAATTTAAGAAAATTTGGGATGAAATTGGAACTTTTTATTTCTCTACCTGATTTATTTTAGTAAATACTTTAGTAATTGAAATATGGGCAAAAACGGAATTAGCATTGGCTCCGTGCCAATGAATTTCACCTGAAGGTATCCAGATGATATCTCCTACTTTAACTTTATATTTATTACTCTTAGTTGCAATAGTTCCAGAACCATTAGTTACTACAAGAACTTGTCCGTTTGAATGTGAATGAAATTTATTTCTAATACCTTTAGGAAAATAAATATAGTCAATTGCAAGATCAGATTCTTTTATATTTGCCAATGGTGATTGACGAATAATTGCACCTGTAAACAGTGGGATGTTGACTTTATTTTTTTCAACATTTTTAAGATGAACGATTTTCATACACAAATTATACCAAAATCTCTGACTTTTTATAGACCTAAAACTTAAGTTGTCATATCCTTTAAATACATTTTTCTCTTCCGACTGGATTTAAGTTTTTTTATTCAAACAATGTCTATCCGCAGGGAAGTGGGTTGGGGGACTATTTTAAAAGGTAATTATAGTCTGGATTCCCGCCTACCCTTCGATAAACTCAGGGTAAACGCGGGAATGACATTGTGAATTCAATGAAAATTGAAAATTACTCTGCCGTTCCCACTAGATAAACCGCTGCCCAAGGGCGGAAGTTGGAAAAGAATTTATCATCAATCACCTGCTTATTTCCTTGAAAAACTTTATAGGTAAATATAGTCTTGCTTCCCCAGGCGGGAAAATCGACCTGTTTAGTCACACCTTTTTTTAGAATCGGATCATCCTGATATTTTGGAGGTAACGGGGGAACCACATCATAGACGGTGGCCTGGGAAATCTCAACCCGGCGATTGTCTTTTTTTCCGTAAAGTCTGAAATATAAAAGATTATTTTCCTCATCAATATCCGTCTCGATCAAAATATAAGCTTGAGTATCATTTCTTATTTTCAGATCAACCGTCGGCGCGTAGACAGTTGCATCAAAACCCGGCTGGGAATCATTTTCGTAGTAACCGACCCGGTAGGCGTGGGCATTGCGTTCGATGATTGGCAGTCCGGCGTTTAAAGCAGCTCTAAATAAAGTTGTCGATACCTGACAGACGCCGCCCCCATCACCGAGAACAGTCTTTCCTTCTTTGATAATATAAGCAGGCTGATATCCGGTAAGAGAGGAAATATCACCAACGGTTTCATTAAAAGAAAGCTTCTTTCCTTTAGGAATCAAAACTCCGTTGAATTTGGAGGCGGCTAAGGTCAGATTATGGATTCTTTGCGGGATTGAGTGGGTAAAATCAGATTTTCCTTCGGCGATTAATTCCTCTATCCCGAATTCATTAATATCGGTTAATTTTATTTCCGGTTTGATAACCTCGGAGTTCAAAACAATTTTTTTATTATTTGAAATATCAGTTTTGAAACTGATAATAATTTTATCGAAATCCTGTAAAAATTGATTGGAATTAATCTTCAAGCCGTTGGTCTCTTTTCTAAATTCAACCGCTTTTCCCTTTTCAAACTTAAACAGGGCATTTTTTGCCGCTAAATTATATTTTTCTTCGGACAGGGTCAAAAAATCTTTAAGTTCAGTGGTATCGTATTCAATCCGGCTTTCGAAGTCAAATTTTTTCAAATTAAAAATACCGGCAAATTTTTGATAATATTTTGAAGATAAATTAGTTGACCGGCCTATAAGATATGCCCTTTCGGCAATGGTAATTCCGTCATATTTTAACCCGAGAGTTTGGGCGGAAAAAGTAGCTACAGGACTTTCGGCAAAAAAAACTGTCACAGAAGAATTATTTAGTTTGGAAGATTTTTTTTTGTAAAAATTAATTATTTCATCCTTACTTTTCAATCCAAAATTTTGCTTATCCAGGTAGACGTTCGGGTAAATTTTGTCGTCAATATTTTTTTCCTGTTTTAAAAAAATAAAAGCCGTTGACCCAAAAAAAATCAGACTAAAAACGGCCAACAAAATCAGGAAAAAACCACTTCTATAATCTTTGATTTTTGATATCATGATAGTATGGATGATGATAAAATAATTCCCGAAGAAAATCAACCACCGGTCGAAGAGGCACCCCAGGACTTGACGACCCCTGAAGTCGAATCATTGCCGCCTCCGATCTATGAAGAAAATAAAAATCAGTATATGTTTATCGTCGGGGGAGCGGTTGTTTTTCTGATTGTTTTAATAATTATTTTCCGGGCAATATTTTCCGGCAAATCAGCCAACAAGCCTGTCAGTTTGATTTACTGGGGTCTGTGGGAAGATAAAGAGGTAATCGAACCATTGATCGCCGCTTATCAACAAAAAAATCCCCTGGTCAAAATTACTTACCAAAAAATGAACCCGCAAAGTTACCGGGAAAAATTAGTCAGCCGGAGCAAAACTCAGGGGACCACTGGAGCGACTGCGGTTGAAAAACCCGATATTTTTAGGTTTCATAATACTTGGTTGCCGGAAATAAAAGATATTGTAGCTCCTCTTCCTCCAACTGTCATGAGCGGTGAGGAGTTTGACAAGACTTTTTATCCGATTCACAAAAAAGATCTTAAGGTGGGCAATTACTATTATGGATTGCCGCTTGAGATTGACGGTTTGGTCTTGGTCTATAATCAGGGTTTGTTTAAAAAAGCCGGTATCGCCACGGTTCCGGCCACTTGGGACGATATTACAGAAATTGTCCCAAGGTTGACGGTTAAGGACCAATCAGGTCAACTAATTACCTCAGGAATTGCCATGGGAACGGCTGGTAACGTCGATCATTTTTCCGATATTCTTGGACTGCTTTTACTACAAAACGGCGGGTCTTTAAATAAATTAGACCAGGAGGAAGCGGCCGGGGCTTTAGAAATTTTTAGAAAGTTCAGCGAGCCGCCGCAAGGATATTGGAATGAAGAGATGACTAATTCGACGACAGCTTTTATTCAAGAAAAAGTGGCCATGATCATAGTACCGTCTTGGGAAATTCTGTCAATAAAGTCGGCAAATCCTGACATTGATATTAAAGTTGTCCCGGTTCCGGTCGTTCCCGGAACCGCCTCACTTTCCATCGCTTCATATTGGGTTGAGGGTGTATCAAGATTTAGCAACAATCAACTCGAAGCCTGGAAATTTTTGAGGTTTTTGACTGAAAAAGAAAATATGACCAAAATTTATGAGATTCAAAGCAAAATAAGGCCTTTTGGTGAACCCTATTCCCGGGTTGATTTGGCGCCTCTATTAGTTCAAAATCCTTATCTGTCAGCCGTAATTAGACAGGCGAATAATTTTTATTCTCTGCCTTTGATTTCAAGGACCTTTGATAATGGTCTAAATGATGAGATAATTAAATATCTGGAGAATGCCGTTAATAGCACGATTCAGGGAGTGTCTTATAAAGAGGCTTTGAAGACGGCAAAAGAAGGAGTCGATCAGGTTTTTACAAAATATAATATTTTATGAATATACCTTTTTTTTCGAAAAAAAATAAAAAAGAATATTACCTGGGAATCTTTTTAAAAGAAGAGCAGGGAATATTGATGATTTTTTCAAAAGAGACCTTTGGGTTGGAGTTGATTGACCGGGAAAAATTTACCTACACTAACGGCTGGGAAAATTTGACCGATGATGTTGACGAAGCCCTTTACCGGCTGGAAAAAAATTTAGATATTGAGATAAAAAAAACCATTTTTTTTGTTTACTCACATTTAGTTGATGAAAAAATCGGCGATATCAAACCGGTATACCTGCAGAAAGTCAAACAGTTGGTCAAAGCTTTGGAACTGCAGGCAATGGGTTATGTGGAATGTTTTGAAGCAATTAGTTTTTATTTGGAAAAAAAAGAGCAGATCTCTTTGTCATCTATTTTAATTGAAATTGATAAAACCCAACTGGGAATATTTGTTTACAAAGGCGGAAAGATTGATTCGAAAAAGATCTTAGGGAGAACAGATGATATTATCGGCGATCTGAGCGAAGGGCTGGAGGAAATTAAAAAAAAGACAATTTTGCCGGCCCGGATAATTTTATATGATTCCGGTAATCTTGACGAAACGGCGACAAAAATATTGAGCCATCGCTGGAGCAGTAACCTCTTTGTTCAAATTCCCAAAGTTGATATTTTATCAGAAGACGAAGTGATTCACGGACTGATGGGTATTTTTGGTGAGCAGTTGAAAGATAAGACAGCTCCCGAAAAAAGAGAAACCTTTGGTTTTGTTCTTAATGAAGACGTAAAAGAAAAGGTTGCTGTTGAAGAAAGAAAATTCCTGCCAACAAACCACTGGAACGAAAGATTAAAAAGTTTTTTTGATAAATTAAAAACTGTTTTTCCAAAGAAAAATCCAATCAATTTTAAAATGAATTTTTCCGGGAAACTTTTTTCAGTCATTGGTACGGTAATAATTATTCTCAGTTTTTTCATCAATGAATATTTTTTTCACAAAGCGGACTTGACGGTTTATTTACCAACTCAGGTACTGGAAAAAAATTCCAAAATTGAAATTGATTACCGAGTTTCCAGTGCTTCGGCTGATTTTTCTCAGACGATTAATACTTCTGGTAAGCGGGAAGTCGGGGATAAGGCCCGCGGTTCAGTTACCATCCATAATTTTGAAGATAAGGAAAAAACTTTTGCCAAAGGCTCGATTTTCGAAACGTCAGGTTTAAAATTTCTTCTTGACTCTGATGTTAAGGTGGCCTCATCCAGTCTGGCCGCCGATGGTTCGGCCAAATTACCGGGTAAAAATAACGGATCGGTAACAGCGGCTGTGATCGGACCGGAAAGTAATCTAACAAAAGGCCAGCGTTTTACCATTGAAAGCCTACCGGCAACGACATATTTTGCCATTAATGATACTGCTTTTACCGGTGGAAACAAAAAACAGATCCAAACCGTCGCAAAAAAAGATCAGGAAGATTTAAAAGAAATAATTTTGAATAAAGCGAAAAAAGAAATTTCTTCAATAAAAGTCTTGTCAGGTGAAATTGTTGCATCATCTTTATCACGGGTTGATTTTAGTAAAACAAATTTTTCCAAAGAGATTGGTGAAGAAAGCAGTAAATTAAGTCTTAGGGCGACGGTAGCGGCGACCCATTTTATATATGACAAAAATAATTTTGTTGATAAGGCTCTGGTTTTGATGAAACCGGAAGTAAAAAAACAGTATCAGTTGGAAAAGGAAAATATTTTTTTTACAACCAATAAAGTTGAAAAAAAAGATAAGGTTTTGATTGTTGATGCAAAAATTAAAGCGAAAGCAGTTGTTAAAATATCACCAGAAAAGATCAAAAAGACGGTTTTAGGGAAAAATAAATCTGAACTAACGGAGATTTTAAAAAACCGGTTTAAAATTGATGGCTATGACGTAACCATTAGAGAACCACTTTCGCTTTTAAAAAATTATCTGCCTTTTTTCTCCAATAATATTAATCTAAAAAATTCTAGTTTATAAATATGGCCGTTCGTGTTTATTTTAAAAAAAAGCATTCTCCCAAAAAAAAAGCCATTAACGTTTTTTCTTACGTTTTTTTGGTCGCAGGATCGTTACTTTTATTTTGGTCGTTTTATCCGATATTGTCTTCGGCAATTTACTCAAAATTGTTTATAAAAAATAATATTAACATACCAGTCTCGGGACAGACGGGAACGTCGGCTTTAAAGGAAGCAAATTCTATTTTAGGAACATTTAATATTTTTTCTAATAATTTAAGGGATTATACAAAGGCCAGTATTTGGTTTCCGGCATCACCCCAACTTGAATCCATGTCCCAGTTAAATGTGAAAGAATACTTTCTTTCAATTCCGAAATTAAATATCAAAAAAGCCAAAGTCGTGGTTGGGGGAGAAGATTTAACCAAGAGCCTTGTTCATTATTTACCTCAGTCTTTACCCGGCGAATATGGTAACGTAGCGATTTTTGGCCACTCAACTTTGCCGCAACTTTACAATCCTAAAGACTATAAAACGATTTTTACCTATCTTTCTTCACTGGAAAAAGGGGATAAAATTTATATCAACATTGGAGAGTTGGAATATCATTATGAAGTGATCGACAGTTTTATTGTCAAACCGAGTGAAATTTCGGTTTTGGAACAAAAAAAAGATGCTTCCTATCTGACTCTAATTACTTGCACACCACCAGGTACTTACTGGGAAAGATTAGTGGTTACAGCCAAACTCACTCAATTATAGACATAATCTCCGATTGAACAAACCTATAATATATGATAAAATTGGCCCCATGAAAGTAAGTCAGGCACTATATTATTTAGTCAATTTTTTTGTCTTTATTGGTGGGGTTACTCAAAAAATACTGACGACCCCGATATTTTTTTTGGGAAATTTATTAAGAATATTGATCCTGATGGTCTTCAAATTTTTTGTAAGGATCAAATTAAAGCCGATAAAATTACCGGCCTTTAAGTTTCCATCAATAAAGTTGCCTGTAATAAAGTTGCCAACGATAAAGCCGTCCGCGTATCAGAATTTAATTTCCGAAAAAATTAGATATTTTTTATTCGGTTGTTTGATTACAATAGGAATAATTTTCTTTTTTCAATCATATTATTTTATTAAAGAACTGCCTTCACCGTACAGCATAGGAAAGATCAACTATCCTTTGTCAACTCATATCTACGACAGAAATAATAAATTACTTTACGAAATTTACCGGGAACAAAACAGAACTCCGATCACTTTAAAAGAGCTTCCGGTTTATGTAGCTCAAGCGACGATTGCCATTGAAGATAAAGATTTTTACCGTCATTCCGGAGTCGCCTTTTTTTCCGGAATAATCCGGGCCGTTAAAGAAATGGCCGTTCATAAAAATTTACAGGGAGGATCAACGATTACTCAACAATTAGTCAAAACAGCGTTATTGTCTCCAGAAAGAACCGTTATAAGAAAAATAAAGGAAGTAATTTTGGCCCTGTGGACGGAAAAGATTTACAGCAAAGATAAGATTCTTGAGATGTATTTAAATCAGGTTCCTTACGGAGGGTCCTCATACGGAATTGAGGAAGCGGCCAAAACTTATTTTGGAAAGAAGGCAAAACAGTTGACAGTAGCGGAAGCGGCTTTGCTGGCCGGATTACCTCAAGCCCCTTCGACCTATTCGCCCTACAGTAATCCAGATTCCGCTATGGAAAGAAGGAACGAAGTATTGACGGCGATGAAAAATCAGGGATATATCAGCGAGGAGTTAAAAGTTAAAAGTGAAAAATTAAAAGTTGAGGTGTTACCTCCAAAGACATCAATTCGTGCACCCCATTTTGTTTTTTATACAAAAAACCAACTGGAAGATTATTACGGTATAAAAATCGTTGAAGAGGGGGGATTAAAGGTAACAACAACTTTGGACAATAATATTCAGCAGGAAGCGGAAAAAATTCTTAGAGAAGAACTGGATAAAATCAGCTATTTAAATGTAACAAACGGCGCCATATTAGTTACCCGTCCTTCAACCGGAGAAATTTTGGCGATGGTTGGTTCGGTTGATTATTTTTCCCAGAACAACGGTGCTTTTAATGTGACAACAGCCTTGCGCCAACCGGGTAGTTCAATTAAACCAATTATGTACTCTTTGGCTTTACAAAAAAACTACACGGCCGCATCAATCATTGATGATTCACCGGTAATTTTTAATATCGCCGGAACAGAATCATACCGGCCAGTTAACTATGACGGGCAATTTCACGGTAAAGTGCCTTTACGTTATGCATTGGCTAATTCTTACAATATTCCGGCCGTCAAAACATTAAATGTAATTGGCGTTGAAAACTTTATTGATTTTGCCAGTAAAATGGGAATCGAAACCTGGACTGATAAATCACGTTATGGGCTGTCATTGACTTTGGGGGGTGGGGAAGTGAACATGGTTGATATGGCGGAGGCTTTTGGTGTTCTTGCCAATTTGGGATATAAAGTTCCAATCAATTATTTTCAAAAAATAGAAGATAATAACGGCAATATTTTGCGCGAAGCATCTTCATTTAAAATAAAGGAAATCGATCCGGCCATCGCTTTTATTATCAATGATATTTTGTCTGATAATTTTGCCCGGACCTGGGCTTTTGGAAGCAGATCGTTCTTGGAAGTTCCCGGCTATCGAGTCGCCGTCAAAACCGGAACAACCAATGATAAAAAAGACAACTGGACAATCGGCTATAACCCGGAATTTTTAGTGGCCGTCTGGGTGGGAAATAATGATAACACGCCAATGAATCCGTATCTGACATCAGGAATAACCGGAGCGGCTCCAATATGGAATAGAGTCATGAGCTATTTATTAAAAAATTATAGGTCTGGTAATAGATGGTATAAAAAACCAAGCAATGTAGTTGAAAAAATCTGTTTTTTTGGCAGACTGGAGTACTTTGTCCGTGGGACGGAGAATAGTGCCAACTGTAATCAGGCCGCACTGGCAAGCCCGACACCAACGCCGGCGAAATAGAAATGAGATATTTTCTATTTTCTAATTTCTTTGAATCCCACCAGTGCCTGAAGAACTTTTGGCACAAGAATGCTTCCATCCTTTTGCTGGTAGTTTTCCAGGAGGGCTATTAAAATTCTTGGAGAAGCCAGAGCCGTGTTGTTTAAGGAAAAACAGTATTCTGTTGAATTATCCTTTTTCCTGTATTTTATTTTTAGTCTCCTGGTTTGAAAATCACCCATAATAGAGTTTGACATAGTTTCACCGTAAGCGCTACGGGAAGGCATCCAGGTCTCAGTGTCATATTTTTTTATCTGGGGTTCACCCATATCACCGGTGCACATCAGTAATACCCGGTAGGGGAGTTTGAAATCTTGTAAAATTTCTTCACAGTTTTTTTGCAGTTCCTCATGTAACTTTCTTGCCTCTTCAATATCGTTTTTGCCGATTATCACTTGTTCGATTTTCCAGAATTCGTGAACTCGATATAAACCTTTGGTATCTTTACCATAAGCCCCAGCCTCTCTCCGGAAACAAGGAGAAAAGGCAACAAATTTTTTTGGCAGATCGGTTTCTTTCAATATTTCTCCGGAAAAGTATGAGGTAACCGGCACTTCAGCTGTTCCGGCGAGGTAGGCGTCTTCATCATTCAGTTTATAGACTTCCTGTTCGCCCCAAGGAAATTGACCAGATCCAAAAAGAGTAAAACCCTTAACTATTGAAGGAGCGATGATCGGTGTATAGCCTTTTTTAACCAATTTTTGAAAGACATAAAAAAGAATGGCAAACTGTAATTGAGCAACTTGATTCTTCAGAAAATATCCGCGGAATCCGGAAACTTTTGATCCTCGTTCTAAATCGAATAAATCGAGACTTAGTCCGAGTTCAAGGTGCGACTTTAATGCAAAATCAAATTTGGGAATCTTTCCCCACTTTTTGACTTCGACATTACCGGTGGCATCTTTACCGATCGGAACTTCATTAAGGGGAACGCTTGGGACATATGAAAGTAAAGTTTCAAGTTGCGAGTTACAAGTTACAAGTTGCTCTTCGAGCTTTTTCAGTTCTCCTTTTAACTCTTTGCCGCGTTGAATGGTTTTTTCATCTGGTTTACCATGAGAAGTTTTGTTTCTTTCTTCACGGAGGATTTGAATTTTTTGGATCAGCTCCCGCCGCAGGTCATCAAGTTTCAGAATTTCATCAACATCAACTTTACGGTTTTTATTTTTTGCCGCCTCAATGACTTTGAATTTATTAGTGCGAATGAAATCAAGAGATAACATATTAAATTATCATATCAAATTCTCAATTCTTTTTGTTAACTTCTTCAACGCTTTTAATCTGTGATTTATTTGATGATGTTCTTTTTCGGTCAGTTCATCATAATATTTGTTAAACTCGTCAACGATAAACAGGGCGCGAAAAGGGTAACCGTTGGTTAGTCTACCGCTGGCTTTTTCCGCAATACGGCCTTTGATTTTTTCCGTTTCATAAATTAATTCGTTTGTTTGCGGATTGTAAAAACAAAGGCAAGTTTCCAAATAAGCGGTTCTTTTTGGGCTGGTACAACCTCGGAGGTTATGTAGCGTATGGTCAATAAGCTCTTCGTCGGAAGCATCGCGTCCTAACCAACGTCGTGATTTAACTCCGGGTTCGTTATTAAGATAGGGGATGATCAAGCCGCCATCATCTGACAATACGGGCAGGTGAGTCAGATTGGCATAATATTTGGCTTTGATTAAGGAATTTTCCTGAAAAGTCTTGCCGGTTTCTTCCGGCTCACTATCCCCTATTTTTACGTCGTTTAATGTAAGTATCTCAATTCCTTGTTTTTGTAATCCTTTTAAACCAAATTTTATTTCAACAATTTTAGCGGGATTAGTGGAGGCAATTAAAATCTTTTTCACTTTTTATTTTCCTGTGGCTGGAATAATTCCAGCGAATTCAACAGTACCTCCACAGTATTTTAATATAATATCAATCGATTCCTGAAGAGACCTTTCAGCTTTAGTGCGATCAATGTCAAAAATTCCATCAATGTTAAGAATAATTTTCTTTGTTTTTTCAGTGACACAAGTTCTTTGAGCATCACGATAGTTAAAGTCGATATTATAACCACCGTTTTGGTCAAAGTAGGCAATTTCAGTTGGTTTAAATTTTGTCGGCTCTTTATCTCCCAATAACAAAATTTGCTCTCCGGTCTTTGGAAAACGCATAATGGTTGGAAAGCTGAATTTGTCGTAATCAAAGGCACCAACAGACACTCGGTTTTTCATAACGATTAAATTATATGCATCAACACATGTATTAATTTGGTACAGATCTTTTTTTTGGGAAATTCTTCGTAGTAGTGCTTCCGGCGATGGCCGGCGGGAATGCCAGTCAACACCCATCTGTTTGTAAAGTTTCCGGTAAGTAATTACTTCGGAATAGCTGCTTATAACCTCGTTAGATAAATGAGACTGAGATTGGACAAATTGATTAATTTCAGCAATAAGATTAGAATCAGTTTTTTTGATATTAATATTTTTGATTATGGCAATACCGATATTGATTGACGGATATTTTTCGGCAACAACAGAATCGATTGAGAATATTTTTGCTTCAGTAAAATTCGGATAAAAATATTTACTATTTGTTGAAGAAACAGCTTTGTCTCGGACATCCTCTTTTAACAATGACAGAGCTTTATCAAATCCCAAACTAATTATTAATTCGCCGATCTTTGGTCCAAACGGCTTTTGTATTAGTTTTTGATAGATTGCTTCAAAGGCCTCTTTAGGTTTTATTCCAGTCAACTTAATACATTCAAAAATTATTTTTTGGATTTCATCTTTATCATCTTTATTTATCAAAGACTTCAATCGATTAAACGATTGAAGTAAAAAATTTTTTTGTAAATCATTGGAAATAAATTTAATAACATTAGTCGTTTTTTTTCCGTAACTATTTATATAAATTTTTGCATATTTTGATCTTTCTTTAAGAATTTCTTTTTCCTCTTCTGTTAACTTAGATTTATTTTGGGTTTCAAAAAAAGTTATCAAATTACTATTTTTCGTTTTTAATAAATTAGCAATGGTTCTGAATCTTGGGATATATAATCTTTTTTGAGGCAGCGGTTTAACTTCTGACAACTCAATAATTCTGGCAAAATCAGATGCTACCTCGCCCGCCTTATCTTTGGGTAGATTATTCTCAATTTTCAAAAAATAAGAATTTAGACAGCGGTCATAGTCATCAAAAAGATTGGGAATCGTATCCCCGACCGGATCAAAATCAAGATGGGTTTTAATTGGCGTTCGAACCAATAAAAATCGGAGAAGATCGGGGGGCAATATTTGGGAAACTTCTTTAGCTGATGAGCCAATACCTTTGGAAGATGACATTTTTTTACCGCCAATAGTAAACCATTCATAACCTCCAAGAGCGTCAGGAGCAACCGTTCCTAATATCTCTTTACAAAAATGAATGCCCATATCATAAGAACCGCCGGCAGACATATGGTCTTTACCGGAAGATTCAATGGTAACACCGATCACTTTCCAGTGAGCCGGCCAGTCTGCCTTCCAGGCAAGTTTGCCACATTCATTAATTGGTTCGACTTTTCCTTCGTGACTACAGCCAATCGCCCATTCAACCATCTTCGGCTCGCAACGATAATAAACATATTTTCCATCCCATTGATAAACATTAGTCGTACCGATTTTTCCGCATTTTTCACAGATTGGATTATAGGGATACCAATTGGCAGGCCGTTCTTTTTTGACCACTCGTTTATAAATATCCCGGACAACATCGGCTTTATCCAGAATAAGTTTAATAATTTCATTCATTTTGCCTGACCGGTAAAGTTCAGATGACCAAATGATTTGAGGATGACAGTTTATGGAATTAAAAACCGAAATAAATTCTTGAGCGAAATAATCAGCAAAAGATTTAAAACCCGGTTCAGGCGAAGGAATTTTATACAATGGATGGCCCATATATTTCCCCCATTTATTTTTATCCAAATAAGTGGGCATGCCATCCATCTGATCCATGTCATTAAAGACATAGGAAAATTTTGTTTTAACACTAATATCTTTTAAAGCCTTATAGATCAGGTCATGAACGATTACTCCCCGTAGTGAACCAACATGAATCCGTCCCGAAGGCGTCTTCATATCGTCAGCCCATTCCCTTCGACTTTCCTTCGACTTCGCTCGAGATAAACGCTCAGGGTAAACAAGTTTTTTATCTTTTATTCTTTTTGCTTCACGATCTGGCCAGATCATAAGTTTAATTTTATCATGAATACTATAAAGTTATTAAAGAATTTGTTGGAAGCGATTTAAATTCAAACCCATCAATTACTTCTGAACAGATAATTTTTACATCGGAACTGTCTGAGTATTGGAGAGAATAATAATTTGGATGATTTGTATAGTAACAATATACAGAAATAGTATTTTTTCCGGCTATTCCAATATTTAAAGCTTGAATATTTCGAGAATTTTTTTTCAATATATCAGTAGTTTTATATAAAGCCTGAGTCAGATTCATATTTTTAAGATAATCATTTAAAAGCAGCCATATTTTCTGCGCTCCTATATCCCCAGGAAGAGAAAGAGTGACGCCTCGTAGAAGTCCATTAAATACATAAGAATAAAACTCATTTATATAAGGCTGGTTATACTCGATATTATTTTTATGCTGTGGAAAAGAAGCGCTCCGTGCATGGATGGAAAAAATATAAGACTGGGGAAATTTCAAAAATTTTTCTTTTTCTTCCCAAATAGGTTTTAGCGATCGATATTTTTGCCATTTATTATCTTTAAGCCAGGCTATTCCCCAACCGTCACCTTGCCAATCGCCATCAAAAGCTTTACTATTTTGGGCCATTTCGGCAAATGCGTTTAATATTTTTTTTGAGCTAATGGGTTGTTTCGATTTTGCTAATAAGAATCTACACATAATGTATATTTAGTTTGGATTCCCGCCTCCGCGGGAATGACAGGTCTAGTTAAGATTTAATACTTTTTGCAAAATGTTTATAACCAAATCAATGTGTTTTTTTTCAACAATAAAAGGCGGTAAAAATCGGACTACCATATCTCCTGCAGGAATGGCTAATATTTTTTCTCCCTGTAATTTTTTTAATAAACCGTTCCGATCTTTTTTTACCTCAACACCAATCATCAAACCCTGACCCCTGACGTCGGCAATAGACGAAGATTTAATTGATTTTAACTTTTTTATAAAATATGAACCCATTTCTATTACATGTTTAAGCAACTGACTGTCTATTTTATTTAGTGTAGCGATGACTCCGGCACAGGCTAAAGGATTTCCTCCGAAAGTTGAGGTATGCAGCCCTTTAAAGATAGCATTTCCGACTTTTTGATTTACTAAAGTAGCTCCAACAGGTACGCCGCCAGCCAAGCCTTTTCCTAAAGTTAATATATCAGCTTCGACACCTGTTTTTTGTATTGATAGTAAAGAGCCAGTTCTTCCCATACCTGTTTGAATTTCATCAACAATGAAGAGGATGCCGTGTTTATTACAAATTTCTCTAACTTTTTTCAAGTAATCTTTATCAGGGACATATATTCCGCCCTCGCCTTGTATAGGCTCAACGATAAAAGCAGCCGTATTTTTGTCGATTGCTTTTTCTAAAGCCTGTATGTTGTTATGTTTAATAAATATTATTTCCCACAAAAGAGGAAGAAACGGCTTGCGATATTTTTCGCCGGCGGTGACGGAAAGTGTCCCTAAAGTTTTTCCATGATATGCATTTTCACAAGCAATAATCTTTTTTTTACCTGTTGTGGTAACGGCGAATTTTAAAGCCGCTTCATTGGCCTCGGCTCCCGAGTTTGACCAATAGACGAATTTATATGATGAACCGCATCTTTTTATAAGAAGTTCTGATGCTTCTGCCCGTTTATCGTTATTAAAACTGCCATGCAAGGTTGTTAATAATTTAAGTTGTTGTTCCAGTTGTTTGATAATTTGTTTATCTCCATGGCCAAAAATATTAACACCGTAGTTACTCATCATATCTAAATATTTATTTCCAATTTCATCATATAAATAGACCCCTTCACCTTTAACAAAAGTGACCCCTCGGTTTACATAAGTATTGACAGTATATTTTTGCTGGAGAAATTGATAATTTTTCATGGTTCGACTTCGCTCACCACAAGTATTAACTTATAATAGTTCCCTTGCCTTTAAGGGCATTAATAATAGGGTTTTTTATTCGACCATCCGACCAATACATAGACTTTAATCCTAGACGGAAAGCTTCTTGGGCACCAAATATTTTTTTCTTCATCCGTCCTTGGGTATAGATCAAATATTTATCAAGCTGATTTTTGTCAACGGTTTTTATAAGAGATGATTCATCGCCAAATTTTTTCAAAAGTCCTGACGCTTCAAAAAGAACCACCATTTTTTCGATTTTTAAAGCACCTACCATAACAGCAACGGCCCAGTCATTATCTGTATTGATTATTTCGTTTTCTTCACTAAGAGCCGGCGGGCAGATGACCGGCAAATATTTATTATCCAAAAGTAAATTAATCAAATTAACGTTAATTTCCGTTACCTTTCCCGTCATATTATCCGTTAATAATTTTATTTTCTTCCCTTCTTCGATATAAACGGCCGTTTTTCTTTTTCCTTTCCAAAGTTGTCCATCTATACCTGATAATCCTACGGCATTGACTCCGTAAGATTGAAGTTTGGCAGCAATTCTTTTATTGACAAGACCTGGATAGGCCATGAGAAAAATATCAATTGCAATTTTATCGGTATAAACACTACTTATTCCGGTAGGTGAGGTAATTATTTTAGTTGGTGTTCCCATTTTTTCAGCAATTTCATCACGGACAACACTAGCGCCATGAACTAGAACTATTTTTTCTCCTTGATCAATAAGTGTTTTTATGTCTTCAGAAACGTAATCCAAGTTAATTTGTTTTCCGCCGCCGATTTTGATAATAAGCATAATTAAATCGGGTGTAAGCCAGAAAATTCTAATCCTATCGTTTCAGGGAAGCTGTACATAACATTCATTGATTGAACTGCTTGACCGGCTGTCCCTTTAACAAGATTGTCTATAGCGGCGATGATAACCAGCCTTTTTGATACTCGATCCATCTCAAATCCGATGTCACAATAATTAGTTCCCTGAAGAATTTTTGGCTCAGGAAAACGGTATAAACCTTGGTGTTCTTTAACAATGCGGATAAAAGGTTCGTTTCCATATTCGGTCCGGTAAGCCTTCCAGATATCTTTTTCCGTTATTGATTTTTTTGGTGTCGTATGGATTGTTACCAAGAGCCCTCTAACCATATCAATCGCGGTGGCTGAAATTGCCACATCAACCTTTTTTTCATATAGGTATAATTCCTGAAGAATTTCAGCAGTGTGACGATGGCCTGACGGCATATATGATCTGACAACGCCGGCTCGCTCGGGATGATGAGAAGAAAACGAGGGTTTGATACCGGCTTGAGAGCTGCTCATTTTAGCATCAATAATTATTCTTTCTTCAATAAGACCATGTTTCATAAGAGGATAAAGGGCTAAAATAGAGACGGTGGCTTCGCAGCCTCCACAAGCAACATAGTTTGATTTTTTAATTTGTTCGCGGTGAAGTTCGGCTATTCCATAAACAAATTGGGAAAGAAACTCTGGATTTTTATGTTCCTGATGGTACCAATGCTCAAAAACATTTTTATCATGGATACGATAATCGGCTCCAAGATCGATAATTTTTTTTGCTAGATTTTTTAATTTTGGCATAAGTTTCATGGATTCACAATTAGGTAAAGCAACAAAAAGAAGGTCGCATTTTTTTAAATCGTCCGGGTGGGCAAAGACCAGGTCGGTTTTTTTTCTTAAATTTGGGTGGATTGAAGATATTAATTGTCCAGTAAATTGTCTTGAGGTTGCCTGCTGGATTTTGACATTAGGGTGTCCTAAAAGAATCCGCAACAGTTCTCCCCCAGCGTATCCAGATGCTCCGTATATTGACGCTGTTATCATAGGTTTTTTGCCACTTTAATACAATAATCAACAATCACACCGGAAATGCTGACTCCGGTTGGTCTTTCAGAGTTTTTAAACTCGGTCGTATGATTTATTTCATTTATTTGTAATCCGTCTTCTGTTTCAAATACATCCATAGAAAGAATTCCGCCTCCAACAGCATCGGAGGCTTTTTTTGATATGTTCGATAGTTCTTTTGTCACAGGGCAGTTAGTAGCAACTCCGCCTCTGGCCGTATTGGTAATCCAATGTGGAGAATCTCTGTATATGGCGCAGATTGTTACACCATCAATGACAAAGGAACGAATATCTCGCCCTGGTTTTTTAATATATTTTTGGATATAGAAAGATTTTTGATGAGGTGAACCTAAGACGTCTTTATGTTCTAAAATTGCTTCAAGAGCATCAATATCATTTACTTTTGCCAGTAATCTTCCCCATGATCCAAGAGGTGGTTTTATGACGGTAGGGAAGCCGCCGATTTGTTTTATGGCTTTTTGGGCTTGATCAGCATTAAAGACCATGGCAAAGTCCGGAGTCGACACATGGGCTTTTTGAAGAATTAACGAAGTCACAAATTTATCCTCACAGATTGCGGAGACAAAGGAATTATTAATTACTTTGATGCCAATGGATTCAAAAAAACGAGTAGCGTGGTTTCCTTTTACAGTTGATACGCAACGTTCAAGGGCAACCTTAAAATCACATTGATATGTTTTTCGATTTAGTACTTCCTCCCTGATATCAATCAGTTTTATTTTAATATTTCTTTTTTTGGCCGCCTCAATAATTAGCTTTTCATCACCTCTTATTGTTGTATGCAAAAGTCCAACGGTAACCATAAGTTTATTCTCCCCAATCTTCTTCCACTTTTGGAGCTTCTTCAAGGGTGGCTGTGTTTCCTTTTAGATTCGCTACTACCAATCGTATATGGCAGTCGGGACAACTAATAACTTCTGACTCTTCGGTGTTTTTCGGAAGAGTTATTTGAGCATCGCAAATCGGGCAATTAGTTTTTATCATAAAAGTAATTATATGGCTAATTTAGAATAAGTCAATTTTTTAAACAAATTTGACAAAATATACATAAAATGTTAAAATTCTAACATTATGATGACTATACCAGTGGTAGTTGGAACAATTATAAAAAAGACACCTTTCCTAGAAGAAAGCCTTAATAAAGGAATTATTAACCTTTCTGCTTTGGCTAGGATTATTAAACCGGAAATTGAAAAAGAGCTTTATAAAAAAGTCAAAAACGGAGCTATTATTATGGCATTAAAAAGATTATCAAATCAGCTATCTAACAAAATAGATATTGGCAGAGTATTTAAAAATTCTCCGGATATTATTGTCAGATCAAATTTAATCGAGTATACACTAGCTAATTCTTACTCATTAATATCTAAACATCAACAATTTCTAAAAAATATTACAACAAAAAAGGAATACTTTAGTACGATCACTGAAGGAGTCTTTGAGACAACCATTATTGCTAGTATGGAGCTAAAAAACACAATAGAAAAAATATATCAAGATGAGAAAATAATTTTTAGATTCAATAACTTATCTTCAGTCACAATCAGACTACCTGAAGAAAATATTAGTACTCCAGGAGTTTATTATTTTATTTTAAAACCATTAGCTTGGGAAGGGATTAATATTATTGAGGTAGTATCAACCTCTCATGAAATAACTTTAATATTAGAAGATAAAAATGTAGATAGAGCTTTTACAATTTTAAAAAACTTATTTAATAAATAAAATTATTTCATTTAATTTTTCTATTTCTTTTCCGTTTATGTCTGAATAAATCTTTTGGTGTAATGTTAGTTTGATTAGGATCGGTTAAAAGATCATTTACTCCCCCGATTTTTTGAAGGTCATTCTTATCAATATATTTTTCAATATTTTTTGGCGGTTCATAGGTGTAATTAGCTGGTTCGGTGTAATTAAAAATTAATCCTTCATAGTTTCTCAATACCCAGCGGTTGTGTCCCTGAGACAAAACATAATTTGGCATGATGGGGACTTTTCCGCCGCCGCCAATGCCATCAACAACAAAAGTCGGTACAGCAAAACCACTAGTGTGTCCACGAAGATATTCAATAATTTCTATTCCCTCACTGACTCTGGTTCGAAAATGTTCAATTCCCTGGCTTAAATCACATTGATAAAGATAATATGGTCTTACTCGATTAATAACAAGAAGCTTGACTAATTTTTTATAAACAAGGGGGTGATTATTCACCCGGCGTAATAAAACGCTTTGATTACCTAACGGGATACCAGCATCAGCAAGCATATTACACGCTTTCGAAGATAAATCAGTCATTTCTTTTGGATGGTTGAAATGGGTATTAATCCAGATAGGATGATATTTTTTCAGCATATTACATAGCTCATTGGTAATTCTCATCGGTAGAGTCACCGGAGTTCGAGTCCCTATGCGAATAATTTCAATATGAGGAATGCTTCTTAAAAGTTTTATGATTTTTTCAAGATAATCTGTTGAAAGAGTCAGGGGATCTCCTCCAGAAATTAAAACATCGCGGATTTGCTTTGTTTTCCGAATATATTTGGCAGCCATTAGAATTTTAGTCCAAGGAGTAGGTAAGTCCGTCTCTCCCGCATGTCTTCGTCTGGTACAATGACGACAGTACATTGCACACTGATAAGTAACATAAATAATTAATCTGTCTGGATAACGATGAGTTAATACTCCTTCGAGTCCTTTTTCCGGACAGTCTTCTTCTTCATGAAGAGGATCGCTAAAATCTGATTTTGAAATTTGAGTTTCAGATAATGTTGGAATTGCTTGTAGTCTAATCGGGCATTCATTATTATCTTGTTCTATCTGAGATAGATAATACGGGGTGATTGCCATCCTTAAGATTTTAAGTGACTTTTCAATTTTTTTTGTTTCAGCATCTTTCAGATTTAATATTTTCTGTAAAATTTTTGGGTTAGTAACTCGGTTTTCAATTTGCCATTGCCAGTTGAACCAATTTTCTCGGGGAACATCTTTCCAAAAAGGGTGAATTTTTGATTTAGAAAAATATTTTATCATACTTAATTTTAACACTAATTTCTAATTTCAAATTGAATAAAAATTAAAAAATAAAAATTTAAAATTTATGAAGCTTATTTAATTTCGATTATCTTATATTGGACTTTGCCGGCGGGAATGTTGATTTCAACCAAATCGCCGACTTTTTTGTCCATTAAAGCTTGCCCGATGGGGGAATTTTGGGAAAGTTTTTTGTTCATCGGATCGGCCTCAAATTCGCCCACAATTTGAAAAAGTTCTTTTCTTCCATCAACTTCAACCAAAACAGAAGTGCCTAACTCTACTTTGTTTCCGGAAACATGGTTTTCAACCACGACGGCCTGTTTAAAGATCTCTTCAATTTCTCGGACTCTGCCTTCGACAAATGCCAGTTCTTCTTTGGCGGCCGTATATTCACTGTTCTCAGAGAGATCACCCATTCCGCGGGCTTTTTGCAATCTATCAACTGCTTGTGGCCTTTTCATTTTAGTGAGATCATCGTGCTCTTTTTGCAAATCATCGTACCCTTTTTTTGTTAGTTGAATTGTTGACATATCTTTTTAAATAAAAAATCCCCATGAACTCTTTTTTATTTTGGGGATCAATGGTAAAATAGTACAAGAAAGCACCTTAAAAGTCAATATCGGTCCTATCGTCTAGTGGTTAGGACGGCAGGTTCTCATCCTGTAAACATCGGTTCGATTCCGATTAGGATCACTTCGACTTCGCTCAGTGTAAACACTTTTTTTATTTAGCTTGGTTTTTAGCTTCTGTTTCAAATATCTTGTCATGAAATTCCCAGAATTTTCCCTGGTCCTCTGCACAAAGTGAGGCTTCGGCGGTTTTCATGGCATTTGGATGTATTTGGACTAATGGAAACTGTTTAAAATAAAATGCTACATCATTTTTATATTCACTCAAAATCTGTTTGACGGTTGGGTAAGCTCGAACACAGAATGGACATTCAAAATCAGAGAATTCAATAATTGTTACCTTCCCGTTTTTTGCACCAGTTGATGGTGTATTGGTTATATCAACTTCTTTTGCCGCAGGGTCAAAGGCTTTATTTGCCGGATCAGAACAGTATTTCTGTAAGTCAGTCGAATAAGCCGTGCAATCAGATGAAGCCGTACCGTCAATCTGTTTATCAATTATTTCCTTGAATAATGGAAAAGGAAAAGCTCCAGCTAAAAATTGACCGTTAATAAAAAATCCCGGTGTTCCTTGGACGCCAAGACTTTGTCCATAGGCAGTATCTTTATCTACTAATGTCTTTTTTTCTCCCGAATCAAGACATTTATTAAATTTTCCCGTATTTAGCCCAAGTTCTTTGGCATATTTTTTTAGATTCTTGACGGAAAGAACTGATTCCTGTTGGGCGACTGTGGCCCCACCAGCACTTCCCGTATTAATTTTTTTTTCTAACGCAAACATTTTAACGGTCATAAAGACGAGAAAAAGAGTAATCACTCCCATCATCGCATAAAGGATGTTGTTATTGGGTTGAGAATAATTAACTGGAGATTGAACCGATTCACTTTGTCTTTTAGATCTTAGCATATTTTTATTAAAATTTTTAATTTTCTATCTAATAACTGTACCGTTTTTTAATTTTTTGTCAAGGGGAATAAGCGCAAATTTCAATTACTTGGCGTAAATCCGGTAAAGATTACTGCCGATTTTTTCGAATTTATATATTTCTATTTTGCCGATTTCGGAAGTATTCTTGACATGCGGACCACCGCAAAATTCCTTTGAATAATCTCCGATAAAATATACCTTGACCATGTCCGGATATTTTTCCCGGAAAAAAGATTTAGCCCCAAGTTTCAAAGCTTCGTTTTTTGGAATTATTTTAAAACTGACCGGCAGTTTTTCCTGAATTTTATTGTTAATATTTTTTTCAATATTTTTTATCTCTTCCGGAGTCGGTTTTCGGATGGAATAAAAATCAAATCTTAATCTCTCCCCTGTTATATTGGATCCTTCCTGTCTGATATCATGACCAACCACATCAAAAAGCGCCTGATGAAGCAGATGAGTGACAGTGTGATATTTGATTGTCTGTTTGGAATTATCAGCCAGTCCGCCTTTGAATTTTCCCGCCGAACCAGAACGTGAGAGTTCTTTATGTTTTTCAAACTCACTTCGGAATTTATCCCGATTAACTTTTTTATTTTGGTTGTCAAATATTTCTTCCAACAGTTCCAGCGGCAGACCGTAAGATTGGTAAAAATAAAAAGCTTTATTTTCCAGATCTTTTGCATCGGTTTGATTAATTTCTGCGATTCCTCGAGCCAAAGCTTTTCCAAACTTATTCATTTCCTCTTGAATAATCGGGGCGATATTATTTTTATCATTTTTCAAATCAAAATAAACGTCGCCGTAAGTTTCAATCACACTTTGACAAAGCTCATCTAAGGAAAAGATCTGTTTAATATCAACTCCGATCTTATGAAGATTGAAAGAAGTTTTACGCAAAAGTCTTCTTAAGACATATCCTTGTTCTTTGTTTGATGGCATTATTCCCTCTTTAATTAAAAAAACCGAGGTTTTTAAGTGATCGGCAATTATTCTCATTATTTTTTTGTTATCTTCATATTTTTTTCCTGTGAGTTTTTCCAACGATAATATTATTTTTGTGAAAACATTGGTTTCAAACAGATCGTTTTTATTTTCAACAGCCATAATGATTCGTTCCAATCCGCCACCAAAATCTACATTCATTTTCGGTAGGTCAGAAAAAGTTCCATCATCATTTTTTTTGTATTGCATAAAAACTGAGTTTCCGATTTCTATAAATCTTCCACAGTCACAGTTGGGGTGGCAATTAGGGTGGTTGGGGGTATTAGGGTTAATAAATTCATAAAAAACTTCAGAGTCCGGTCCGCCCGGTTCACCGGCCGGCATATTATTAGGAATTCCGGCTCGCGACCACCAGTTTTTTTCCGGCCCGTATTTAAAAATGTGATTATCAGGAATACCGAGACCTTTCCAAACTTTAATTGATTCTTCGTCAGGCGGTAAATTATTTTTTTTGTCCCCGGAAAATACCGTCACATAAAGTTTTTCCTTCGGCAAACCAACCTCTTTTGTTAAAAATTCCCAGAACCAAGCCAGCTGTTCCTTTTTAAAATAATTGCCCAGTGACCAGTTGCCCATCATTTCAAAAAAAGTATCATGACGGTTATCACCAACTTCCTCTATGTCTTGAACTCTTAAACAGCGCTGAATATTAAATAATCGTTTTCCCAATGGATGTGCTTCACCCAGAAGATAGGGAACCAACTGTTGCATGCCGCTTCCGGTAAACAAAGTTGTTGGGTCGTTTTGGGGAACTAAAGGAATCGGAGGAACTTCTTTATGATCACGTTGTTTCCAAAAATCAACAAATTTTTTTCTCAGTTGGACATGAGTCAGGGGCATAATGTAAAATTATACATTATGCTTATAAAAACATCTGACACAAAATCAGTCAAAACTTTTTTAAACAAACTAACCTTACCAAAACCTAATTCCCATAAAGGCCAGAACGGCCGGGTCCTAATCATCGGCGGTTCTTCCCTATTTCATTCCGCGTCTCTTTGGGCAGCCGAAATTGCTTCTTATTTTGTAGACATGGTTCATTATTCATCAACCAAAGAGAATGAAGAAATATTTTTATCTTTGAAGAAAAAGTTTCGCAATGGGATGATTGTACCTCAGGAAAAATTAATGGAATATGTAAAAGAAGACGATGCAATTTTAGTTGGGCCAGGAATGCTCCGTGAAGGAGAAGAGGCTAAATATACTTTTGATTTAATAAAATCTTTAATTGAAAATTTTCCTGAAAAACAGTTTGTCTTTGATGCGGGAGCGCTACAGATGATGAAGCCGGAATGGCTGTTAAATTTAAAAAAACCAGCCGTAATTACACCCCATCAGAAAGAGTTTGAAAAACTTTTTGGTCAACCAATATTAAATTTAACCATTGAAGAAAAAACAAAAATCGTTGAAGAAGCGGCGAAAAAATATAAAACAATTATTTTATTAAAAGCAATCGTTGATATTATTTCCGACGGAAAAGAAACTTATGTGATTGAAGGCGGCAACGCCGGTCTGACCAAAGGCGGCACCGGTGATATTTTGGCCGGTTTGACAACTGCTCTGTCTTCCACTAACCCGGCTTTGATTTCGGCTGTTTCCGCCTCAATTTTACTTAAAGTAACCGCGAATAAGCTTTTTCAATCAAAAGGATACTGGTATAATGTAGGTAACGTCATTGAATTGATTCCGGAAGTTTTAAATAGATCAATCATTAAGGTCAGACCCTAAAGGGACTGACCTTAAATAAAAAATATGAAAAAAGAAACAATCGTCGCTATTTTTTTAGGTTTGCTTTTCGGCGGAATCCTGGCCCTCGTGATTTCTTTTAAAAATAAAGAAATCCAGTTGACGAAAAGTAAGATCATTGCTCCGCCAAAAGAAAAAAACGTCCCTCTCAATTTATCCGGAACTGAATTACAGTTTTTTGAATTGACCGAGCCGGCTGATAGGACCATTTCTGAAAATAACCTTATCCATTTGAAGGGAACGGCCGCCAAGGATTCTTTAATATTGGTACAATCGCCAATCAAAGATTTAGCCGTCCATAATTTGCAGGAAAAATTTGATTTGGAATTCCCTTTGGCTCTAGGTGAAAACTCAATTAAGATAGTTGTTTATCCAAAAGAAAAACAGTTCAGGCCACAGGAAAAATCGATTAAAGTTTATTTTATTGATAGCGAACTATGAAGAAAATAATTCAAAATACGTTGTTGCTTGGCTACTTGGTTAGCATGTTGGTTGGTAATACGATGGCGCAAACCCCGACTGTTACCGCCTCATCGTCTCCGACCGTAACTGTTGATAAAGACATTTTGAAGTTAAAAGAAAAAGTTGCCAATAAGGTTTCGGAAATTAGAAGAAAAAATAATAAGGCGGTGTCCGGCTTTGTTGTCAGCAATGACGGAAATACAATGAAAGTTAATAGTGATGGTGTGGAAAATCTGGTCAAATTCGACGACGCTTTAACAAAATATTTTAAAATATTAGGGACACAAAAAAAAGAAATAAAAGCCGACGATATCGAAAAAAATGATTATATAATTGTCAGCGGAATTATTGTTGATAATGTAATTACCGCCAACGTGGTCTTGATTGATGAAAATTTTTTGGTTAACTCAGGAAAAATCACCGAAGTGGATAAAGAGAATTATAATATCAAAGTTCTGACGAGTGATAAAAATACTTACAATTTGAATATAGAAACTTATACTAAACAGTTTATGGTTAACATCAAAACTTTGGGGATAGAGGGAGTTGGTTTTAGCAAAATCAAAGAAGGTGATACGGTTCATTTTGTCGTCAAGAAAATTGGAAATCCGCCAGCCGGCGGAAATAATAATTACTCGGCTACAAAGATCTTAATAATACCGCAGGAGTACTTTATAAAATAATGCTCAACATATTTAAATCCTTTTTTGATTATAATCAGCGTGAGATCAACCGGCTACAGAAAAAAGTTGACGAAATTAATCTGCTTGAAGATAAAACCAGAGATTTGAAAGACAGTGATTTTGTAAAGGAAACAAAAAAACTTCAGAAAATAGTTCGGGCAGATGAAAATAAAGTAAACGAAGTCCTCCCTTGGACTTTTGCCCTTGCCCGCGAAGCGGCCCGTCGGACTTTGGGACAACGCCATTTTGATGTTCAGATAATGGCGGGTTTGGTCCTCCACGAAGGAAAAATAGCCGAACAAAAAACCGGCGAGGGCAAAACGCTTTCTTCAGCTCCGACTTTATATCTGAATGCCTTGTCCGGCCAAGGTGTCCATCTGGTGACGGTCAATGACTATTTGGCCAGGCGCGACTGCGGTTGGATGGGAACGATTTTTAATTTTTTAGGGTTGACGACGGCAGCCATGATTTCAGATAAATCTTTTCTTTTTGACCCAAATTTTAATGACGACGATGCTTTGGACTGGCGGCTGCAACATCTTCGCCCGATTTCCAGAAAAGAAGCATACTTGGCCGATATTACTTATGGAATCAACAGCGAGTTTGGTTTTGACTATCTACGAGACAATATGGCACAAAATCCGGATGAAACAGTACAAAGGAGATATCATTATGCCATTATTGATGAAGCAGACTCTGTCCTGATTGATGAAGCCCGGACGCCTCATATTATCTCCGCTCCCAATCAGGAGGATACTTCAAAATATTATCTTTATCCTAAAATCCTAAATCAACTTGATGAAAAAAAAGATTATGTGATTGATGAAAAATTAAGGACGGCCAACCTAACCGATGAAGGTATAAAAAAAATCGAAACAATTTTGAAAGTTTCCAATATCTATGAAAAAGATTTTGACACCCTATTTCATATCGAAGCGGCTTTAAAAGCCAAAACACTTTTCAAGTTGGACAAAGATTATATCGTCAAAGACGACGAAGTGATTATTGTTGATGAGTTTACGGGACGGCTGTTACAGGGAAGAAGATTTTCCGAGGGTTTGCATCAGGCGATTGAAGCCAAAGAAAATGTCACAATCCAGAGAGAATCAAAAACTTTGGCGACTGTTTCTCTGCAGAATTATTTCAGGATGTATAAAAAATTAGCCGGAATGACGGGAACGGCGACGACCGAGGCGGAAGAATTTCACAAAATTTATAACGTTGACGTGATTGCCGTCCCAACCCATCTATCGATGCAAAGAAAAGATCAGCCGGATATGATTTACAAGACGGAGAAAGGAAAGTTTGGCGCAGTGGTTGAAGAAATTGCCAATAATTATAAGATCGGTCGGCCGATTTTGGTCGGGACGACCTCGATAGAAAAAAACGAATATCTGTCTTCACAGCTAAACACCAGAGGAATTCCCCATCAGTTGTTAAACGCCAAAAACCATGAACAGGAAGCGAAGATTATAGCTATGGCCGGTGAAAAAGGAGCTGTTACCGTCGCCACTAATATGGCCGGACGTGGCGTTGATATTGTTCTTGGGGGAAGTATGCCAAACAAATCAAAAGTTAAAAATCAAAAGTCAAAAGTTGAATGGGAAAATGGTTTAAAAGAATGGCAGGAGAAACATGATGAAGTGGTTAAATTGGGTGGGCTATATGTCCTTGGGACGGAAAAACACGAATCCCGAAGAATTGATAATCAGTTACGGGGACGCTCCGGCCGGCAGGGAGACCCGGGCGAATCAAGATTCTTTGTAGCCCTTGAGGATGATCTGATGAGGATCTTTGGCGGCGAACAGATATCTAAGATGATGACTTTTCTGAATTTTCCCGAAGACCAGCCGTTGACCCACTCAATGGTTTCAAAGGCAATCGAACAAGCCCAAGTAAAGGTCGAAGGCTTTAACTTTGACATCAGAAAACATCTGGTTGATTTTGACGATGTTTTAAACAAGCAAAGGCAGATAGTATATGAATTACGGAAAAAAATGCTTTTTGGCAGTAAGGATAAATCCGGATTTAAAGAAACGATTACTGATATTTTCAGGGAAGAAACTTCCGTTTTGGTTAATAACTATATGATGAATGTTGACCAACTGACTGACGAAGATAAAGGAAAATTAATTTTGGAATTAAATATGATAATTCCATTTGATGAAAAAGAATTAAGTTCGATAATCGAATCTAAAAACAGCGAAAAAATTATTAATTTTTTAAATCAAATCATTGATGAGCAGTTTACCATTAGGGAGAAAAAATTTGGTAAAGAAATCTGGGCCGATGTTATCCGGACCGTGGTTCTTTCAACGATTGATAAATTCTGGATGGATCATCTGACGGCGATTGAGGATTTGAGGGAAGGAATTAATCTGCGGGGATATGGTCAGCTTGATCCGCTGGTTGAATATAAAAACGAAGCTTATTCGATGTTTGAGAAATTAATCGGCGATATTAATTTTGAGGTGACCAGACGGTTGTTTAAAATTGAAATTAATGTAGGGACAAATGTTGAACCGCATATTCATACAATTGAACAACCTAAAATGATTTTACAGTCGGCGTCGGCAATTGATCCGTTTAGTCAGCAACAATCTAATCCAAAAAATAACCAATCATCCGACTTCGCCAAGGCTTCGTCGGACAAGCCAATCACCAAACAACATAAGTTAGGCCGTAATGATAAATGTTGGTGTGGATCAGGAAAAAAATACAAGAAATGCCATTATCCGAACTAATCCAGACTAAAATCACTTACATTTATTCCAAATCCCTAAATTATTTTCTTTCGCTTCTTTTTCATTTTCTTTGAAGTCTAAATAATATTTAATATCGGGTTTAACGGTCATGATTTTAGCAAAGCCATTTTTTATCAAATAATCATTAACAAAGATAACTTGTCCTGAGATAGTTGAAGGATCAACATAAACGTGGCGAAGAAGTCTTCCGTATTTATCTTTGTCAGAAACATCCTTAACGAGAGTTACCGTTTTTCCTTCAACTAATTTTTTATTTTCCAAATACGATTCATTAGCAAAGCATTGCTCTCCGGTCTTTTTGCCAGTTGAATCATGATAAATCTCCGGCGAATTAATCCCGATGTATCTCACCTTTTGTTTTCCCTCAATCTCAATCGTGTCCCCGTCAATGACGCGGACAACCGTAACAGTTTGTTTGTCACCAACAAATGTGGTTGGCGTTGGAATATTTGTTGGAATGAGAGCAACCTTTGGAGGGGAACTTGTTTTGTTAAAAAACAATTGAAGTACTGCATAAATTATTGCCAAAACATAAATTATTAATTGTTTATTAGTCCGGGTCATTTAATTTATTTTAACAAAAAACGATGTGTCATTCCCGTCCCCATTCGGGGACAGGCCACGGCGGGTTTACCCTGTAAGGGAATCCAGACTATCATTTCATTTATTATCTTATCAACGTACGTTCACAAGATAATATTTACGGGGTCTGCGTCCTGTTTTTACAGCGTTTAGCAGGACTTGACAAGTAGTAGTAGTAGTAGTAGAATGAGCGTCATATGGTTGAAAGAAAAATATATAAAAGTCGTGAACAAATATTCTTCAAGATGACAGAATTTCTGAAAATTCAAGGTAGAGTTACACAAAATTTGAAACTTGCAACTGATATCTTTCAAGATCCAAGAAAAAATATAAAAAACAAAGGAGGGATTAGAGTCGAGCTATCATCAGCCACATATGGCGGGCAATTAAGTGATTATAAAGAGGAGGCAGAAAAATTTCAACAAGAGGAAGACAAGAGAGCAAATAATTTTGGCGGTAGTCCCGTATTTGATAACTGGCTTTTAGTCGAAGAAAGACATTCGAAAGGAGCCCATTATATTCAAGAGTATTTATTTGGATAAGATATACTTCATTTGAAAGATCACTTCACCGTCACGCTCTTCGCTAAGTTTCGGGGTTTATCAGGATCTGCTCCGCGGCCGACGCCAAGATAATATCCGAGCAGTTGTCCAACAATAATATTGGCAAAAATTGTCAAATTTCCAAGGTCTGGGGTTTTAATCAAAACATCAAATTCATTTGACTCAAACGGAGCAACACCGATGATCAAACCACCGCGGGCTTTGAGTTCTGAAGCACTTGAGAGAACTTCATCCTTTACCTCATCATTGGAAGCCAACACAAAACAGGGAGTGCCTTTCTGAATTAAGGTAATCACTCCGTGTTTTAATTCTCCGGCCGCAAACGGCTCGGCATGAACATAACTTGTTTCTTTGATTTTCAAAGCAAATTCCAAAGTGGCCGGATAATTCAAGTGTTTGCCAATTAAATACATATGTTCCTCGTCCAATAATTTTTTTGCTAATGTGATCAGTTGATTAATTAACTGTACATTTAACCATTTTGTCAAAACTTTACCCAAATTAATTATCTTTTCTTTTCCCGACTCATACCTATCTGCAACGGCCGTCGCCAATAGGTAAAGAGTAGATAGTTGCGAAGTAAAGGCTTTGGTTGAGACAACGGCGATTTCCGGTCCGGCACCAACAGACAAAACCATATCAGCTAATCTTTCTAAAGTCGATCCGCGGGCGTTAACGACGGCAACAATTTGTCCACCTCTTTTTTTAGCCTCGCGGACAGCGATTAAAGTATCGGCCGTTTCTCCCGATTGAGAGATAGCAAAGACCAAGGTTTTTTCGTCAATAAATTTTGAAAAGGGCATAAATTCGTAAGCGGGGATTGATTGGGCGTCAATCCCTTCTCTTGCAAAAAAATATCTTCCAGCCAGTGCGCAGTATGAAGCTGTACCACAACCTGTTAACATAACTTTATATCCCGAATGAATTTTATCAGCCAATATTTTTATTTCTTTTTCATTGATAGAAGTTGTTTTGGGAATAGTTTTCAGCTGTTCATAAATTTCTTTCAGTAAAAAATGAGGAAATCCGCCTTTTTCCGCGTCTTCCAGTTTCCAGTCCAAAGTTTGCGAGATCAAAATTTTTTCTTTTTCTGTTTCAATGTCAAAAAGTTTGACCCCGTTTTTATTCAAAACAACCGCCTCGCCGTCATTTAGGAAATAAACTTTATTCGTTTCCTTTAAAAAAGCCGGGACGTCAGAAGCAAGAAAATATTGGCTGTTACCCAGACCAACAACGAGAGGAGAACCATTGCGGCAGGCGATGATTGTCTGTGAATTTAAATCCAAAACCGCAATTGCGTTGGAACCACGGAGTTGTTTAAAAGTTTCAAAAACTGCCTCGTTGATTTTTTTTGATTTAGATTTTTCTTCAATCAGATGAGCAATCACTTCGGTATCGGTTTCGGAAACAAACCGATGGCCTTTTTTTAATAATTCATCCTTGATTTCCTGATAATTTTCAACGATGCCATTATGGATGACGGCAATTTTTTTGCTGCAGTCAAGATGAGGATGGGCATTGTTATCAGTGACCCCGCCATGAGTAGCCCAACGGGTGTGACCGAGGGCAATTGATCCTTGAGGTAAGTTAGTTTTTGCTTCACCAATTTTTCCAATATGTTTATCGACTTTAATTTCTTTTCCATCATCGGGAATAATGCTGATCCCCCAGGAATCGTAACCTCGATATTCCAGTTTTTTTAAGCCATCAAGGACGGTGGTCGCCGCCTGATTATTTTTGTCGTTAATGATTCCAAATATTCCACACATAATAAAATAATATCAAAAATCAAATATCAAATATCAAAATGATATTGTTTTGAAAAATAATAACGGAGCTCGAATTAAGTAGTAGTTGTTTGTTTTCTTATTTAAGAAAACATTAATCCCAACAACCTTGGGATAAGGGTACCCGCTGATTATTTCGATTTTCCCTCTCCTCGTATCAGGCACCGTCTTGTACCTGACCATACGCTAACGTTTGATAATACTACTTTAAAGAGCTTTAAAGATATAATAACAAATTATTTTTTATTTATCAAATTCTTGTTAAAGTCGGGTACATCGGTGACAGTTTCTGTTTCTCGAAAAACTTGTAATGATAATACTCAAAAGGTGACCGGTAATCAAGGGTTTGATGAGGTCTTTTAAAGTTGTAGAATATCAACCACTCAGTTAGTAGTCTGTTTGCTTGAATTAGATTGCTCTGTGTCAGGTAGGGTTCAAAGTATTCATCAACCTCCATAAACTCTTCTTGTATAGTTCGATTGAATCTTTCATCAACTGCGTTATCTTTTGGTGTTTTGACACGGGAGAATATATGGATAATATTAAATCTTCTGCAGGCTTCATCAAAATACTTGGCAAATTCTGATCCATTATCAGAGAGTATTGCTGCAATCTTACCATCAACTAAAGCTTGTAACCGAAGTAAGAAATCAAAAGCAGAAAGGCTTGATTTGTTTTTGTAGACTCTGGCATACGCAATTTTCTTCTCATGCTCGATAGCCGTTAAAATATATCTTTTGATTCCATAAGGCAGATAAAGCACAATCGTGTCACAACAAAAAAAGAATGGTTTATCAGAAGACAAATAATCGTGAGGATTGATCTCATTTATCCTGATTTTTTTGTGTCCCTTACCTTTAATTTTTTTAGACCTGATTCTTTTGGCTGTTACCGGATCAAAGTAAAGGTTATGTTTCTGAATGACGTAGGAGATATGATTTTGAGAAACAAAGTAACCATATTCGTCTTTAAACAGTTTCTGAAGTTTAACTTTCCCCAACCTGATATATTTTGCTCTTATGTGTTTGATATCAAGTTCTGTTTTAAAATCAAGGACGGTTTCTCTTTTTGTTTTAGGAGCCTTAGATATACCCTCAAGGGAAGATAATCTTTTTCCTGATCTTTCATATCGAGAGAGCCATTTGTAAAAAGATTTTCTTGACAACTTAAATGATTTACAAACCACAGAAACATTTCTGATCTGATAGAAAAACTCAATAGCTGATAATCGTATTTGGGCAGTAGATGATATTTCCCCCATAGGATAAGCTTTGATAAACTTGTAAAACCGATATGGGAGATTGTACGTTATCGAATATGTTCCGGCATCACTTAATTTTCCTGAGCTCATAGGTGTTGATATATTCTGATACAGAAGTGTTACCTATGTTTCTCAACTTCTCCAATTCTTAAATAATGTTGAATTTAAGCTGATCTAATGATATATTATAGAAATGTCTAATGAAAAAGAATCTGTTTATTTAGATAATAATCTTCAAAGGGAGAGAATTAAAGAGGCAATAAATATAATAACTCCGGAAAACGAAGCGCTCTTACTAGAAAAATTTCCAAAATGGCTAGCAGAGTTAAAAACCACTTTAGAAAATATAATCTCGCCAGACTTCAGAAATATAGGTGAAAACAGATATAAACAATTGCTTGTAGAAAAACTAAACTTAGGTCTTTCTCTAGAACAATTAAATCCTAGAACAGGAGATTCTTTAATAAGAATATCAGGGTTGAGTTTTGCAAATTTACTACGAGGAACACAAACTAGAATCTGTTTAACAAAAATAGAGAAAAAAGTATCCGGATATTATTTATATTCGGATTATCCAGTTCTTGGTGTTAGAGTAAGAGATGGTAAAGTAGATTTTATTGATTTAGAGGAAAGATCTTTAAATCATAGAAAAATTGCTATTGGATATAGAGATTTTGTTCCTATAAAAGTTTTAAAATAATCCTATTTGGTCTGGTTTTTCCTTTTTCGGTTCCTCTTTTTTCTCAACCTCTTTTATATTAAAAATTCTTTTTGTCAGCGTATTCATCTGATATTGGGTCAGAAAATCAATCAACTTTTTATTAAAATTTTTAAACTTTAGTTTTTCAATATCAAGTTCTATTTTGACGTCAGTCATAATCGCGGCCAGTTTTTTGGAAAGATAAACACTGTCTTTTTCTTTTTTCAAAATTTCTCTAACTTTTTCCGATTCGACTTTTTCCAAATTTTTGTAAATTTCATCGACTGTGCCAAACTGATGAATCAATTTACAGGCGGTCTTTGGTCCGATGCCCGATGCACCGGGATAGTTATCAGAAGGATCGCCGACCAAAGCTTTATATTCAATTATTTGATTAGGAGAGACATCGAGTTTTTTTTCAACTTCAGATCGATCAAAAATCCTAATATTGGCCAACCCCAGTTGGGGAGCGGCTACAAATACATTATCCGCTATCAACTGAAAAATATCTTTGTCACCGGTGAGAATGACGACTCTGAATTTATTGGTTTCAAAAATCCGCGTAATCGTACCAATCAAATCATCGGCCTCATACCCATCCTTTTCCAATCTTTCAATTCCAGCCGCATCAAGAGCCTGTTTGACTAAAGGAATCTGAACTATAAAATCATTATCTATCTTTGGGCGCTGACTTTGGTATTTTTTAAATAATTTATTTCTGAAAGTCGGTTTGGGGGTATCAAAACAGGAAATTAGATAGTCGGGTTTAAAATCAGTAATAACTTTGTTGAGCATCGAAAGATAGCCGTAGACGACATTGGTCGGCGTTCCGTCGGCCGATTTGAAAGGAGGCAGGGCATGATAAGCGCGGTGCATGACGGCGTTGCCGTCTATCAGCAAGAGAGTTTGCATAAGTAGTTTATTTTAATTTTTTTCCAACAATCTTCTCAAATTCCTCCTGATCAATGCTTTCTTTTTTAATTAAAACATCAGCGACTTGGGCCATCAGATTTTTTTTGGATTTTACGATTTCAATCGCCTGGTTATAACCAACGGTAATAATTTTTTTTATCTCCGCATCAATCTTGCTCATTACTTCCTGGGAAAGAACATTTTGTTCGAAATATGTTTTGCCCCATTCAGTCACGTCCATATTCGGACCGAAGTTGATTGGGCCTAAGGAACTCATCCCATATTCAACCACCATAGCTTTGGCAACTTGAGTGGCCTGATCAAAATCATTGGCGGCACCGGTCGTCAATTCATTAAATATTACCTCTTCTGCCGCTCGTCCGCCCATCATGACGGCGATTTTTTCCAAAAGATGAGTTTTGGTTTCATGAAGTTTATCTTTGGCAGGAGGAATTAAGGTATAACCCAAAGCCATACCGCGGGAGACAATTGAAATCCGGTGAACCGGATCGGTATGAGGCAGGAAATGAGAAACAATCGCGTGCCCGACTTCGTGATAAGCAGTCAATTTTCTATCCAAATCCGATTGAAGCCGTTTTTTTTCCGGACCAAGTTTTACTTTAGTGGCGGCGTCTTCAATATCTTCCATGTTGATCTTTTCCCGGACAGCCCGGGCGGCAGAAATGGCTGCCTCATTCAGCATGTTTTCCAGATCAGCTCCAGAATATCCAACGGTCCTTTTAGCGACCTTATCCCAATTCACCGATTCATCAAACGGCTTTCCTTTAGCGTGAATTTTAGCAATTGCTTTTCGGCCTTCAAGATCGGGAAAATCAACGATTACCCGGCGGTCAAAACGGCCGGGACGAAGAAGAGCCGTATCCAAAAGGTCACCGCGGTTTGTGGCGGCAACGACCACAACTTGTTCGGTCGGGTTAAATCCGTCCATCTCAACCAAAATCTGGTTTAAAGTCTGCTCTCTTTCGTCATGCGATGGCATCATTCCAACGGAACGGGATCTTCCAATAGCATCAATTTCATCTATAAAAATAATCGAAGGGGCACTTTTTTTGGCGTTGGCAAAAAGGTCGCGGACACGGGCCGCTCCAATTCCGACCAGCATTTCCATAAATTCCGACCCGGCAATTGAGAAGAAAGGAACATTAGCTTCACCGGCCACCGCTTTGGCCAGTAGAGTTTTTCCGCATCCAGCCGGACCAACCAATAAAACTCCTTTGGGAGTCCGCGCCCCAAGTTTTTTATATTTTTCCGGATTTTTCAAAAAATCAACAATTTCGACCAGTTCTTTTTTAGCTTCATCAACTCCAGCCACGTCCGAAAAAGTAGTTTTGGTCATACTTTTTAAAAATCGTTTTCCTCGGTTTTGGCCAAAAGAAAAAACCGAATCCTGAGCACCTTTAGCCTGACGGAAAAGAAAAAGGAAAAAAACGACCATAAGAATAGTCGGCAAAAGATTCCCTATAATATTGGCCAGTCCTAATGATCCCTGAGTATCTTTAATGTTGATATCGATTTTTTCCGGATTGACTCCGGCGTCCTTGAGAGTTTTAACAAATGTTTCACCAGCTTCTTTATAAGAGATAGCCAGAGTGTCATTTTTGTAATAAATCAAAAGCTTATTATCAATCAGATCAATTTTTTTTATCTTTCCCTCTTTGGCTTCTTTGACAATTGTTGTGATGGATTTTTCCGGAGCCACTTGTTTGACTTCATTTGTGATGGAACGATACGCATAAAAAAGAAATAACAAAACAAAAAAAGTCAGGAAAAAATTGCGGAGATTGATGTTGAATTTAAATTGGGTAATTTTAGAACCGTTATTTTTTTTGGCCATAAGCCATATTTTAGCAGAAAGTTTGATAAAATATACCTCATAAAACATGAAACATGTAACATGTAACATAAAAAACAAAAATATAATTCTTGGAAAAACGATTGACGTTCTTAAAAAAGGCGGATTAATAATCTTCCCCTCAGATACTGTCTATGGTTTGTTATGTGATGCCACAAATGAAACTGCTGTTAAAAAATTAATAGAATTTAAAAATCGTCCGCCGGGAAAAGCGATTTCGGTTTTTTGTAATTTTGATTTAGCGAATCAATTGGTAGAGATAAATCAACAACAGGAAAAAATTATCAAAGAAATTCTTCCCGGCCCGTTTACTGTCGTTTTACCATCAAAACACATTGTTAATAAATTATTAGAGTCGGAAAAAGGAAGTTTGGGAATAAGAATACCGATGTATCGATACATTGAAGTATTGGTTAATCAATTTAAAAAACCGATTACAGCCACATCGGCCAATATTGCCGGACAACCGGCTCATTATTCTGTCAACACTCTATTAAATAAACTATCGAAAAAACAAAAAAAATTAATTGATTTGGTTATCGATGCAGGGATTTTGCCGAGAAATAAGCCTTCAACCGTGGTTGACCTGACCCAATCAAACGTCAAGATCTTAAGACAGGGCGACGAGAATTTTTCTGAAACAAAAACATTTTTATCTAAGTCCGTGGGGGAAACAAAAGATATTGCCAAAAAAATATATAAAAATGTAGAGACGAGGCATGCCTCGTCTATACAAAAAAAGCCATTAATATTCATTATTGAAGGTGAGATGGGAGTTGGCAAAACCGTTTTTGTCAAAGGAATCGGAGAAAGCCTGGGAATAAAAAACATTATTTCTCCTACGTTTGTCATCTATTATGAATACGATATTAAGAAATCAAAAGTCAAAAGTCAAAAGTCAAAAATGATACATGTTGATTTATATAATATTCAAAATAAAGAAGAATTCAAACATTTGGGAATTGAGAAACTGCTGAAACCAAAAAATATTTTATGTTTTGAGTGGGGAGAAAAGGCGGGAGAGATTATTGGTTTACTTAAGAGTAAGGGAAAAATTATTTACGTAAAGATGAGGTATGTTGATGAAAGGGAGAGAGAAATAATTTTTAGAAATTAGAAGATGGGTATAGAAGCGGGTTAAGAAGTTTGAGAATAGAAGTTTGAAAAATCTATTTTCCTACTTCCATTTTCCTAACTCGTTTCAAAACCCAATTTCCATTTACTAATTTCAACTTATGAAAATTTTGGCAATTGATACCAGCTGCGATGAGACTTCCGTGGCCATCACTGACGGGCGAAAAATTTTGTCAAATGTCATCTATTCTCAGGTATTGCTTCATAAAAAGTGGGGAGGGGTGGTGCCGTCAATTGCCAAACGGGCTCATGAAGAGAGGATAGATTTTGTGGTTGAAGAAGCATTTCATCGGATAGGGAACGCATATATGCGTTCCTTACAAAATATTGATTACATCGCCGTCACCCAGGGTCCCGGTTTGGCGGTTGCTTTGGAAGTGGGAATAAAAAAGGCCAAAGAGTTGGCTGAAAAATATCAGAAAAAATTAATCAGCGTCAATCATCTTGAAGGCCACATTTATTCGGCTTTTGTCCAAAACAGTCAAGGAAATCCAAAACGTGATTTTAAGTTTCCTTATTTGGCATTGATTATTTCCGGTGGTCATACGGAGTTTGTAATTTTTAAAAATCATTTGGAATATGAAGTAATCGGCTCGACATTGGACGATGCGGCCGGTGAGGCACTGGATAAAGCGGCAAAGTTACTCGGACTTGGATATCCAGGCGGGCCGGTGATTGAAAGATTGGCAAAGGAAGTTAAAAACAAAGACTTTCATAACTTTCCCCGGCCGATGTTAAAATCAAAAGATCTAAATTTTTCTTTCTCAGGATTAAAAACTTCATTTTATTATTTTTTGAAAAAAGGAAAAACCTCCGAGGTTAAGCTTGAGCAAAACAAAGTAAAAACCTCGGAGGTTAAGTTTTTGGCAAGCTCTTTTCAAGAAGCAGTCTTTAATACTTTAATAAAAAAAACGGAGATGGCAATTAAACAAACAGGTATCAACCGTTTAATTATTGGCGGCGGAGTAATTGCCAATATGAGATTAAGAAGATTGTTTAGAGATTTAATTAAAAAATATAAAAGTAAAGTTTTATTTCCTTCTTATAAATATCTGACCGGAGATAATGCCGCGATGATAGGAGTTATTGCTCATTACAAAGCAGAAAAAGGTTTGTTTGTTAAAAACATAGATGAGCTTGACCGTATTCCACGTTGGACTCTATGATTTATAATCTATTGACAAATTGTTATTTTTTTTCTAAAATATAGAAAGTTAGAAATTCTTATATTCTTATGCAACAATTAATTCAAGAGGAATTGGTTAAATTACAACCAAAGGGGTTGATTACAATTCCAAAAAAATTTCGTGAAGAATTTGGTTTTGAAGAGAATGGTTTAGTTAGGATTAAAAAAGATAAAGATAAATTGACAATAGAACCTGTAAGAACATTACCTTATAAAGTAAGAAGTTATACAGATAAGGAAATAGAAGAGTTTTTTAAGTTGGACGATGAAGAAACAAAAGAACTTAAAAGGAAAAAGCTAGTATGAACAGATTTAAGGTAAAGCTTAAGGTTTTTTTTAATGCTTCGGTAATATTATCAGGTTTTCGTTCTTCAAAGGGTGGTTCAGCTAAGTTGATAAAATTTGTTAAGCAAAAGAAAATTATAGGCATAATCAATGAAATTATTATCAACGAAGTATTAAGAAATATTCATAAAACAAGTATTGAAGTAGATGAAGCAAAAGAAATAATCACAAAAAGTTTTTTAATTGTTTCAGCTCCAGACGAAAATTTTTTTAGTTATTATAAAAAAATTTTATTAGATGAGGGAGATATTCATCTATTTACTTCATCTAAACAAATAAAAGCTGATTTTTTAGTGTCTTTAGATAAAAAACACGTTCTTTCTTTAAAGAATAAAATAAATGAATTCAAAATTGTTTCACCTAAAGAATTAATTGAGTTCTTAAAATGCGGCTATGATCGGAGTCGTCGCCGGCTTTAAAGCGGGAAAAGGTTTATTTGTTAATGACGTTGATCAACTTGATCGAATTATCTTTCATCCCCCGTGACATGGATTCCCTCCTCCGAGGGAATAACAACGTATAAAACCTATTGACATTATTTTTTCTTTTGTTAAACTATTACCAAATAAGTATATGTTAGTTTAATTATGCTCACCATCACCAAACAATCAGACTACGGGATTTTGTTCATCTCCAGCATTTATAAAAAAAATAAATTAGTTAATCTTTCGGACTTGATAAAAGAAACGAAACTTCCTAAAAGATTTTTAGCTCGAATCGCGGCAGAGTTAGTTAAAAGCAAATTGCTTATAAGTAAAGAAGGAAAAAATGGTGGATATTTAGTATCGGAAAATATTAAAACTATTTCTCTCTATGATTATTTGAAAATATTTAATGACGACATTTCTGTTTGCAGTTGCGCTGACGATTCTTACGATTGCCAGTTTGAAGACTTGTGTACGCAAAAAAGCGTTCTTAAAAATGAATTAAATAAAGTTATTGTTTCTCAATTAAAGAAGATTAAATTAATTAAATTATTATGAAAAAAATATATTTGGATTATGCCGCGACGACTCCGGTTGATCCGCGGGTATTGAAGGCGATGATGCCTTATTTTTCCGATAAATTTGCCAACACAATGTCATTGCACCAGATGGGTCAAGTCGCATCCGACGCTGTTGAAAATTCAAGAAAAATAATCGCCTCGTTTATCAAAGCAAAACCAGAAGAAATTTATTTTACTTCGTCCGCAACTGAAAGCAATAATCTGGCTCTTAAGGGAATTACTTTTGCCAACAGGGAAAAAGGAAAAAACCATGTTATTATTTCTTCAATCGAACACGACTGCGTTCTTGAATCATCCCGTTGGCTTGCGAGACAGGGATTTAAAGTCGACGAAATTAATGTTGATAAATACGGATTTATTAATATCAATCAATTAAAAAAATTAATTACATCATCAACTGTTTTAGTATCAGTTATTCATGGCAATAACGAAATCGGAACGATTCAGGACATTAAAACAATCGGAAAAATTTGTCATCAAAAAGGCGTTTATTTTCACACCGATGCCTCTCAAAGTTTGGGAAAAGTTAACATCGATGTTGAAAAGATGAAAATAGATTTATTAACTGCTTCTTCGCATAAAATTTACGGTCCAAAGGGTGCTGCTATTTTGTATATTAAAAAAGGAGTTATTATTGAACCGATTATTCATGGCGGTGGCCACGAAAAGGGATTGCGTTCATCCACGTCCAATGTTCCGGCCATTGTTGGAATGGGTAGTGCGGTTGAGATTTTGTATAAAGAAAGTAAACAAGAAAATGAAAAGCAAAAAAAATTAAGAGACATGTTGATTAACGGAATTTTAAAAAACATTAAAGGAACTCATCTTAACGGTCATCCGGTTAATAGGTTATCTAATAATGCCAATATTTCATTCCCAAGTATTGAAGGAGAATCATTACTGATGGAGTTGGATTTTGCCGGGGTTGAGGTCTCAACCGGATCGGCTTGTTCTTCCCGCAATTTAATGCCCTCACATGTTTTAATGGCTTGTGGTGCAAAACCGCAGATTGCTCACGGCTCGATCCGTTTAAGTGTGGGGCGATTTACTACTGAAGAAGAAATTCATAAAGCAATTAAAATTTTTGTTAAAGTCGTTAATAAGCTAAAACAATATTCACCGTTTAAAGTTTAATATGTACTCTAAAAAAACTTTACAACATTTCCGCTCCCCTCATAATTACGGGGAAATAAAAAATGCCGATGGAGTCGGAGAAGCCGGCAACATCGTTTGCGGTGACGTAATGTCTTTATATTTAAAGATGAAAAAAATCGGAAAAAAAGAACCGGTCATTGATCAGGTCAAATTCAAGACCTATGGCTGTGCGGCGGCGATTGCTACTTCCTCTGCCATTACCGATCTTGTGAAGGGAAAAACGATCGGGGAATCTTTAAAAATAAGCAAAAACGACATCATAGATTTTTTGGAGGGATTACCGCCAATAAAGATCCATTGTTCGATATTAGCCATCGATGCGCTGGATGAAGCAATCTATCAATATTTAATTGATCAAAAAAAACCAATTCCGGCAGATTTGCAAAAAAAACATGAACGAATCACTTTCAGCCGAAACCAAATTGAAGAAAGATATAAAAAATGGATGACAAAAAAATAATTAAACTTGCCAAATCAACAACGAACATTTAACATATAAGTTATATGAGTAATTTAAAAGATCCCAAAAATCCGTCTGGACCGGTTATAGTCCATAAATATAAAATTTGGGTTGACCGCACGTTATGTATCGGAGCGGCTACCTGCATAGCAGTTGCTCCAAACACTTTCGAACTGGACAGTGAAGCCAAAGCGGTCATTCTTGAAACTACGGATCAAGATACGATTGAGACGATCATTGAGTCAGCCAAAGCTTGTCCGGTCGCAGCAATAATTATTGAAGATGAAAAAGGAAATAGAGTGTTTCCAAAATAATATGACGGATTTTACTTGGCTGATTGGAGGAGAGGCTGGTTTTGGGATAATGACAACCGGTGTTGTTTTTTCAAAGATTGCCACCCGCTCCGGTTATCACATTTTTGATTACGTTGAATATCCTTCACTTATTCGCGGCGGTCATAATGCCTATGAAGTCCATGTTTCTGATTTTGACGTATCTCATTTAAGTCCAACCATTGATGTTTTAGTTTGTTTAAACAAAGAAACTTATGAAAAGCATAAAATCAGATTAACTCCGAAAAGTTTAGTGATATTTGATGAAGATGAGTTTGAAATAAAAGAAAACTGCAAAAAAATCATTATTCCTTTCAAAAAAATTCTAACCGATTTAAAAGGTCAGCCGGTGATGAAAAATACAATTGCTCTTGGTGCATCAATTGGAATTTTGGGAGGAGACATTGACGAACTAATAAAAATGATTTCGGAACAATTTGCTAAAAAAGGGGAGGCGGTCATAAATTTTAACAAACAGTTTGTTCAGGCAGGCTATGCTGAAGTTAAAAAGAGCTATTCCGGTTTAATTTTAAATTATTTAATCAAAAAATCAGAAGGAGATAAGCTTGTCATAACAGGCAATGATGCTTTTTCGTTAGGATCGGTAATTGCCGACTGCCGGGTTTACAGCGCTTATCCAATGACTCCATCGTCAACGGTTTTGACTACACTTGCTGCTTGGCAGGAAAAAATCGGCATGGTGGTCCGTCATGCTGAAGATGAAATCTCGGTAATCAATACGGCCATCGGTTCATCATTTGCGGGTGTCCGATCGGCAGTCGGAACGTCCGGTGGAGGATTTGCTCTGATGGTCGAATCAGTTTCTTTTTCCGGAATCACAGAAATTCCTTTAGTGATTTTTTTGGCGCAAAGGCCGGGTCCGGCGACCGGTATGCCGACTTGGACTGAGCAGGGAGATTTGTTGTTCACGGTTTTCTCCGGTCATGGTGAGTTTCCCAAGATTGTTTTAGCTCCGGGAGACAATGAAGAAATGATTGAACTAACAGCAAAAGCTTTTAACTTAGCTGATATTTATCAATTGCCGGTAATCGTTATGTCTGATATGTATCTTTCGGAATCGCATAAGTCTGTAAGTAAAAAGTTTGTAGACAATTTTATTAATAGTTATAAAGTTAATCGAGGAAAACTAATTAACCAAATAATAAATAACAAATCACCCTCCTTCGCCAAAGCTACGGAGGGCAAGCAAAAATATTTAAGATATAAAATAACAGAAGATGGTATTTCCCCGAGATTGATTCCGGGAACGCCGGGATACTATTATCAGGAGAATTCTTATGAGCATCTTGAAGACGGACATACGACTGAAGAAGCCGAATCAAGAATTAAACAAGTAGACAAAAGAGCGAAAAAATGGCTAACTTATCTGAAAAAAGATTTTTCCATGCCAAAAGTATACGGAGATATATCAAAATCGGAAATCGTCTTTGTTTCCTGGGGTTCAACCAAAGGGGTGGTTTTGCAAGCGCAAAAACTTCTTCTTGAAAAAGGAACGGCTACAGCCTTTATTCACTTTAATCATTTATATCCACTTGATAAAGAAAAAGTTACCGACCTTTTAAATCAAGATAAAAAATATGTTTTGGTGGAAAATAATTCTTGGGGACAGTTTGGAAAGTTATTGACAATGGAGACAGGAATAGAAATTAAAGAAAGCATATTAAGATATGACGGAAGGCCGATTACGGTAAAAGAGATTGTGTCCGGAGTAAGATAATCGTTATAAAAATTATAATTATTATAAATATTATATGAACGTCAGCACAATCCAAGATTTTTCCGGCTACGACCCGACCTGGTGTCCGGGATGCGGAGATTGGGGAATTGGAGTGGCAATCAAACAAGCCTTAATACAATTGGGTTTGAACCCATCGTCTGTGGCGGCGGTTTTTGGTATCGGTTGTTCAGGTAACATGAATGATTTTCTGAATGTCTATGCCATTCATTCTCTGCATGGCAGAGCCTTACCGAATGCAATAGGCATAAAGCTGGCAAATCATAAACTACCGGTCATTGCCATAGTTGGCGATGGCGATTGTTATGGCGAGGGCGGTAATCATTTGATTCATGCCTGCCGCGGCAATCATGACATAACGGTAATTACCCATGATAATAGAGTTTATGGCTTAACGACAGGCCAAGTGGCTCCAACAGGCCAGAAGGGATTTAAATCAAAATCAACTCCCTCAGGAGTCATCGAAATACCGATTAATCCCTTATCTTTGTCAATTACTTCAGGCGCGACCTTCGTCGCCCAAAGCTTCGCCGGCGATGTCCTCCACACAGCCTCAATGATTAAAGCAGGAATAAAGCATAAGGGATTTTCTTTGATTAATATTCTTCAACCATGTGTGACTTTTAACAAGGTCAATACTTATCAATACTATCAACAGAGGGTTTATAAACTTGATGAAAATTATAAAAAAAATAACTTAAAAACTGCTGTAGAAAAAAGTTTGGAGACGAACGAAGAAAAATTCCCACTTGGTGTGATCTATCAGGTTGAAAAGCCGTCGTATACGGATCAAATTTCACAATTAAAGAAAGAAACTTTGGTTAATAAAAAAAGATTTGTTGATTTTGAAAAAATAACAAAATTATTTATTTAATTAGAGCAAGATAGTTGAACAGATATCAGGGTTTAGAGGGTTGGAATAGGCTGTTAATACTATAGGTTTAACCCTAAAAAAAGGGGATTGACAGTTAGCAATTACTTTGTTATACTGCTAAATTATATGGCATTTTTAATTGGAGCGTCAGAACAATACATTTGTCCGGTGGCTTCGGTGCGTGACGGAATCGTTTTTCCCGGTACGGAAAATGTTCTTGTTTTTGGACGGGCGAAAAGCGTTGCGGCCATTAATGAAGCTCTGCGACGAAATAGAAAAGTGATTCTTTTAATGCAAAAAAACCCTGCACAAGACGATCCAAAAAGTGACGAACTTTATCAGATTGGAGTAATGGCAACGATAGACAAAACTGTCCCCGGTGATAAAGGCGAAATCAATGCTTTGGTCAAGGGAATCCAAAGAGTCAAAATCCTGTCTTTTATCAAGCAGGATACTTGGTTTGAAGCCAAGGTCGAGGTCATCAAAGAAAAAATTATTGAAGACGATGAGATTAAGGCCATGACGAGATATATTTCAACACAGATTAAGAAAGCCATCAATTTAGGCAAAACGGTTGACTTCGTTTTTTTGATGAACATCCTGAATACTGATAATCCGATAAACTTTGCGCATCAGATTGCGGTTGTTTTGGATTTGAAGCCTCAGGAAAGACAGATGTTGCTTGAAGAAACCGATTTGAAGATAAAGTTAAAAAAAGAAGTGGACTTTGTCAATCGGGAAATTAAAGTGCTTGAGATTGAATACAGTCTGACTTCAAAAACTCAAAAAAAATTTGAGCAGGGAATGAAGGAAAATATTTTAAGGGAAAAAATGAAAACAATTGAAGAAGAGTTGGGAGAAAAAGGGGAAGATAAAGATACAGCCGAGTACCGTGAAAAAATCAAAAAAGCCAAGATGCCCAAAGAAGTTGAAGAAAAAGCGGAAAAAGAATTAAAGCGTCTAAAACAGATGTCCCAGTTTAATCCGGAAGCATCATATGTCCGGACTTACCTTGACTGGTTGGTAGATCTTCCTTGGTCGGTCATGTCACCAAATAACGTTGAAATAAAACAAGCAGAAAAAATTTTGGATGAAGATCATTATGGTTTGAAAAAGATTAAGGAAAGAATTTTGGAGTATCTGGCTGTGATGGAAATGAGAAAAAAGAAAGGTCTAACTCAAAAAACAAAAGGCAGACAACCGACGATACTTTGTTTTGTGGGCCCGCCGGGTGTTGGGAAAACTTCACTGGGAAAGTCTATCGCCCGGGCACTGGGTCGGAAATTTGGGAAGATGTCATTGGGAGGGATAAGAGACGAGGCTGAAATACGTGGGCACAGACGGACCTATGTTGGAGCTTTGCCGGGACGGATTATCCAGGGAATAAAACAGGCAGGGACAAAAAATCCGGTGTTCATGTTGGACGAAATCGATAAAATAGGAAAAGATTATCGAGGTGATCCATCGTCGGCCTTACTTGAAGCACTTGATCCGGAACAAAACAATGCTTTTTCCGATCATTATTTGGAGGTGGACTTTGATCTGTCAGATGTTTTTTTTATTACAACGGCCAATATATTAGATACGATTCCTGATGCCCTGCAAGATCGGTTGGAAGTCATTCATTTTCCCGGGTATACGGAAGAGGAAAAATTCAACATCGCCAAAACTCATTTGATTACTAAACAACTTGATGCGAGTAGTTTAACGGACAAAGAAGGATCAATTACCGACAGCGGTTTAAAGACAATCATTAGACGTTATACCCGTGAAGCTGGGGTCCGAGATTTGGAACGGCAGATTTCAACAATTTTTAGAAAGTTAACCCGGGAAATAATTGAAAAAAAGGTTGAAAATAAAATGATTGGTCTGACCGATATTCCAAAGTATCTTGGACCTTTTAAATATTCAAATTCAATGATTGAAGCAAAAGATACGATCGGGATTACGACCGGACTGGCTTGGACTCAGGCAGGTGGAGACATTCTGTTTATTGAAGTTGCCATTATGCCGGGTAAAGGTGGATTGACGTTGACTGGACATCTGGGAGATGTCATGAAGGAATCCTGTCAGGCGGCGATGTCTTATATCAGGCCGCGCTGGAAACAGTTTGGTCTGAAAGAGGATTTTTTTCACAAAATTGACGTTCATGTCCACGTTCCTGAAGGAGCGGTGCCAAAAGACGGTCCGTCGGCCGGATTGGCAATTGCCACCGCTATGATATCAGCGTTGACCAAAACTCCGACCGTAAGAACGGTTGCCATGACCGGAGAGATAACATTGCGCGGGCGGGCATTGGAAATAGGAGGGATAAAAGAAAAAGTGATTGCTGCGCATCGGGCCGGCATAAAAACCGTCATCATGCCGAAAGATAATAAAAAAGACCTCGAAGACATTCCTCAAAACGTCCTCAAAGACCTGGAATTTGTTTACGTTGATCATGTTGATCAAGTATTGAAAGTGGCGTTAAAGAAGAAATAAGCTTAAAATTTATACGCAATTACTTTTTTAGTTTTGGTAATAATTTTGCAATCGATGCAATTGCTCTCACAAAAAAATTTAATTCAGTTTTAGGCGGAAATATTCTGATGACTGTAACTGGAGCATTTTCACGAGCAGTTGAAAGACCTGTTTGAAGACCGGGTGTGGGATTTCCTCCTTCTGATATTGCCATATCCCCAAATATTACTTCTTCTTCTTCTTGTCAAGCGGAAAATTATTTCATGGTATACATCGTCATTTTTTTCTCGTTTCCACGCCCTATTTCAATACTTTTGTAGGTTATAAGCGGTGGACAAAAAAATTGTCATATAGTCATATTATTATATGGTTATAAATCATCGTAAACAAATTCGTTTAAAGAAATATGATTATTCGGATGCGGGATGGTATTTTGTGACGATTTGCACACAAAATAAAGAAAATTTATTCGGTGATATTGTTAATAACAAAATGGTTTTTAATCAAAACGGATTATTAATTAATGAATATTGGAATCAATTAATAAATAAATTTCCAATAGAATTAGATGAATTTAAAATAATACCAAATCACATCCACGGAATAATTATTATCAGACAAATGAACGTTGTAGGGGTTTCATTTATGAAACCCAATCAATTTAAACCGGAATCAATCATGATTTCAAAAACAAATCATCATATGGAATTATTGAACAACAAAAAGGGTTTGATAAATCAAACCCCTACGTTAGGGTTAATTATTAGATATTTTAAAGCGAAATGTGCGTATGAATTCCATAAAAATGGGTTTAATAACAAATTATGGCAACGAAATTATTATGAACATGTAATTCGTAATAAACAGGAATTAAATAGAATCCGTCAATACATCCGTGACAATCCTATAAATTGGGAAACGGACAGAAATAATTTATCTTCTGAATTTTAAATATATTTCTCGCATAGAATAAACGGCATTATAGATTTTATATAAGATTGGATTAATTACCAAGTCATAACTGCCTACAAACTCCGTGAATTTAGTGCCGTAGCCCTCTTTAAATCTTGTGAAACCTGACCAAGGGTCAGTTGGATTGTAACCTGGACCAAGCGAACCCCACATATCAAATTTTTCTGCCCCCAATTTCTTGCCCAACTTAATTGCTTCCCACATAAGCAAGTTAGAAGCCATTAGATTTCGATGCAATTCTGAAGTGCCCCCATAAACATAGTAGATCACACCATCCAAATACCAAAGCTGATATGTGGCTAAAGGAATACCATTGTGATAGGCGATCAATATGCGGGAGACTTTGTTTTTTAAATTGTCCCAAACAGTTTTATGGTATTGATAATCATGTCCGAAATACCTTTGTCTTTTGGTGGTTTCAAAATAAAGCTTGGCAAATCTTTCAAAACCAACATTATTTGACTCTTCGTGGACCGTCACTCCCTTTTTTTCAGCCAAACGGATGTTGTAGCGGGTTTTTGAATGAAAGGATTTGAGGAGTTCGTCTTCGGATTTGGTTAAGTCAAGAATTTGTGTCCAGGAGGGAAAGAGAGGGTGGGAGGAAGTTCGTAGTTTGTAGTTTGTAGTTTGTAGTTTAGACTTTTCAACGTTCGGTTCTATTTTTATAAAGATTACCTTATTCCCTTTTCCGAATTCATAAAGTTTTTGCAGAACTTTTTTATTTGGCATCTTTGAACGAGGCAGATAGCCTATTTTAAAGTCAGTAAACGGAATTTTATGGAGGGTCAATAAAAAACCCTCCAAATTAACTGTTTCGATCCCCATTTGTTTTCGGGCATTGGCCCAGGCCTCAGATTGTAGTGGATGCATAGTTTTTTATAATTTCCAGCGTTTCTTTTCCGCATTTTTCCCAGGAAAAATCTTTAATCCGTTGTCTACCTTTCGCCATCAATTCATCTCTTAATTTTTCATTTTCTCTAAGGGATTTCAATTTTTCCAACAGGTCATCAGAACTTTTCGGATCAAAATAAAGACTGGCATCTCCTCCGACTTCCGGAAGAGATGAAAAAAAGGAGGCGATTACTGGACAGTTGTAATTCATTGCTTCAAGAACTGGTATCCCAAATCCTTCATAAAAAGATGGAAGAACCAAACAAAAAGCGTTTTTATAATACCAAATCAACTCTTGATCAGAAACATGATTGGTAAAAATAACTTTTTTCCCCAAATTCATATTCTCTACTTTTTCAAAAATACTTTCATACAACCAACCTTTTTTTCCGGCGATTATAAGCTTGAAATTTTTGTTTGTTTGTATGAATTTACTAAAAGCAGTGATTAATGTTTCTATGTTTTTTCTGGGCTGAAGAGTACCGACGAATAAAATATATTTCTTTAGCTTAACCTCCGCGGTTTGTGCATCATTCATGTCAGAATGTTTAACCGCGGAGGTTTTCTCCTTGGCTGTTTTCTCAAATCCATTGTAAACGACGCTTACTTTATCTTCATTAACTCCATAATTTTTTATAATATCTTTTTTGGTGGTTTTTGAGACGGCGATAATTTTATCGGCTTTATTTACTGAAAACTTTGTCCAATTTTTTAACTGCCAAAGATCTTTTTTCTTAAAATCTTCAGGATAATAAAGATAAGCCAGATCATGAATAGTTACTACCTGAGGTACAGGACAAAAACGGGGAAGATAATGGGCCGGAGAAAAATAAACATCAATATTTTTATGGCTGTATAAATAAATAGGCAAAGATATCTGTGACCACAGGAATTTTCCGTTAATGATTTTGTATTTAAAATATTTATTTTCTTTTGGGAGATCTGGCAGAGGAGAAACCTTAAGATAAATGTTAAATTGAATTTTTTGACTGGCGGCTTTATTAAAATATTTAAACAAATTAAGAGCATAGACGGACACGCCGACTCTTTTTTCGACATTGGCCTCGTTCCCGTCAATTCCTATCCTAATCATAAAATATTTATAAATTTTTATAAACAAACTCCAGCTGTTTGGCCGTCTTACTCCATTGATATTTTTCTTTGACGAGTTTGTAAGCATTGTTTCTTATTTTTTCATATATGTTTTTATCCGTTAATAATTGTTTTATTTTTGCGATAAATTCTTGTTGGTTATTGGCAATAATAACATTATTGTTATTGGTAACTTCCAAACCTTCTATTCCGGTAACGGACGAAATTACCGGCATTCCGGATCCCATTGCCGCCAGAATCTTTAACCTGGTTCCGCCTGGTCCAAAAATTGGCGCAATAAATAAAGTATTTTTTTTAAATAGTTGTTTGACTTTGTCAATATTATCAGGCTCAATATTTATGATATTGATGTTTTTATTTATGAAGCTGCCTAATTTTTTTGCATTTTGTCCGGCAATGACAACCTTAACATTGGTTAATTCCTTAGTTAACTGTGGATATATTTTATTAATTATGAATTTAGCCGCTTCAACATTTTGCAACCAGAAAAAATTGCCTTGGAAAAATATTGTGGGAGTTGTAAAATCTTTTTTTTCAAGTTTATCAATAATCATCTCATCTCCGACGCAGTTGGGAATAATGGATATTTTTAATTTTGGTTCTTCATTTTTTATTAATTTTTCGTCAGAAGAAGAAACAACCACAACCACATTTGCCTTTTTCCAGTAAAATCTTTCCCAATATTTAAGTTTTATGATGTCGATATCAAAATAAATCAATAATCTTAGGTAAAAAGGAAGCGAATTCACAAAATGTTTATATACTTTATATTCAATTGTTTGTTCAACGAGGACGGTCGGGACTTTAGTCTCGGGAATATGAGGCATGACATAAAAAGTTTCCGCATGAATAACATCAAATTTTTCCTGAGAAAGTAATTTATTTATAATCGTTTTTGCTTCATCGGAATAGTTTCTGACAACAAGAAAGGGGGAAGATGAAAAAATTGTTTTAAAAATATTTTTGAACTGCCAAGGGGAAGAAGGTCTTTGGCAAAGATAGATTTTTTTGCAGTATTTTTTCAGATAAGATTCGTATTTTTTTTCCTCGTCATTTTTATACAAAGCAACTAGTGTGATTTCGTTATTCTGACTCAAATATTTGAGAAGATTATAGGTCCGGATCTGTCCGCCCGAAGAGGGCGGGTAAGGAACGTACGGGGTGACCATCAAAATTTTCATAACTTAAAAAGGGTAAATTTTTCATTTTTAAATATAACTTCATAATCGGACCCCATTCTTTTTACCTGAGTATCGTTTGAAGTAATGAGATACTTGTATCCCATATTTTTTAAATCAACCGGTTCCTTAAAAATTGCCGGCGCCCCCCGTCTGTCAGCTAAATATAAAAGGGTAGTATCTCCGGTCCTGTCAGTAACAATTAAATCTTCAGCATTGGTTAAATTGTTGATTATGTTAGCCTCCTGAACCAACTCTTGGGAGTATTGATAATAATCGACCACTCTTGAATAGGAGAAGTAAAAAGAAAAGCCAATCAGTAAAAAAACAAAAAAAGAAACTAAAATGGGACTGATGAATTCTTTTTTAGCGGTAAAAATAAAGTTGATACCTATGCCGGATAACATCGCCAAAACCGGCAATATTAAGGTCTGATAATATTCGTGTTGGAGGTTACCACCCTGGAAAACCAGAAGATAGAGGATAGAAGATAGAAGAATAGAAAGTAAGAGAAAACGTTTTTGCTTTACGATTATTCCCAAGACAAAAAAAACAGTCAGATAACCACCCAGAATCAGATTGTTAATTCTCTCAAAAAATATCCAGCGGAAAAATGAAGGTCGGAAGAGAATGCTTTTTAAACCCTGAGCGGTGTTGGTTGAAAAAAATAACCAGTCCGAAGAAGGAATGCCTTCGGGATAATTTTTTATAAAAGACCGCCAATAGATTAAAGGAACAAAAACAATTATCAAATAAAAATAAAAATCCGGCCTTTTAATTAAATTAAGCCTATATTTTCTGAAAAAAAGAAAGACGATCGGCAGTAAAAAAAACAATAATGTCGGTTTTATCAATAAAGCAGAAGCAAAAAAAATACTAGATAAGAGATAAAAGATGAAATATCTAAAGCCTTTTTTCTTATTTTCAATATTTAGATAGAAAAAAAATATCGATATCATTGCAAATGCCAGTGCGGTCGTTTCCGGTAAGATTACCCGCGAAAAAAACACAAAAAAAGGAAAGACGGCATAGATAAAAGATCCTGATATTGCAGAAAGCCGGCTGTTTTCTTTGAGAAGTAGATAATAAAGAATGGCAATAATTATCAATGAAAAGATAGCCGTTGTTAACCTTCCCCAGACTTCCAGAGAAAAAACAGGCATCAATTTATAAAGATAGGCAAAAATAGCATTATAAATCGGAAATTCCACCATCCTGTACCCCTGAGGATTGTCCAACCCGGACTGGACATTGGAAAGATCATCGTATTTCGGATGAAATAGATCAAATCCGTTTTTAGCGAAATTCCGGGCGACGGCGGCCGTGTCAACTTGACGCCAGGAATGAAGATCGGCTAGGGGAGTGTTAATTTTATAAAGACGAAAGACGAAGGCAACAATCAAGATGAATGAGAGAATAAAAATATCAATTTTTTTCATATTACGATTATTGTTTTATTTTAATTTATACCTTTTGATTTTTGATTTGTAAATTTAATTCCAAAATATCCAACATATAATCCCGCGATTGTCCAAAAAGTATAGGCGACCTTAGATGCTTCAAAAACATCGATGTAAACGGCGTTTATTAACAAAGCGAGCAGTCCGAAGATAAAGCCCATGGATAATAATAGATTTTCTTTTACCGGTTCATTAATTTGGCCGTATACTTTTTTAATAATTGAAAATAAAATTATCAAAAATAAAGTCGTTCCAAGCAGTCCGATTTCGCCCAGCCAGCGCAGGAAATCATTATCAGTTGCCTCAGTTATGGACGAGGGTCCGGATCCAAGGATAGGATTTTTTTTGAAAGCTTCAATTGCCCTTGGCCATTCAATCTGAAGACGGGTAGCAAAGGAAATATCCGATACAACTGTATTGATAGCTTTTAGATTAGCAGATAGAGAGGCGATCAATGAGTTAAATTCATTAGTGTTTAGTTTTTCCCCGGACGAAGTGGCTTCATTGGCCTGTTCCAGGACAATTTGTTTTTTGAAATATTCAACATAGGCGGCTTCGGTGGCTTGTTCGGTAGTTTCGGTGGTCTGATCCTTTAACTTTACATAAAAAGACCCGGCCGGCAGTTCTTTAGTGGTAATATTTTGGTTGATATAAACAGAGCCGCTTTTTTCATTAACAAGAATTCTTTTTACCTGAAAAGTTTTCAAATATCTTTTTGCCAGATCTCCGGAAAAATACATCAAACCTATCGTCAGAATAACAACAAAAATTGTAAAAAAATATTTTCTGATTTGAAAAAGAAAAAACAAACAGGTAAGAACATAAGCGGCGAATGAAATTCTGGAGGAAGTATCAACTAGGACAATTGAAGAAAGCACAAAAATAAGTAGGTAAAAATAATTTTTTTTAAAGTAAAAATAAAAAGAAAGGATGATGGGAATGGCAAAAATCAGATAAGAAGCCAGATCATAATGACCGGCAAAAGTGGAAGAAATTCTTGCCTCGGGAGTGAGATACAGAATGTAACCTTTGGCAAATTCCGGATTCATAGTTTGAACGGCGGGAAAACCCAGATATTTTTGACCCAAGCCATACAAACCAACAATGAAAACCGATGTAATAAATAAATTTAAAAACAGAAAAAAATCTTTTTTATTATTTACTACCGAAGAGGCGATAAAAAAGACGATCATATACTCAACTCTCCGTAATGAATGAAGAAGGCCGAGATGGTAAAAATCCACTGTTTTTCCAATAAAAATACCCCAAAGCACTGAAGCAAAAACGGCCAACCAGTAAAGAATAAACAACCACAGAAATGTTTTATTTAATTTAATTTTTTTCCGGATAAGTTGAACCGCAAAAATTAAGCACATTACCACTAAATAAATATCTTCAAACCTTATGGCGATGTAGGTGTAATTGATCATTTTTATCGGTAATTTTGGCCACAGAGGAACAAGAAATATAAATATTGAAAGAAGAATCTTGATTATATTATTATCCAAAAACTTAAGAAATTTTGAAAGCTTGTTCATAGGTCTCAATCAAATATTGGTCACCTTTAATTTTACCAATTAAATACGCAATGAGGGCTTTGAATTTAAGAATGAGATGAAGGAATAAAAGGGAAAAAATTGAATAATGTTTTTTGTAGAAAAATAAAAAACCTTTGTAAACTTGAAGAATCGGGAAGGTTTTACCGGAAGAGGATGCCGAGCCGAGATGAATAATTTGCGAATCCGGATAAAAGAATGTATTTAAGCCAATTTTTTTAGCGCGGTATAAAAGATCAACTTCTTCCATGTACATAAAAATATTTTTATCAAAACCGCCTAACCGTTGATAATGTTTTTTAGTTGTCATGATGCAGGCGCCGGATATCCAGTCAACCTGACAGAATTTATCCGGTGAAAAACGGGTTAAGCCCCAATAGTCGCCTTTGAGAAGCAAGGTGGCAAAGACAACCGGCAAAGTAAAAAAACGGCATGCTGACGGTTGGGAAGTAAGGTCTCGATTAAGCAGTTTGCCCCCCAAAAAATGAACTTCTTTTTCCTGAGCAACGTAAAAATTATAAAGTTTTTCAATGGAGCGGTTTAAAACGATCGTGTCAGTATTTAAAAGCAAAATATATTTTCCACTTGCTTTTTTAACACCAAAATTATTGCCGCGGCCGAATCCAAGATTAGTATTAGTTTGAAAATAGAAAAGAGGACTGTCTTTATTTTTGGAGATCGTTTCTAAAAGTTCTTTTGAACCATCTTTTGAATCGTTATCAACAACAATGATCTCGTATTTGATTTTTGTATTTGTTAACGATCTATTTATTGATTCAACACATTCCTCAGTAATTTTTTTAGTGTTGTAAGAAACGATTATTATAGAAAGGTCGATTTTTACCATAAAGATTGTATATATTATATAATATAAACGTAAAATTAAGCTATCGTAGCTCAGCGGTAGAGCACCCGTTTCATAAGCGGGACGTCACAAGTTCGAATCTTGTCGATAGCACTCGGTTGCGTTCTAATCTAATTCTACGGATCTTCCTTAATTAAGAATTTAAAGATGCTATGTCGAGATGAAGCTCAATACGATTAAGTCTTTTTCTAATATCAATGTCCTGATGATCAAAATAGTTAATGATTACATCAAGTTTTCTATCAACTGATTTAAACCCGAGATTCATTTTCTTATCTAATGAGTAAGCCCTCTTATCTAAAGAATCGATCTTCTTAGTTAATTTCGTTTCCAGTGAACTTAACTTGTCATCAATAATTTTTGCCATTGCCTGCAAATCACTTTGTGTCAACATAGGTGGTATAAAAATAACAAATTATAATAATAATTTCAATATTATGTTAAAGAGTGCCATAAGACAGTAATCTTTAAAGTTTAATTCTTCGGCAAGCTCAGGACAAGTCCTTCGATTTTCGGTGGGTGTATAATTATAAATATGGGCAAAGAAGGGTTTGCTCCACAGGTTGTATTTGAGGGTGTTTTTAGGAAATGCCATACAAAACTAAAGAAGGGTGGTGCGGCTGTTAATTTCTCTTCTCAAGAGTTTCGGAGGTATCCGGAGGATTTAATGTGACTAAGGCTCAGGTATCAGCACTACCGGTAAGATCTACGAGAGAAGTTGATTGGGAATTTATTTCACAACTTCCTGTAGTCGAAGCAGAAGGGGCTGTCGAGCTAGATATGGAAGAAGCCGTTCAAAAGGTAAAAAAACGGAAAACAACCCAACCGGTTGGTTCTGTAAGGATGATACGACCGGGTGTTCTTAAAACTGGTGGATTTACTTTTGCTTCGACATCTTTAGAAGTTGCAATGGAAAGGGTAATAAAGCAACCAAAAAGGGCAGTATTGAGTCATACGATTTCAAAAGAAGAATTACAATTATTACAAACAGCTTATCATTCTCCTGTGCAACTTGAACCAAAACCACCGGTCAGACTTGAAAAGCAAGGATTAGTTGATGCTGGAATAAGAGTCAGAGGAGGAAACCCAAATTATCGTCCACAAAAAAATATTCCATAATCACCAAAATTTGAATCCATTTACGTTTGAAAGTAGATAAAAAGCTTAGTTCCTAGAGCATGACCAATTCTTTCTAATAATGATAGAGTGGGGAATGATTGCATGTTTTCAAGTCGGGAAATAACCGGTTGCTTACTGCCGATTCTTTTGGCTAATTCTTTCTGACTTAAGTTTTTTTTAAGGCGGGCGCCGATGAGACTTCTTACCAATTGATATTTGGGTTCATTTTTTTCTGATAGTTTTTTAAAACCTTTTCTTTTCATCAATTTTTTCTCGTAATTTTCCCAACTGGTCAGATCATTAATGTTTCTCATAATTATTTATTATAAATATAACAAAAACATTATATATATAAATTAATCAGATGTCAAACTCTTTTAACCGACGAATGGCTGTCTTAATTTCTTTCAGGGGAATTTTATTAGTTTTTTTTATAAATCCATGAACAATCAAGAAGGTGTTTGGAGGTACAGAACCAAAAAATAATCTGATTTGAACATTAGCTTTGAATCTGAGTTCATAAAGATTTGAAAAACCACTTATTTTTTTTAATTTTGAAGTAGTCTGATATCAGATTTGATTTTTAAAACGATTTTATTAGAAAATGAATCAATAAAATCAGTAATAATTTCTTTTCCGGAAGAAGTTTTATAAAAATAAACTTTATAATTTAACTTTGACATTAAATTACTTCTATCACATGAAGTATGATTTGTCAGTAGGTTATAGCCTACAAAAACATATTTTTAGATTATCAGAAGGGGATATAAAGGATGATATATAACGCAATCTTCAAAATTTGACCGTTACCGATATTTAATATTTGTAAAATTGGGAGCGGGGGTCTTTTGTCCACTGAGCCAGAGTAATCCCTTCTTTATCTTTTTCAGATATATTTGCGGTCGGCAGACTTTGTCTGTATTGATCAGCAGTATTTTTATCAACTAAAGACCAGTCAATGTCTGGGGCAGTCGGCGAAATCGAAGCTTCGGTTTTCGGAGAATATTCAGAAGTACAGTAATATTCGATGGTTGAGTCTTCCAATAAAAAAAGACCATGGGCGAAGCCAACCGGAATCCAAATCCATTCACTAAAATCATTCTCGTTCTTACTTTCCAGTTTATAAGCTCCGATTTTTCCAAAAGTCGGCGAGCCGATCCGGATGTCCAAAAACAGATCAATCATTGACCCCCGGACTGTTCTGATTAACTTTTCCTGATAAGGATTCCATTGGAAATGAAGACCGCGGATGACCCCCTTTTTTGAATAGCTTTCGTTGTTCTGGACAAATTCCTTATCTTTCAAAAAATCTACTTGTTGAAAGTCACTTCTTTTGTAAAGTTCGGTAAAATAGCCTCGATTATCCAAAAAACGAGCAAATTTTATCACTTTTATTTCAGGGAAAACCAATGACTTTATTCCAAAAATCTTCATAAAAAGAATTATAGCAAAGTAGTCCCTAATTGTGTACCATAAAATATGGAAATAATTTATGACGTCATAATCGCTGGAGGCGGAGTTGCAGGATTATATGCTGCAAGAGAATTGAGTAAGGTCAAATTGAAAGTTTTGTTAGTTGATCAAACTTCATCTCTTGGCTCAACGGCCTGGACTCCTGCAATCACAATAGAAAAATTTTCTCTTCCGAAAGAAGGAATAAACGCTTCGTTCAATGAAGTAGTCTTGGGTACTTTAAAAAAGGAAAAAAAATGGACTTCGGAACAAAACATTGGTTACGTTATGGATTATAAAAGAATGACTTCTTTGATTTTAGAACAATCTAAAAATAATGGCTGCACGGTATTTACAGAATCAACCGTTGTCTCCTTAATAAAAAAGGACGAGGAAATTGTAGGTATAAATACTTCAAAAGGTGATTTTTATGGAAAATATTTTATTGACGCTACCGGCGCCGCAGGTGTTCTTGTTTCCGAAATTGGCTTAAGAAAGAGAGTTCCTTGTTCTCCTTCAGTTGGTATTGAAATAGAAATTTATGATGAAAGCCAATATTTAAAAAAATTTCAAAATACTATTTCTGTTTTTTTTGATAAAGAATTTTTTGCATTTGGTTATGGATGGGTATCAACTAACGGTCAAAACAAATATAAAATCGGCATATGTGAATTTGAAGATTCTTCTTCAAAAAAAATTTCTAATTTGGAAACAAGACTGGAAGATTTTATGAAATTACTTTTAAAAAATAATAAATTCGAGATATTGGAAAAACATGGAGGTTCAATTTATGCAGGTCCCAAATTCAAAATTAAAAATATTAGATGTAAAAATTTGCTGGGGGTTGGAGATACAGTTAGTACAATTAATCCTTTTCTAGGGGAAGGGATAAGACACTCTCTATACAGTTCCGATTTTGCCGTTCAATCGATATTAAACAATATTAATAAAAGTGAAAACCTAAATAATTATGAAAAAATGTGGAAGAAATATATTGGTTTTCGATGGAGCTTATCTTCATTTATAGGCTTGGCTTTGTATGAAAAAAATTCTCAAATTACCCAGAATTTTTATGATCAATTAATAAAATTTATAGAATATTTAGATTTGAATGATATAGTCCAAATAGGGCAAGAATATAATATAAATTCTTTATTAAAAAAATTTCCTCAAAATATTGGAGTAATTCTTGCTTTATTGAGAGCACGCTTTTTAAATTTTGGTTAGCCACGATATGTTTAGTCAGTTAATCAAAGAATTTCAACAAGTAGCTGATCCGGAAAAGGCAAAAAATTTATCTTGGTTTTTCAAGACGGGGAAGGGTGAGTATGGGGAAGGGGATATTTTTTTGGGAATAGCGGTTCCCCGCCTACGAGCCATTAGTAAAAAATATCAAGATCTGGAACTAAAAGACTTGCAAAAACTTCTTGACAGTAAGATTCATGAACACCGTCTGTCAGCACTAATGATACTTCGATTCAAATATCAAAAATCAAATATCAAAGATCAAAGTGAAATTGTGCGATTTTATTTAAGAAACACTAAGAAAATTAATAACTGGGACTTGGTTGATCTTTCATGTCATTATATTTTGGGTAATTGGTTATTGGATAAAGATAGGAAAATTTTATACCAACTGGCCAGGTCAACAAATCTTTGGGAAAAAAGAATAGCCATTATCTCGACCTATGAATTTATCCGCAGCCATCAATATATCGATACATTGAAAATATCAGAAATTCTTCTTAATGACAAACACGATTTAATTCATAAAGCCGTCGGCTGGATGCTTCGTGAAATAGGAAAAAAAGACAAACAAACAGAAATTAAATTCTTAAACAAATATTACAAAGCAATGCCGCGGACAATGCTTCGCTATGCCATAGAAAAATTATCTGACTCTGAAAAGAAATATTATTTAGAAAAATAATTAATTTAAATTTATTTCCCCGAGCGTTTTTTTAAATCCCTCCATGTCTTCTTTGAAAAGAAATATTGAATATCTTACACTCTGTTTTGTTTCTTTGTTATATCTAGATTCTGTTATTTTCAAATACTTGCTATTGTTTTTCGCCGCATAGGTATCAAAGAAAATTGTTTTACCGCTGCATTTTAATATTTTACTGTCGAGTTTTGGTTTTAGTTGTGGTTTGGCATCCATTTTGTTTCACCTCCTTTCTAACAACAGAATAATTAAAGGTGTTATTTTAGTCCACCGCTTATAACCTACAAAATCACTTTATTGGATTGTTATATTGCTATATAATTAACGATAGATATGCAACTTACAATCAAAGAAATTGAAGCTAAAACAATTCTTATCAAATCCGGTCTGCTGGCATCCGACTGGGTGGTCAACTGTTATAACGGTTGTCTGTTTGGTTGCATGTACTGTTATGCTGCCCAAATTGCCAGATGGAAGCACCCAGACGAAATTTGGGGAAATTATCTTGACGTCAAAATCAACGCCCCGGAATTATTAAAAAAAGAACTCAAAATATTATCTATAAGACGGCCGCATCCAAGATATAATTTCGGCTCAATTTTTTTTAGTTCCGTTACGGATCCATACGTCGGCATGGAGGCGAAATATAAATTGACAAGAAAATGTTTGGAGGTTTTACTCGAGTTTGGATATGAGGGGTCGGTTTCAATTTTGACAAAGTCACCTTTAGTCACTCGCGATATTGATTTGTTTACAAAGTTTAAAAATATCGAAGTCGGGATGACAATCACAGGACTTGATGATAAAGTTTCACGATTTTTGGAAGTCAAAGCTCCGCCTGTTACTTCCCGCATTAAAGCATTACAAGAATTATCAAAAGTAGGAATTAATACGTATGCATTTGTTGGCCCAATCGTTCCGTATTTTATTCACTCAGAAGAAAAAGTTAAAGAAATTATTGATAAACTTGAAAAAATTGGCGTCAATAAAGTTTGGTTCGAGCATTTGAATCTCAGTCCAAAAATTAAGACGAGATTATATGAATATCTCAAAAAAGAATCCCCAAAATTAATTAACGAATTTGAAAAAGCCGATACCGAAGACCATCGAGAAAAACTTAATAAAATTATTAATAAACAAATGAATGGAAGAAAAATTAAGATGGGATTTAAGGAAGTGATTTATCATAAGAAGTTGAAGAAGAAATAATTATCTATTAACGAGCTTATTCGTATTTATTACTAGCATTTGGTTAAGCATTTCTAAAGTAACACCTTCCTTAATAAGTAATTTTGAAAATATTAAAAGTGCCTCAGTTGATGAAGGGCTAAATTTTTGACCTACGTCAGAAGATAAAATTATATTTTTTGGACAAACTTTCTTTATTTGATAAACAATTTTAGTGATGGGAATTTTGTCAATAGCATACATACTGTAACAAATTTCAATTAAACAACCTTTATTGGCTAAATATATTTGATTATTGATTGTCATGTCTATCTTTTGATAAATAGGGTGCGTAATAATGATTTTTTTTACTTCCAGTTTTATAGCTTTTTCTACCAAATTTATAGATTCGTTTGCAGAAATATGACCAGTAGCAAGTATTGATTTGGTTTTTTTTATCATTTTCAAAACGTTGATTACTTTATTATCTACCAATTCAACAGGCTTGATTCTAGATGATTTTCGAGTAATGAAGCTTTTTTTATTAACCCACTCACTTGGTATTTCAAATTTACTATTATCAAGAAAATTCTGAGCACTAATTGTTGGAAACCACACAATAATAGGTTTATTTAAAATTAATGAACTCGCATAAATTGCTTCTGCATTTAGGCCACCGATAAAATTATTCAAAACTAAACCACCAATATATTCAAGTTTTAATTTATTTTTAAATTGACTAATTTGAGGTGCGGTTGGATAAAAATGATTCTTTAAAGCAATACCTCTGATATTTCCTCTTTCTTTTTCTTCTAAATCCAATAAGCTGTCAAATTTTCGTGGAATAATTTCCGGCCCGATGTGAAAATGTAAGTCGTATGAATTTCTGATTATTTGTTTAATTTTGGTATCCATATTATTATTCTATTCGTGGTTTATTCCAAGCAGCCCTTATCATATTTTTAACATAAAATCTCGGTAGACCTGGCTCATACGGGTCATCCTTTTCCTTGTTTGGTGCGGTTGCCAGTTTAATAATATCTTGAATTCTTTCTCCATTCAAATAAAATCCATCAGTGAGTAACCAACCTTCATTTAGACGTGAGGCCCTATAAATTGAAGCCAACCTAACGGCTTCTTGATAAGTAGCACCTCTACCCAATTTAAATTGAATTTTTTTGGCTGACCTAATTTCTTCAATATTTGGAGAAGAATCATTAGAAAAATAAAAATTCAACATATTATTTTGTCTGATTATTTCTGAAATTGTGGTGATTGTAAAACTATTTTGCGAAAATTTCCTTATTTCATTCATATAATTATCAACTTCATTTTGCGGTATACCATTAATTTGCGTTCCGTATAAGTCCGCATAAATAAGTATCGGCCTGATTTGTAACCCTGTCTCCTCCAGATTTTTTAAGACGTTTTTAATATCTCGCAACATTACAAATTCAGGCTGACTTTTTGAAAATGTATTCTGTTTTTTACCTTGATTTTCATACGGTGGGCCCCAGATAAAAACAATTGGTTGCGGAACACTTTTATCTAAATTACTTTTTAATCTTTTTGTCATTTCGTCAATATTACGGATTCCATTTTTTTCTGATATTTGAAAGATTCGTTCAAGTACTGAATTTGCAAATATTTCGTTAGTCGGGCTATTTTCCCACTGACTCATTGCCTTGGCAACTCGACTATTCCGTTTTATTGCGACTCTTTCTCGTTCAGCTTTCCTTGACACTAATTTTTTTTGTTTTTGATTTTTTAACCATTGGTCAAAAGGAGTAAAATTTACGGTTCTTTGAAGTAATTTTTGTTCATCGGCTTTAGATCCTGTACGCCAATTTGTTGGTTGCCTACTGCGTTCAATGACAACACTATCTCTTCGATAAACTGTTTTACGACCACTTTTTGGAGATGTAGTCTTTGCGGTCAACCTAGAAAGCCATTTTATGATTCCACCTTTTAATTCCTGTTCCTCAGCTAATTGTGCTACAAAATTTAAGCCTAAAACACTAATCGCCACACCATCTTCAAGATCATTAATATATTCTTTTCTTGAATACCCATTAGATATTTGTTTACCACGTCTTTCGAGTTCAAGAAAAGATATTGGCCCATTAATTCCCCTTCGAAAATTAGATTCGAAAACTGATTGTGTAGCTCTAAGATATATATTATCCATAAAATTATTTTTTAAATTAAATTTTTAACCATAAAAAATCCCCGCTTGTGGCGGGGTAGAGTACTTAATTATTCAAATAATTAATTACATAAAAGGCAACCCCGCCTGAGGCAGGGGATGATGAGAATTTAAGTTCGTAAAGTTTATCAAATTCATAAAGAAAAATAAATATATTAACGTGTTAACATGATAATATATGAATATTAGTTTGTCAAGTGGATTTTATTGAATCGATTGACTATTTTTTATATAATCTTTAATATATAAATATATGAATACAGATTTAACTCAGATTTACAAAAATTATAAAGGACTGTGGGTAGCACTAGACGGGAATTTAAAAAATGTTCTCGCTTCGGGATCTGACGCAAAAAAAACCTATGAAAAAGCAAAAAAAAAGGTGTCAATTCCTACTCTATTCAAGGTTCCTGAAAATAACTTGCCCTATATAGGGTGACGATTATGAGTAAGAAATATAATTTTCCTTACTTAAAAACTCCTAAATTCAAAGGTATGGGTGCTGATTGGAGAAAAAGACCGCTTGTGCCCATTATGATAAGACATAAGGGAATAACTGTAAGTTATTTAGCCTTAGTAGATTTGGGCGCAGACTTTAACGTTTTCCATAGTGATATTGCCTCTCTGTTGGGAATAGATTTAAAAATGCTTAAAAATCAAATTCCTTTTGGAGGGATTAAAAAAGGTAACGCTCAATGTAAAGGTTATGTTGCATCCGTCGAATTAGGTATAGAAAAAGATTTTTTTGACAATACTCTTGTAATTTTTTCCGATGATATTTCTCACAATGGGTATGGAATTCTTGGACAATTTGGTTTTTTCAATTATTTTAAAATAATTTTTGATAGGTCTAAATATTTATTGCGGTTAGAAAAAAAATGAATTTCGTATGAATACTTTTCAACCATATAAACCAAAAAACGACAGGGAAAAATTTCTTGCAAAATCTTTCTTGAAGTTGAAAACAGAACAAGAGGTAGACAATTATTTACGAGATTTATTAACCATCAAAGAGATTGAAGAGTTTGCCAATCGTTTAGAAATGGCGAGATTGTTAAAACAAGGAATGTCATATAAAGCCATTGCCAAAAAACTAAAAGTTTCAACAACTACAGTCACTCGTGTTGCTCACTGGTTATTTAGAGGATGTGGTGGATACCAAAAAGTCTTATAATTTATTTGGGAATTATTATTTTTTTGTTTTTAGCGGTTTTAATAGCTTCTTGATAACCGGCGTCTACATGGCGGGCGACTCCAATACCAGGGTCAATTGTTAAGACTCTTTCCAATCTTTTTTCTCTTTCTTTTGTTCCATCAGCAACGATAACCATCCCAGCATGTAAAGAATTTCCGATTCCTACTCCTCCTCCATTATGAAAACTAACCCAACTTGCACCAGCCGCTGTATTTAGTGCAAAGTTTAATAATGGCCAGTCGGCAATCGCATCACTACCATCTTTCATACCCTCGGTTTCTCGATTAGGAGAAGCTACACTTCCACAGTCCAGGTGGTCACGACCAATGACAATAGGAGCTTTGACTTTCCTCTTTTTTACTAAATCATTTATCACTATCCCAAATTTTGCACGTTCACCGTACCCAAGCCAACAGATTCGAGTCGGTAAACCAATTACCGGGACACGTTCCCGAGCCATTGCAATCCATCTTCTTAGAGGTTTATCATTGGGAAAGGTTTTAAAAAGAGCATCATCTATAACTTCAAGATCTTTTTTCTCTCCAGAAAGGGCTGCCCAACGGAATGGCCCCTTACCCTCACAAAATAATGGCCGGATATAAGCAGGGACAAAGCCAGGATACTTAAAAGAATTATCTTTATTTCGTATCTTGACACCGGCAATTTCTGCTTGACCGCGAATATTATTTCCGTAATCAACGGCGATTGCGCCTCTTTTCTGCATTCCAAGAATTGCCTCAACATGTAGAGCAATAGATCTTAACGATCTTTTTCGGTATTCTTGAGGATTTCTCTCTCTCAGTTCATCGATATCTTTGAGATTGCCGATTGGAATATAACTTAAAAGGTCATGAGCAGAGGTTTGATCAGTGACGATATCGGGTATAATATTTCTTTTCACTAATTCCGGTTCTATTTCTGCAGCATTACCCACGAGTCCGATTGATAACGGAGTCTTATCTTTTTTAGCTTTGTTTATCCACTTTAATGCCTCTTCTAAGTTATCTGTTATTCTATCGCAATAACCTTCATTAACTTTTTGTTGAATTCTTTCTCTTCTTACTTCAATATCTAATATTACGGCTTCGTTCATGGTTGCAGCCATAGGTTGAGCACCGCTCATTGCACCCATACCTGCAGTTAAAATAAATTTTCCCTTTAAAGAATCGGTTTTAAAGTTTTTTTTACCAATTGCGCCAAAAGTTTCATAAGTTCCCTGAAGAATTCCCTGAGTTCCGATATAAATCCAACTACCAGCAGTCATTTGACCGTACATCGTCAATCCCATTTGATCATATTTATCAAAGTTTTCTTGAGTTGACCATTTAGGAACAATATTAGAGTTAGCTATTATGACTCTTGGCGATTCTTCATATGTTTTAGCAACATAAACAGGTTTTCCTGACTGAATGCATAAGGTCTCGTCCTTTTTTAAGGATTTTAAGGCTTTGATGATTCGATTATATTCATGCCAATTTCGAGCTGCCCTTCCGGTTCCGCCGTAAACAATTAACTCGTCCGGTTTTAAGGCAACGCCAGGAGTGATATTATTCATCAACATTCTCATCGCCGCCTCAGCGTCCCAAGTTTTACAACTGATTCTAGTTCCGGTTGGGGATTTAATCGCTCCTTTTGGTTTTTCCTGAAAAAACATTGGTCGAGTCATAATATTTTTTATAAAACTTATAATAATTTATTTTAACTAAAAAGATATCTTTTTAGTTTTTCGATATAAGGATAATATTCTTCATCTTTTTCAAAAAAAGGAACAACATTACGAACTTTTTTATACCATTTATTTGTTTCTTTGCCTAACTTAAAACCCCGCGCTAATCTAAAATCAATCGCTTGACAAGCGGTCATTATTTCAATAGTTAGAACAGATTCCAAATTTTCAATTATATTGCGGGCTTTCCTGGCGGCAATAGTTCCCATAGAGACGAGATCTTCTACATTGGCGGAGGTTGGAATTGAATCAACTGATGCCGGATGAGCATATATTTTATTTTCTGAAACTAGTGAAGCTGTCGTATATTGTAAAATCATAAAGCCAGAATTTAATCCTCCTTCTTTTGCTAAAAAAGCAGGTAGTCCGTTATTTATTGCTGGATCAAGAAGAGAGGCAATTCTTCGGTCCGATACGTTTCCGTATTCGCAAAGAGCCAGACCCAAAGTATCCATCGAAATAGCAACAGCTTCTCCATGAAAGTTGCCTCCGGATAAAACATCAATTACTCCATTGCTATTAAAAAGTAAAGGATTATCAGTCACAGATAGAAGTTCTGTATTAATAATTTTCTCAGCGAATTTAACTGCTTCCCTAATTGCACCGTGTATCTGCGGTATGCAACGGATAGAATAATTATCTTGAACCTTATTTAAATCGCACATTGTACTACCTTGAAGAAGTCTGATTAAATTTTTAGCCACCCTGATTTGACCTTGATGAGGTTTGATTTTATGAATTCTTTCATCAAAGGCTTTTGGAGTAGCTCTAAGAGCTTCAGCTGATAATGCCCCTGCGATATCAGAGAGTTCAATAATTTTATATGCATCTGATAATGCAAAACAACCATTAGCTGTCATCGTCGCAGTATTGTTTATTAGAGCCAGGCCTTCTTTAGCTTCTAAGATAAGAGGTTTAATATGGGCTTTTTGTAAAGCAATTTTTCCCGGCATCAGTTTACCTTGAAAATATGCCTGACCTTTGCCAATTAAAACTAAAATAATATGAGCAGAAGGGGCAAGATCTCCACTTGAACCTACTGAACCCTTTTCAGGAACAAAAGGAATGACATTTTTATTGATCATCTCTAAAATTGTGTTGATAACGATTGGTCTTACACCTGAAAATCCCTTTGAAAGATAATTAACGATAATCAGCATGATTGCTTTAACTGTTTTTGCGTCAAAAGGTTTTCCTTGTCCGACCGCATGAGAGACAATGAGATTTTCTTGCAGTTTTTTGGTTTCTTCTTTAGAAATAAATTTATTTTTGAATGCTCCAAAACCTGTCGTTATTCCATACATGATTTTTTTATTTTCAATTTCTTTTTCCAGGAGACGTCTTATTTTAGATAAATTAATGTTAGGTTTATTTTTTATAAACTTATTGGAATTGACATATCTGATAACCTGCGAATAGTTATTAATATTCATAAATTTATTTAAAGCTATTATATCATGAACTATTTATTCCAGTCCTGTTGATAATATTTCCTTCCTCTCAAGTTCTTCGGCAGATATTCTTGAATTATTTTTCTGCCGGTTTCGCGTTCAATTTTCCAGGGATATCGGACGTGGCCTTGACCGTAACCTAGGTTTTTCATGATTTTATTTTCCGGATTGCGAAGATGGAGAGGAATTGGATCAAGGTTTTTTTCGTCGATATCAGATAAAGCAGTCCAAATACCTGTGGATGAAGAAAGAGATTTTTTAGCAGTAGCAAGATATGTTGCTGTTTGCGCCAGTATTAACGAAGCCTCCGGCCAGCCGATCATATGACAAGCCTGCATCGCCGTCGTTGCCAAGACTAAAGCGGTTGGTTGAGCATTGCCAATATCTTCGGAGGCAAAGATAACCATCCGTCGGGCAATAAAGATTGGGTCTTCGCCGGCTTTGATCATCCGGGCCAAATAGTGCAAAGTCGCATCAGGATTTGACCCCCTCATTGATTTAATGAAAGCGGAAATCGTATCGTAATGCCAGTCGCCCTTTTTGTCATAATAAATGGCTTTGCGTTGGACAGCTTCTTCGGAGACTTTTAAAGTAATTTTTTTGGACAAAGAAGCGGAAAGTTCAACGGCATTAATGGCGGTTCTTCCATCACCGTTAGCATTTTTAATAATATGTTCAACCGCTTCCTTTTCAAATCTGTGTTTTGGATAAAACTTAATTGCCCGTTTTGTAATCGTTTCAATTTCTTTTTCAGTCAAAGCGTATAAAACATAGATCTGACTTCTGGAAACTAAAGGCGCAATGATTTCAAAACCGGGATTTTCCGTGGTTGCGCCTATTAACGTTATTGTCCCGTCTTCAACATAAGGTAAAAATGCATCTTGCTGGGCTTTGTTAAAGCGATGAATTTCGTCGACAAACAGAACGGTTGTTTTCTGAAAAAGTCCGTAATTTTTTTTTGCCTCGGCAATAATTTTGCGGACTTCAGCCACTCCTCCTCCGGCAACCGCCGAAAAAGGAACAAAGTTAGCCTCAATATATCTGGCAATAATCCGGGCAAGAGTAGTTTTCCCCGTACCAGGAGGACCCCAGAAAACCATTGAGATAACTTTTTTATTTTCGATCATCCGGCGGATTGGTTTACCTTTACCAACTAAATGTTCCTGTCCGACAAAATCATCGAGGGATTGGGGCCGCATTCTGTCAGCTAGTGGAGTATCCATATATTAATGAACTTTCGTTCACCTTAATAATAAAGTAGCGGTTTTTGAAAATCAAGAGGTATTTTTTCATTTTTTGATAAACTAAAGATATGGGAGAAAATAATATCAGCAGTAATATAAGAATCATTATTGCTTTGGTAATTTCTTTTTTTGTATCGTCTTTGATACATAAATTTATTTTTGTAAACAAGCTTAATATTGCAAAAAGTTTTTCTGCTGAAAATGTTCTTTTATTAAAAGAAAAAATGATCAATTTGATTTCGAAATTTGATTTTTCATCGGATGATACGCCTTTATTAAATAATCAATTTAATAACCAAGGATCGACAGGAGTCACTTTTGATAAATCTTCGGAAAAAATATATCCGACGACTGTTACACCGACCAAGGCAATTATTTATCCTTCAAGAAAACCAAACACGCCGACTCCAAACAAAATTCCAACCAACATTCCCGTGTCATCTCCTACAAAATCGGCTGATAGTTGTGACATGACTAATGATAACGTTGATGGATTAAGAGCAATGCTTCAAAATCCGCTTCCACCCATCAGTCAAAGCGGTTTAAATAATAAAAATAATGTTGCCAAATGTTTGGAGAACAAAGAAGTTTATAAAAAAGCCTCCTGTGTAAATAAAATACCCTGGCAGATTTTGGCCGGGATTCATTATATTGAGGGAGGTTGTGACAAGCGGAGATCTTTACATGACGGATCGATTTTACCTTCAATTAATGTCAATATCGCCCCTGTTTCTTTGAAGTGTCCGAAAGGAAATCCAAAATCGACGGCCGGTTATATCTACATGGAGATAAACGGGAAGATCGGTTGCGGGTTTGAAACCTTGTATGATTCAGCTCTTTCCGCCGGATTTGCGATCAGAAATTTATCCGGCAGCCCGTCAGCGATGAACTTTTCCGGTGTGGTTAAAGGGCTGTCAAAATATAACGGCTCGGTGAATAGAAACTGCGGAGTAACAAAGTATTCCAATTGTCCTCCATTATTTTACGGAGAAGATGATATGTATCCGTTAAATTTTTTTGATAGCAGACATGAAACAATGTATTTCGTCTTTGATGTGGCGGCTGACCCTGCGAGAAATAATACAAGATTTCTGACGCCGGGAGTCCTCACTGTGGCAAGATTACTGGGCGGATTGTAGAATGATTAGGCAACATTCGGCAATATTAGGCAAGATATGGTAAAATTATTTCATGAAAATCCCTCCAAATTATAAAATAACTCCGGGTATATTAAATTTAGTCAGTAAAGTTGATGCAAACTTAATGTATCTGTCTTCGCTTACAATTCCGAAAGAAATTAAACAAAAAATTCAAAGAATCAGCCTTTTAAAAAGTTCTCTATTTTCCGCGCGAATCGAAGGTAATTCCGCAACGTTAGAAACACTTAATAAAAGCGAAAGTAATCAGGAAAAAAATAAAGAGATTTTTAATATTTTAAAAGCCAATAAATTTCTAGAAAAAACAATAAAAAATAATTTTAAAATAACAAAGAAATTTATCTATGATCTTCATTCAATGGTGATGTCAGGAGAACCGGAAAAAACAAAAAGCTTCAGACACGAAATGGGAGCCATTTTTAATCAAGATGGAGTTGCCGTTTATCTTTCTCCACCGCCAACACAAATAAATAGTTTGATTAATCAATTAATAAAATACATAAATTCAAATATTGAAAAATTTCCTTTAATCTGCGCTTTGGTTTCGCATTTGGTATTTGAAAAAATTCATCCGTTCGTCGATGGAAATGGACGGGTTGGGCGACTACTTATTTTTTCAATCTTGAAAGCAAAAAATTATGGTGAAGGCTTTTTAATTTCGTTTGAAAAATATCTTGATGAGAATAAAAGCGACTACTATTATTATTTAGATCAAGGATTTAAAAATACGGAAGACTATTTAATTTTTATGTTAAATTCATTTCTAAAGGAATCTGAAGAATTAAAAAAACAAATCGAGTCGGCTCAAAGTGGAAAAGAATCATTGCTTCCGCCACGGCAGGAAGAAATATATTTAATTATCAAAGAACATAAAACGGTTTCTTTTGATAACATTCGGCGAAGGTTTTTAAAGGTGCCAGAGCGGACTTTAAGGTATGATTTGAAAAAACTTGCTGATAAGGGATTAATTATAAAAATAGGAGAGACAA
>ERZ1292630.158-Hain-H41-02um-R3-158-length-75332-cov-7_pt1 | contig 75332 bp, 82 predicted proteins | sample MGYA00564408_ERZ1292630 | MGnify/ENA primary metagenome ERZ1292630 (study PRJEB36523, sample SAMEA6512641) | groundwater metagenome | collected 2019-01-08 | study: AquaDiva: Metagenomics assemblies of 32 groundwater samples
CCATAAAGGCGTTCGCCAAGCCTGCGCACGAACTCCCGCTCGACCCAGTCCAGGCGCTCGTCTTCTTCCGACACCACCAGGATGTGGTTATTGCGCCAGCCTTCGCGTTTGACGGCATCCAGATCCGGGGTGGTGGGCTGCAGATTGCCCAGGGGGCAGCGGTAGCGGTATTGCGGCACTTTCATGTCACACCCCCTCTGCGGCCAACTCGCGGGCCAGGTACAGCAAGGCGATGGCGTCGGCCTCGTTGTCGTCTGCGGGGCTGTGACCACGGGCACGGACGGATGCCACCATCTCGTCCTTGCTGGCGTTGCCTTTGCCGGTGGCGTGCTTCTTGATCGTGCCGACCGGAATGCCCTGGTACGGGATCCGGTGGTGCTCGCACCAGGCGGTCAGCTGGCCCATGAAGCCGCCGTAGGCGTGCGCGGCGTCGACACCGACGTGGCGGCGGACCTCTTCGAAGACGACTTGGTTAATGCCATCACTGCACTGCTTGATGTCGGTGAGCCAGCGCTTGAAGCGCAGAAAGCGCATCCCGCCGCCTTCGAAGCGTTGCGGTTTGAAGGATTGGCTGCCACTGGTGATGCTGCCGTCGCGGCAGGCCAGTGCCCAGCCCGTTTGAGTGCCCAGATCGAGGGCGAGGATGGTCGTGTTCATGTTGTCAGTCCTTGTTTTTGGTTCGGTCTGACGGATCGGACGGACTTTGTCGAAACTCCGTATAAGGCGCGCGTCACGCGCCCGCGTGGAGAGTTACGTCGAAATCTGTCCGATCCGTCAGATTTGGGTCTTCATGGCAGTCAGTTGTCCGTGTAAGGGGTGTAGGTAGGAGTGGGTGGGGCCTTCAGTCCAATGCCCTGAAAGCCACGCAGCCCCATTCCGTTTCGCCATTTTTCAAGCCCGCGGGTGAGCAGCAAATCTGCGAAGCGCTTTTGCGAACCAACAAATTCCCCTGCCGCTTCTGCCCACTGCTTCCAGTCGGTGAACAGTTCGGCGGTCAGTGACTTGGCTGTCCCAACCCGCAGGCAACGCTCATCCATCCAGCGCCCCAGGGCGTCCTCGGCTTCGAAGTACTCATCGGTGGCGTCCAGCACCAATTGCGGCGGATCGAGCCGGCCCAGTCGTTGCCAGGCGAGACACCCCTCAAGTGCCCAGGCCAGGATTCCATCCCGTTCAGCCAGTAGCTTTTGCTGCAGGTGCTTGTCGCGTTTCTCAGGGGGCACGGTGATCGTGAATGGAATCAGGTGCAGCCGCCTCTTCATGGCTTCGTCGATGTTGCGAATCGCTGGCTTGTGGTTGCCGGCCACGAAGAGCTTGAACTGCGGAAAGAACTCAAAGAAGTCCTGGCGCATGAAACGCGCGGCGATCTTGTCGCCTCCGGTCAGGCTCTTGAGCTTGGACTCGGCCCAACGTTTGCCCTGTTCAGTTTCGATGGCTGCCACGAAGCGCGCGCCGCGCAGCCCCGCCATGTCGGTGGGATGCCGGTCGGTTCGCGTCTCCATGAAGGTGTCCATGGGCGCATTGGTGGCGTAGTCACCCAGGATGTCGGCCAGGGTGTTGACGAAGACCGACTTGCCGTTGGCCCCGGTGCCGTAGAGGAAGAATAAGGCGTGTTCGCGGGTCGATCCGGTCAAGGCGTAACCCACCATGCGCTGCAGGTAGTCCTGCAGGTTTTGGTCGCCGCCAGTGACATCGCTCAGGAACGAACGCCACTGGGGGCACTCGCCGCGCGGCGTGGCCGTGGTGATCTTGGTCATCCGATCAGCTCGGTCATTGGCGCGCATGCGACCCGTTTTGAGATCGACGACGCCACCCGGAGTGTTGAGCAACCATGGATCTGCATCCCACTCATCGGTGGTTGCAGCATGGCGGCGGTCAGCACGGGCCAGGCGTTCAACGCCACCCACGGTGCCAGAACTAGCCAGCTTGGCGGCAACCTTGCGATCGTCGGCACGCAGGGCGGTCTGGCGGCACACGCTGCGGATCAGATCGGTGGCGGCCAGCGTGTCCTCGTTGCGCCAGCGTTGTCCGTCCCACACCAGCCACCGACCCCATGCAGCCACATAGCGCCAGTCGCGGTGGTAGCGGCGTGTGAAAGCCAGCGCCAGCGCATCCTCCGTGCCCCACACCGACTCATCGCTGCTGACCACCGGTTCGGCGTCCTCGGCCACGGCATGAATCTGCATGCGAGGGCCATGCACGAGGAAGGACGCCACATCAAAGCCTTCTGCAATGGCGTCCGCAGCATCCCATCCTTCTGCCGCTTCCTGGGGCGGATACAGAATGTGGCAGGACCTGGCACCGGCGTCCAATACCGCCTGCGCAGCACTCGCCGCATACTCCCAGCCCGGTTTATCGCGGTCCGGCCAGATCAACACGGCCTTGCCTTCCAAGGGTGTCCAGTCGGTCTTGTCGACCGGGGCATTGGCGCCGTGCATGGCCGTGGTGGCGGTGACGCCAGCGTGGATCAGCGCCTGCGCGCACTTCTCGCCCTCGACGAGGACAATTTGGGCTGCGTCCTTCAAACCAGGCTGGTTGTACAGCGGCCGCGGGTCCGGTGGAGCCATCTTGCGGCGTTTGGCATCCCAAGGGCGGAACTCCTTCTTCCCGCCGGGCGGGTCGTAGCGGTAGACGACAGCGATCAGCTTGCCTGCCCCATCCAGGTAGTCCCACTTGGCCGTGGCCGGGCCCAGGTCGTCGACTGGCACGTCCTTCTTCTTGGTCTTGCGAGACGGGGTTACAGGCGAGCGCCCGAGCAGATCCGCAGCGTGTTGCATCACGCGTGGAAAATCCGTGTGTGCATTGGCACCAAGGTTGGCTGCGATCAGATCGAAGATGTCACCACCGTCACCGGTGGCACGATCGGTCCACAGCCCGGCCTTCTCGCCGTCAAGTACCACCTCAAGGCTGTCACCGGGACTGCCCAGCACATCGCCGATGAGAAATTTGCCTTTGCGCTTTTTGCCGGCCGGGAACAGTGTGGCCAGGACGAATTCCAATCGTGCGACAAGATCTGTCCTGATCGACTCGCGTGTCACGTCGGGGTTGGGGGCCCCTTCAGCAGGGGTATCGTTGAAATCAAGCATCCGATGCACCCCCTTGCCGTTCGACCCAGTCGATCAACTCTTGGAGCTTGAAACGCACCAACTTTCCGACTCGGTAATGTGGCACCTTCAAGCGCTCGCGCTCGCTCGGGTGTGTGAGCAAGTACAGCGGGAGATTGAGGCAGTGCGACGCTTCGCGCGCATCAACCAGACGCTCACCCAGCACGTCATTCATGGACGGGGTATTCATAGGGGACTCCTCCAGCACCGGTCCTGCCATGGGCACAGCCGGCACTCGAAATGGGTGGATTCATGGAATGCGCGGGGCAGGAGTTCCCCGGCATCGGTGGCGGTGATGACCTTGACGGCGCGATCGGACATGCGCTGCGCCAGCACCGCATCGAAGGGCACGAGTTCGGTGTAAATCTCCATGGTGTCGGCGTTGATCGCCGTGAAGAGCGCCGGGTGCTCGTGCAACTCCAGGTAAGCCTGATAGAGCACCACCTGGGCGTGGTAGATCGGCTTGGCAATCGCCAGCTTGTGCTTCTCCAGCTCGCGCCAGGATTTCTGACCGAGGCATTTGCACTCCCACAGGGCGGGGTAGGCAAAACCTTCGGGGCCAGCGACGATCACGCCGTCGACATGGCCCTTGAGTCGTCCACCAGCCGCCGAGAAGCCGAACTGGTCGCCGTCGGCCTTGCGGGTGCGCAGGTCAAACCCGGCCTCACGCAGCCAGGTGACCATGCAGTCCTCCATCACGTGACCACGCTCGAAGATGCGCAGGATGCGCCCCGAGGTGTCACGGCCAGGATCGACCGGAGCCTTGGCGAATTCGTACTGGAGGGCTCGCTCACACGAGGCCCCCAGCCTGGATGCACCCAGGTATGCCCGGGGCGTTTGCTTTGCACGCTGTCGCTGCATGCCGACGTCGACCAATGCTTCCAACTGGCCGGAGACACTTGCCGAGGAGTTGAAGTCGATCATGACTTTCTCCCCTTCGCCGGTTGCGGGTGTGACGTTTTCGCCTTCGGTTCTTCCCAAGGCAAGTCATCCTCGAGATCAGCGAACGGGTTGGCCAGCGGATCTGGCGTCGGTGACATGCCACGCACCGGTGGAAACTTGGTGGCTTCGTGGTGCGCCGCCATGGCGTCCGTGTAGCAGGTGACGATCGCATCAATCACACGCAAGGCTTCAGTCTCAGCGTAGTCACCCAGCGGCTTGGCAAAGCCAATCTTGCCAGCCGCTTCGCCAAAGGCCTTGAGGCACTGGCGCATGGCGGCCAGCTCGACATCAGACGGATCAATCATGGCGACCTCCGTCTTGTTGATGCGACCTTCCTTGACCCGGAGCCAATTGCCATACATCGCGTGAAACGCGTCCTGGCAACGGTGGGAACAGAACACCCAGTCGATGGGATAGCGCCGAGGGTTGCCGGTGCCATACCGGTTGTCGGTATGGCCGTACCCCCGGGCCTGTCGTGAGCAGACCCAGCATTTCATTGCCCTCCCTCACTGCGCCCAGGCGGGCTTTCCGGACACCGGAGGGCGTTGGGCTGATACCGGCGCGGCTGCAGTTGAGACTGCGGTCGGGGATACGGATGGAACTGCGGTTGGGGTTGCGACCGGGGCCGCTGCCGTACGGTTGGGAATGAACCCAGCGCCAGCCATCGTGGGCGCGTATTCAGGCTCACCCGGCTCCACGGCCATCTTGACCACGTTCTTGGCCTCGCCGCGACCGTCTTTTTCGATGTCGATGCGGGCGACGAACTCCAGACCGTCCAGTTCATGGAAGCCCTGGATGCGTCGGGCTGCTGCCGCCTGCGGCGTGTTGTCGTCGGGGCGGACGTTGCGCGCCGAGTTCAGGGCTGCGCGCACAAAGGTGCGACCCATGTTGCCCCAGGTGGGCCCCTTGCTGCTGTACAGGCCAATGTTCGACCACAGCTTGCGGCGGGCGTATTCGCCCTCGAGCACGACAAATTCGCAGGCCAGGAAGATGCTGCCGGTCTCAAAGCTCTGGGTGGCGTAACCGCCAAGCCAGCCTTGGCTGGGGTCGTCGTACCCACCGGGCTTTACGGTCATGCGGACCTTGGCGACCGTGCCCTTGGGGATGAGATCGAAGGATTGCTGTTGTTCGGCGTCGTTGAAATCGGACCAGTTGGACATGGATTACTCCTTGGGTGTTTGGGATGAGGGAATGCCAGAGGGCATGCGGGTGGCAGCGGCGCACTTGTCGATGAGGGCGCGCAGGTTGGGCGGCTCCTGCAGGTCAAGCTGGCCGGAGCGGTCCTTGGCCGGGTAGCCATAAGGGTTGAGCGTGTGGGTGATGAAGGCGCGGTAACTGCTACCGTCCTCAGCCTTGATCTCGGCCAGGGTGACGACTTCATCGACGATGCCGGGCAGTTCAGCTGCGGTTTTGGAGCCCTCGATCTGCGGCACAAACACCTTGCGGTTGAAGTCGTCGAGCTTCTCGTCGAGGATGGCGACAAACACCACGTGCTTGCCCCGGGCGTGTTGCAGGTGGGTCAGCGCAGTGAGCATTTCCTGGCCAAGGAGGCCATAGGCCCCGCGCGTGTCGGGCTTGCCGGTGCGTTCGGACAGGGCCTGCGGCTGGACCTTGGCCCAGATCAGTGCCAGACGTGCCAGCACCGTGATGCTGTCGACGAAGTAGGTGTCGTACTTGGCCAGTTGCGCCGGGTCGCCATAGCGTTCACACACATGGTCGAAGTGAGCCTGTGAGTACGGGGCGTCGGCAGGCAGCGCAGGATTAGGGCCAGCCAGGAAGACCACCAGATCGCGGAACTCAGGCCAGGTGGCGGGGCGCACGCAGTCGCCATGCCAGTCCTTGACTGCAAGATCGCCGGCCTCCAGGTCCACGAACAGCGTGCTGTCCTCGGGCAAGGTCTTGAGCTGGGTGGTCTTACCAATGCCAGACTTGCCGAGCAGCACCAGCTTGACGCCTTGCTTTTCTGCCAAGCGCTGGGATGCGCTGATGATTGGAAGCGTCATCACACACCTCCTTCATCACGGCTGAGCTCAAACGTGGCCTTGCCAGCCTCGACCGTGCGTGCGTCGGCAAATTGCTGCTGCAAGGCCGGCGGCCAGTTGATGTAACGGGACTCGGGTACCGCCAGCTTCACGTCGAGATAGCTCTCGACGGCTTCGCCCGAGGTGGCAATGCGCTCGGCAATGGCCTTGAGTTTTTTCTGGTCCCAGGACACCTTCTTGGGCAACTCGAACTTCACATGCAGACCATCGAGGTTGAAATGGACGGTACCGAAGTCACGTGAGGAATCGCTCAGGGCTTCACGCCCCTGAGCACCGAAGCGCTGCCCCAGGGCAGCATCCACCTTGGTGCGGGCACTCTTGAGCCAGGCGATGGCCTGATCCAGGTTGGTGTCGACCTCGTAGAGTTGGTGGGCTGGCAACTTGGCCAGTTGAGCGGTCGACATCTCGGCGATGTCAGCGGGGAAGATGGACACATCGTTCATGACCATCTCCCTCAAGCCATCGCACGTTCGGCGGTCGAATCGTGCAGCGCGCTGTACTCGAAGTCGAGGATGGCTTCCAGCGGGTAGCTGACCCGCTTGGAAAGCTTGAGGTAACGCGGGCCACGACCCTCGCTGCGCCAGCGCTGCAGCGTCTTGGGGCTGACACCCCAGCGCTGGGCCAGTTCGTTTTCGTTCAGGACCCGGCGATCACCGGGTGCCATGGTGGCGATCGTCGGGTAGGACGACCGGGTTTGGGGGCTTGCCGTAGCTGCCATGAGGCTCTCCTTTGAGGCTGTTGAGGAACAGGTGTCATTGGAGATTTCGGGTGGCGAACTTACGAGGGAGCGATTGGCGAACTCGGTGGAAACTTCCAGTTCGCCAATGCGCCTCAGAATGCAAAACGGCGAGCACTGGGCTCGCCGTCTGCGTTAGAAATCGGTTACGTCCTGATACTGAAATCTGTCAGGTGAATGTCTCTGGTCGACCCATTACAGACCTTCGTGAGTACTTGAAGCAGTCACTCGTTAAATCCGCCATCTAAAAAATAACGGGTAATTTTTGACTTCCGCGTTTCATTTTTCAACCACTATGAGCACGTTGCAGGGTGCCTCTTCAACCAACGACTTGGCAGTTGAGCCACTCCACCAACGACGCAACAAACTCTTTTCGTGTTTGTGACCCACAACAATCAGGTCGGCATTTTGATCTGCAGCGAATCGGGTCACCTCACGGATCACTTCGCCTTTAAGAATTTCGCCATCGGCTTCGAAGCCCATTGAGCGCAGTGTTTTGACACCTTTACGAAGTTGCTCCTTGAGTTTGTCCTCAATGTTTGCGCTGCCAGTACTTCCAAGGTAGCCCATTTCAACTGTACCAACATCCATTTCAAATGACGGAGCCACGGCAACCAGTGTCAGCTTTGGACGCTCCCAATGGGCCATGTCTTTGATGCTCAGCAGCGCTTGTTGACCACTGGCAGTTCCGTCGTAGGCCAGGATGATTCGCTTGTACATGTTGTCTCCTTCAGAAAAAAGCCGATTTTTAGTTTTCAGTGTCAAGGGGTAGGGGTTAACCGCTTGAGTTGCGACAAGGTCAAAGCCAAGTAGAGCGGCTGGCTGATCATTCGGGATACACCGCTGGCAATCAATGCACTGGCCATCAGGCTGAGCACCAGTTCATGGCCGGTGATCATTTCCATGACGATGATGAAAGCCGTCAAAGGCGCCTGTGTCACCGCAGCCAAGAAGCCAGCCATGCCCAAAGCGATCAAGGTTGGGGCATTGGGATAGCTCAGAAAGGCAGCCAGATCGTTACCGAGCGCTGCACCAATGGCCAGTGAGGGAGCAAATATCCCAGCTGGAACGCCTGACCATGTTGTCAGCCAAGTGGAGACCATTTTTAATAAGACATAGGCTTTGGAGACATCGTCATGGTTCTCCAGCATGGCGCGGGTGTGCGCATAGCCGCTACCAAAAGTGGCTCCGTCGGTGCTCAGGCCAATGATGGCTATCACCAGGCCGCAGAGCCCGGCAAACAAAATCGGATATGACCTTCTTAGCTGGTGAATCCAGTAGCGTGAATTTGTGTGCAGGGAGTAAATCAGCAGCCTGGCAAAGATGCCACCGAAAACCCCGCTGAGAACTGCCACGATCAGTCCGGGAAACAGCAGAGTAAAGCTGATGTTCTCGATGGTGATGACACCAAAGTAAGTGAAATTTCCGTAGACAGACACCGCCATCAGACCGGCCAGAATGATGGCGGCCATCAGCAGTCCGCTGCGGCGATCCTCTGGGTGCCTGGAGAGTTCTTCGATGGCGAACATCACACCTCCCAGTGGAGTGTTGAAAGCCGCAGCAATGCCGGCTGCCCCTCCCGCCAGGATCAACCCAGAATCCTTGATTTGCGAGTTTTCTGACAACCAGTGTCTGGCGTTGTGCATCACGCCAGACGCAATTTGAACTGACGGCCCCTCACGACCTGCAGACAGTCCTGCCAGCAAGCCCGAGGCAGTGAGTGCCACTTTGCTCAAACTGAGTTTGAGTGAGACAAAAAGGGAACGCTGAAACTTCGGCGTTTGGGAGGAAAGCGCCGCCATGACCTGCGGGATGCCTGAACCTGCTGCACCGGGCACAAAGCGCCGAGTTAAGTAAACAATCCCCATGGTTAGTAAGGGCGTCCAGATGAGCGGTAACCAAAAGAAGCGCGCATGCAGCGAAAAAAAGGTGGCCAGCGCATGCTCTGAGAGCCAGGTGAAAACCACCACCGTCAGCCCAGACAGGGTCGCAAACAGCAAAACAACAAACCGGTCAGACCACAGGCGCCAGTTCGCCAGTTCTGCTTTGACTTCCTTCAAGAAATGAGGGGGGCGGTGCATGTATGACCTCAGAGTTCCGGGTATTTTACATTTGATCAAATGTAAATGATGCACAATCGCCCCTCGCATGAAAAATGTAACGATCAGGAGGAGCACATGCTGAAAGTCGGACTGATGGGATACGGCAAGGCGGGGAAAGCGGTTGCCAATGTGTTGGCCGATGATCCTCGCTACGAGTTGTGCTGGGTGTTCAGGCGAAGTGGCTCCTCTCAGGAAACGGTCAAGGGTCTTGAGAAGACACCTTTGCGGTCCATGCAAGACACCGATTTGGCGGCTTGGCTGGATGCGCACCCGGTTGATGCTGTGGTGGACTTTTCCAGCGAGGAAAGTGTGTTGTGGTACGGAGAGCAAATCCGCAAACGAAAGATCATGCTGGTGACTGCCATATCCAGTTATCCGGATGAGCAACTGAACTACTTGAAGGCCCTCGGCCAGGAAACCCGCGTCTTGTGCTCACCCAACATCACCTTGGGTATCAATTTCTTGTTGATGGCCGCCAAACTTCTGCGGGGAATCGCCCCGTTTGCCGACGTGGAGGTGGTTGAGCAGCACTTCAGAGAAAAGCCTGAAGTCTCGGGTACTGCTCGCAAACTGGCACAGTCTTTGAATTTGGACACGAGCAAGGTGACCTCTTTGCGCGTGGGGGGAATCGTTGGCCACCACGAGGTCATCTTCGGCTTTCCACATCAGACCGTGCGATTGATTCACGACTCGATCCGACGTGAAGCTTTCGGAACGGGGGCCGCTTACGCCTTGCAAGAACTTGCTCGCTGCGACAAGGGCTTTTACACCTTTGATGATTTGCTGCTGGCCAACATCCGGCAGCAATTACTGGCAGACAAACCAACCTCATCTGCATCAATTTGATGACCTATCAAGCGATATTGATCGTTTCGTGCCTGTTGCTGACCGCCTTCGGAGTGGAGCGTCTGAGTAAACGCACGGGGGTGCCTTCGGTTGTGGTGATGATCGCCATCGGCATGATCGGCAAGCCACTGATGGCCTCTGCAGGTGTTGAACTCACAGGTGTAGATGCATCGGTGCCACTGATGGGCGCACTCGGGCTGGTCCTGATCGTTTTGGAGGGGGCTTTTGATCTTCGACTGAACCGTGAGCATTGGCGCGCAAATTTGCAAGCCCTGCTTTCTGCGAGTGTGGGTGTACTGGTTTGCGCGGCCCTATTCAGCTTGGCGGGCGTATGGCTACTTAAGCTGAATACCTACGATGCCATGTTGTTGGCGCTGCCGGTGTCGGTCATCAGCAGCGCTGTGGCTATACCCGCCAGTGGATTCATGGACAAGGCAGGTCGTGAATTTGTGGTTTACGAAAGCTCAATCTCTGACATCCTGGGAATCTTGCTTTTCTTTGCAGTCTTGAATTCCGATGGAACGGCGACGGGAATCGTGTCTTCTCTGGCCATCAATGGATTGATCTCCATTGTCCTGGGCAGCATTTGTGCACTGGGGCTACTTTATGCCTTGTTTAGGTTGAGCGGGCACATCCGATTTATCCCCTTGCTCTCGGGCTTGTTTGCGCTCTACGCTTTGGGCAAACTCTGGCATCTATCGCCCCTGATCATGGTGCTGATGTTCGGGCTGATTCTGAACAATCCAGCCATGCTGGCACGGATAGGCTGGTTTCGAAACATGGCCAGTAGTGCTGCGTATGCCGATACGGTCAGGGAATTCAAGTCATTGACCGCTGAACTTACTTTTGCCGTGAGGGGGGTATTTTTCGTGCTGCTGGGGTACTGGACAGATCTCGGCAGTGTGAGGCATTGGGGCGCTTGGCTGGCTGCTGGGGTATTGCTGACTGGCATTTATTGGCCACGCCATTGGATGCTGACGGCACTGCGAGTGCCATCACGCCGACAGCTGACCTGGTTAGCTCCGCGAGGACTGATTTCTGTTTTGCTTTATTTCACAGCCAAAGAAGCCACTCACCCGCCTGAGTTTTTGGATGGGGCACTGATGTTGGTGGTGATGCTAAGTGCTATCGCCATGGGAATTGCCAGATGGCGCAAGCTCAATTGACTCAGCTTTGCTTGAGCTTAAAGTGCGTTTCCATTTACATCATGGCCATCGGGGTCTGAGCTGAACGCTCATCGATGTCCATTCTCTGGAGCAACACCTCCAAATTTCGCTCAAGCTCCAGTAAGGTTTGCGCATCCAACTCGCTCAAGGCTTGTGGAAGTACCCCTGAGTAGGGGCCAGGCACTTTCTTGAGTAATTTCAAACCGGCAGGCAATGCATACAGCTCGACAACCCGTTTGTCATGAGCAGACTTTTCGCTGATGATGAAGCCCGCTTTGACCAAGCCCCTGACCAGATTACTGGCTGTGGATTGATGGACATCCATGGCTTGTGCCAGTTGAGTCACGCCAATTCCAGGTTGCTTGGCAATCAAATGCATGGCCCAGATGGGTGCCCCACCAATGCCCGCACTTTTTTCCATGACTTGAAAGTGCTTACGCACCGAACTGAACACCGACCGGAATTGCCGGAGCACGCGCAGATGTGCTTCAGGTGTTGATGATGAATGGCTGTCGCTAGAAGTGACGGAAGACTTAGGACTCATGGACAGGGGTACTGCGAACTGATCGGAGTTTCTCGGATTGCCGAAAAGAATACTCCAAAACATAGGCCATCGCTGGAAGAATCAGTTGTGACTGGTTCAACGTGCAGGCTATTTTTTGTAAATTAGCGATCTGATCTGTAACGGCCCGATTCGGAAAACGGCCCTTGTCGGTGCGAAGCAAGAGATTGGGACCTGACATGTTCAAGCCGAGTCACCACATTGGCAGGCAGTTCAGCCAAGGCTGCATCAAGGAATTTACAAATCTTTGATGAGATTTCCAGTTCATCGTACTCAGGGCTCAAACCTATATGCAATGCTTTAGCGGCCAGATTAAAGCGATCCATGTGTTCACCGCCTCAGTGATTTCTTGTGACCGTCAGGTTCGCCATAACATCTTCGCGGATCATTCCCTTGCTTTTCATGAGAACCCACAACTCCTGAGCCATCAGGATGTCGGCTGCAACGAAGACGCAGATCACGATGAAAAAAACCAGGCGCATGGCGGAAAAAAATACATTTAATCAAATGTATTTTATCAGCTGACATCACAAAATGGCTCAGTAGGTACCCCTAATTGAGTTGAAGAGTGAGGAGTCATGCTCAAGTGCACGATGCAAAAAAGAAGGGCACCAGTCGCCCGGCGCCCTTCAACCTCGTTATGGCTGAGCTTGTCTCCTCAGACCCTCGCACTAGCTCGAGTACTGTGCGAAATTACATTTGAACACAGCTAATTCATCGGATTGCAACGAACCTAGGGTTGATACTCATATCGAAAACTCTTGTGAACGCGGCGGGGCAACTACCGACGTAAGCATTGACGCCAAACATTGAAACCTATGGATAAACTTCCAAATGCTTGTTGCAGCTCTGGCGAAATGTTCAAAATAGTCTGAATGAAAGCGCCGCCACAGCAGTGGGAGGAATTGCCGCAAGCAGTAATTTCCCGGCATTGACCACGCCCTCGTCAAATCGACCTTTCAGGATGGCGACCCCCGCAGGGTTTGGAGCATTTGCTATGACGGTGAGGCCTCCCCCTGTGACTGCTCCTGCAACAATGGCCACCTTGAATTCATCACTCAGACTTGGAACCAAAGAAGCCAAGTAAGTGAGCGCGGCATTGTCAGTGATGGCTGTCAGAGCGGTTGCACCGTAAAACACCGCGTTGGCACTCAAACCCATCAAAAGTGGTTGCAGCCACCAGGCCTGCTGCCCCCCAAGAACCACCAAGCCACCAAGAAAAAAAGCCACCAGCAAGGCTTCGCGCAGGATGAGTCGATCTTGGTGGTGGGCATAGGCCGATGCGTAGCCAATGAAAAATAGCAGCAGGCCCATGAAGACCACAGGATGGTGAGCAAACAGAACCACGCCCAACAAAAAGGCAAGATGCACAACCACCATCACAGGTGGAACGGTCATGAGGGCCCGCGGCGGGTCACCCAGACCTTGCAGCTCACGGCGCATGAGAAAGGTCAAAGCTGCAGCATTGAACGTGACCGCGAAAGCAGCTTTCCATCCGAAAGTCTGAAACATGAAAGGCAAGTCCCATTGCCAGGTAGTGGCAACCATCAGTACAGGAGGGGCTGCAAAATGGGTCAGCGTTCCACCGATGGATACATTGACGAAAAGCACACCCAAGGTGGCGTACTTGAGCCTTTCGCTGACCGTGAATGAAAAGACCGAGTCCCTCAGCATAAGTGCGGCTAGCGTCATAGCGGCAGGCTCGGTGATGAAAGACCCCAGCAAAGGGACAACTGAAAGCAGCAAAAAGTAGTTGCCCATGGCGGTGGGCAAAGGTGCAAGTCGGGCCGCATGCTGTACCAGCAGGCCGCAAGCCTGGAGGATCGGACGTGTGCCAGCCACCACCATGATGGCAAACACGAACAGCGGCTCGGTGAAATTGCGGGATTCCAGGTATTCGAGGGTGGTCGACTGGCCCACCATAAGCAGCATGCATGCGGTCAGCACCATCGCCCAAAAGCCAAAAACGACTTCTACTTCACCCAGCAGGTGCCATATTCCAGCGTGGCGTGGGTTTGTGTGTGCAAGATGCTCGAAAAACTTTGTGCTGAATGTGTGGACGACAGCCAACGCAAACAGTCCGGCTGCCAGCCAGGGCAGGAAGGGGTGCGACATCAAATTCTCCAGTGTCGGCAAAGGCCGATCGGTGAGGCGGCCCGACCTTCACCCTGCCTGCTGAACAAATGAACTTGCTAGCACCCAGCCATCATCTTACCAAGATACATATGCGTGAGGACTGTGGGTTTCTTTGCTGGCTGAAGGTGAGGAAGAGTTGGTGAAGACGTGACCGACTGCTATAGGACAAAGTCTTTTATGACGGCTATAGGCCGATTGCTGCCATCAGATTTGTCATGCGCCCGAGCCTACAAGATCCGGTCACATCGAAAACCCGCACAACTTTCGCTGCTCATCCCAGTCCCGTGGCAACGGGTCATGCCGGCCACGTAGCGTCTGCAGGTTGAGGTGCCGAGGTTGCTGACCATCGAGAACGGCTTCGATGATGTCCGGCGCCAGCGTGGTCATGCGAAGCGCCTCAGCCACCCATCCGGCTTCAAGTTTCATCGCCGTGGCCAAGTCCCGGATGGTGGCGAACTTTCCCTGGTCAAGAAGCTTTTGCCAGTAGAAGGCTTTGCCCAGGGTGCGGATCATGGCGATGTCCTCACCCCCGGTTCCCAAGACAGACTGTTCACCCGGAGGTAGCGTTATCACCTTGTGGTTTTGCTTTCGACGTATCGTCAAAGGAACCATCGTTACCCTCTGCTGGCCGGTGACATAGTTGCGAGCGTCTTGACCAACCTCGATGCGCACGTTGCGAAGCCTGGGGTTGTCTGGATGCATGACTGGTTCAACATTCGATTTCATGCAAACATCTCCTCTGCATTGTCCCTGGCTTCTTCCACCAGCGGATGGCAGCCGACGTCTTCACCCAGACCCAACCATCCGTCTTCGCGCCACAGGATGTCTAGTCCGCGCTCATGCAGTTGAACCCGCTCGATCAGCAGCTGCGTGATGCGCTGCTGTTCTTTGGGGAACAACTGGTCCCACACAGCGCCAATGCGCTGCATGGCCAAGACCACTTGCGCTTCCTGCAATTGGACGCCCCTTGGATGCCCCTGACACGACCGCCATGTCGCCAGCATCATCTCCGGCGCACGAAGAGCCTGGTGAATTTGCTCAAGCACAGCCGTTTCGATTTCGGCCGCAGGCAATGGACCAACATCTGTGGCACCGGGTGCAAGAGTGGCACCCGCATTGCGCCGCTTGTGCAGGTAGGGCACGTAATAGCGGTACAGCCGTCCGTTTTTCTTGCGCGTGAAGCTGTGAATCATCAACTGGCCATCGGGCGCGTGCAGCAATCCAGCCAAAAGCGCCGGATGCTGCGTGACACCCTCGCGTGGCCCTTGCTTTCGCCGATCGACAAAGGCATGCACGAGATCCCAAGTGTCCTGTTCGATGATGGCCTCATGCTGACCTGGGAAGCTGGTGTCCTTGTGCTGAATTTCGCCGAGGTAGATCCGGTTACGCAACATCTTGAAAAGGTACTGCTGATCGATCGGTCGCCCTTCTCGAAAATGACCGCTTTGCGTCTGCCATGCCTTTGTGGTGCGCCCCTCGATCGCCAATTCGCGTACCAACTCTGCAGCCGACCCATGCTCTGCATACCGGCGGAAGATGTAGCGCACCAGGTCGGCTTCCGGCTCGTTGACAAGCAACTTGCGCTCAACGACGTCATAGCCGAGAGGCGGGGTGCCGCCCATCCACATGCCTTTGGCCTTGCTTGCTGCAATCTTGTCGCGGATGCGCTCGCCCGTGACCTCGCGCTCGAATTGCGCAAAGGACAGCAGGATATTGAGCGTCAGGCGGCCCATAGAGGTCGTGGTGTTGAATTGCTGGGTGACAGACACAAAGCTCACGCCGTTGCGATCAAACACATCGACCAACTTGGCAAAGTCGGTCAGGCTTCGAGTCAGCCGGTCGATTTTGTAGACGACCACAATATCGATCCGACCGGCCTCAATGTCTGCCATCAGCCGACGCAATCCTGGCCGCTCCATGTTTCCACCCGAATAGCCGCCGTCGTCATAACCGTCAGCTACGACAGTCCAGCCCTCGTGCCGTTGGCTTGCAACGTAAGCCAGTCCGGCATCGCGTTGTGCCTCAAGACTGTTGTAGTCCTGGTCCAGGCCTTCGTCGGTCGATTTGCGGGTGTAGACAGCACAGCGTTTGCGTGGGGCAAGCGCAGGAGCCGTTGGCATGTTTCGCTGTGGTCTCATGCTGCCTCCTTCTTTTTGGTCTTGAGACCAAAAAACATGGGGCCAGACCATGGGCATCCTGCGATGACTTTGGCCACCGCCGTGAGGCTGGTAAACCGCTGCCCGCGATACTCAAAATCACGCATGCCACGCACCAGCACCTTGTGTTCAACATCGTCATAGACACGGGTGAGGATGGTTCCGGGCAGCAAGCGATCAGCCTCGCGTCGCAGGCGCGGTGGCAGGAGGCCTGTCTCCCCGATCTCTTCCAGCTTGCGGCGCACAGATCCTTTCAGGGCACCGTATGCGCGTTCCTGGATCTTGTACGCCAGGCGGGATTCAAGCCATGTGCGGTGGTGGTGATTTGGGCGCTCGTCAAAATGCTCGTCCCACAGTGCCCAAAGACTGTCCATGGGAAGGTGCGGAAGTTGAGCGACCCGAGCAGCCAGGCTGGCCCCATCGGGTTGTACTGCGTGTGTCGTCATGCGATAACTCCTTCTTGTTGATAGGGGTTCGTATTGACGCGCTGGTGGCCAGAAAAGCCAAGGTCAACCTCGTCTTTTGCGCCAACAGTGGCTGAACTGTCACATGAAGAATCCTTGGCACGCAGGCGCAGGAGCGCCACGGCGAGGAGATCAGCGATTTCTTGATGGGGGTGGCGCGGACGATCGTCGTTCGCGCAGGAGATAAGTTCGTTTTTTTGCATGGTAAGTGTCCGTGTGGAAAACACTTCTCATGCTAGGGATGGAGGGCACTCCGCGTAACGTGTTTTAGCGGGTATCAGCGTGCTGCGGCAAAGATCGACTCACGCATGACTGGCCATCCATTGGCGACGGTGTTCATCTTGTCGGTTTGCTCGACTCTGCTCGGAGTCAAACTCTTCCACAAATCGCGTCTTCCTTGAATGCAGGTCCGCAACGGCGGCTTCCCGCTCGCGCAATCCCAACCGCGCCTGCGTTTCCTGGATCAACGCAAGGCGCTGGTTTTCCAAGCTGCGCAACTGCCTTTCCAAGTCCGTCAACATCGATTGAGCGTTGTGAATTTCCGAGCGCAAGACGGCTGGATCAACGCCTTCTTGCTTCAGGTCGAACATGTGTTGGCGGTCTTTTTTTACCGCGCCAATCTTCTCGATGGTCATGCCTATTTCGGCAAAGTTCCGATCAATCGCCTGCCGGAGCGCTGCCTGTCTGGCCTTGATGTCGGCAAGCCTTCGCTTGCTATCACCAATATCGCTCACAGCCTCTCCACGGCGGTACTTGGCCGAAGACAGATCACCATGACTCTGGCCAAACAGTGAATGCTTGGGGAGTTTTTTGCCGCCATTGCCGAACAGCCATGGTGTTCGTTCTGACTTCGAATACCATCTGTCGACATCGCTTTTCGCATCTTCAAGTTCTTCATAAGCCTCTTGAAGATCATCATGTGCGCCAGAGCGCTCCGCCTTTATGGCTCGCGCATCGGCCAGCAGCCCCTCTTTTTCCTCGAACAATTGAGTTTTCTGGGCGTAGAGTGCATCAAGCTCGGCCTTGTAGTTCCGCTCAAAAATCGACAACAGTTGGCGGTCTTTGCGCAGCCCATGCTCAGTAGCGGCAACCCGCTGACCCAGCGATGCAATATCAGATCCAAAACGCTGGTCCCCAACTGCCGTGGCCTGTTGTCTGATCTGTGCGATCTCTTTGTTGAGTTGACTGGCGTCGAACCGACGATCGGCCTGCGTTAAATGGAGAGCGCGCTGCTCACGCTCATACCGAGGGTAATCAATCTTAATGCGGGAGTTTCTGATGAAGCTTTTGACGGCAGCGAACATGCTTTATCCGATCCTCGCCTTCATTGGCTTGCGTCACCGCGCGAACCAAACTGATCAAAGCTGTCCGACACAACTTCATCTTGCCACGACCTATCCCATGGTCGCGGCGCGGCGCTCTCAAGCAACAGCAGGGACAGGACGCGATCACGGGCACCGTAAGTGTGCTTGAACTCGGTCAGTGTGATGTCGGAATGTTCTTCTGGGCACCAGACATCGGCGGGCATGTCGACGCCATTCCACTCCTGCGCAATGTCCGGGTCAGCTGCCAGCGTTTCTGGCAGTGGTTCTTGCGGATCATCGGTACGCCGAATGCGTGCCCCTGTTTTCTTGGCACTGCTGCTACGCCACTCGTACTTGGCAAAGCCGTTGTCCCAATAAACCAGGATCGCGCGCTGCGGCGTGAACTTCACGAAACGGATGCACAGGGACTCGAATGAGACCTGAAAGCGTTTGGCCAGATTACTCAAGTGATGCAAATCGATGCGTCGGTCGGAGATCGCGTCGCGCAGCAAGTCACCGGGGATCAGCAGGTTGCTGGCGAAATCGTCGGCCTCGCGCTCGATGGACCGCATGCGGTCAGCGCCGGAGTAGATGCTCTCCTTGTCACAGCTGAAGTTCGGCCCCTGGCTACGGTGTAGGACGAAGTGGCCCAGTTCATGGGCAATGGTGAACCGCTGGCGCTGTGCGGATGAATGGCCGTTGTAGAAAATGCCCCACTCGGCTGCGTCATTTGGGTTGCGCGCCAGCATGCCTTCACAGCTGGCAAGGCCATGCGCCATCGGTGCCTTGATTTCACGAACGCCCTGGCCGTAGGGTGTGTCCGGCAGCATCTGACGTACAAGGTCCAGGTCGATGGCGTCAGGTGCAGAGCCTTGGTGCCATGCGCGCATCCACTTGTGGATGTTGTTGGCCGCGATGGGACCGGTAAGGGCTTGCACCGTGCTCAAGACTCAGTCTCCGCCTTTGCCCTTATCAGGGAACGCGATCTGGAGCAGCTGCCGGTAGCGATCTTTCTCCTCGTCGGTCATGCCCGCGTACTCCCGGAAGAACTGGACGTCCTCAGGGCTGGCTTGGGGCACCTGCTGCAGAGGTTCGCCCATCACATCCTCCATCGTCACACCCAGCACCTTGGCCAAGCCGTGGACGCGCTCGGCAGATGGGCGCTGGCCTTCCTTCATCTCCAGTTCCCAGATGTAGGCCTTGGTGCAGCCGACAGCATCGGCTACTTGTTGGAGGGTTAAACCCTTCGCCTCGCGGAGACGCCGCAGGCGTGCCCCGAATACCGAAGCCATGACGTTGCTCCTATTTGCTGGATGTTTGGACTTTTTGAGTATAGCAGCGAGAAACGGATTATCGCCACATGTACCACCCTGATTGACAAGCGGAAATGCGCGGGACACAATCACGCTGTATCACGTTACTTTACTTGTACGCGATACCTGTTTAGTCATTTTATCGACTTGTCGCTGGCCAGCGCATCCAGACCTCACGGTCCGCAGACCTCCGACGCTTTCTCGGAATGGACCGCCAACATGAAAAAAACCTGGATTGATTTGCTGTACGAGTTGCCCGTGGACGCCACCTTGCGTGAGTTCCTGACGGGGCATGGGCTGATGATGCCCGACGACTTTGCCTGGACCGACAAGCCGGAAACCACGCAGGCCCTGATTGCAGCCTTGCTCGGCTGCCCGGACATTGGCGTGCGTGACACGGTGGCCGCCAAGCTGCGTGCCAGCGTCACCCTCGGCGATTCGGCCGGAACGCAGGCCATGTTCCAGGTGGCCACCGGCAGTGGGGCCGCTTTGACGACACTGGCCACCTGCAAAAGCGATATCCATCGCTCGTTCTGGCTGTATGTGAAGCACCCTGAATTGTTCGACCGTGCCGGTGACGTCGACCACTTCGAACGCCAATCAGCCAACGCCCAGCAGCATGACCTGGGCGTCAAAACTATCCCCGACACATCGAATACCGCGCTGGCGGCATTGCGCGCCGATGTTTCGGCCTTTTACCAGCGCGAGTTGCAATGCGGTGACCGCAGCAAGGCCTACGTCATGGAGCGCAGCCCTGGTGTGTTCCTGCTGAGCGTGCACGTGAAAGACCTTTCCACGGTCCAACTGGAGTTCCAGGGAGATGACCTCAAGCGCCGGGTTGGCAACCCCAACATCCATTCGGTGTTGGAATATTCAGCCCGCACTGGCGTCACCCGATCTTTGGTCAAGGGCGGCACCAAGTACCACCAGATGCTGCTCAAGGCATTTGCCGAGCATCTGCTGCACACGAGCCTTGATGCGCAGCGATTGATGGCGCCGACACTGGATCTGTCAACACTTCGCCTCGGGTTCGATGTGCCGCAGGCGCAGGTCGATGGTTTCAATGTCCTCCAGGTGAAGTCCATCAGCCTGATGAGTCCTGACAACCAGTTGAAAGTTGACTGTACGGCCATGGCGGCAAGCGAGCACCGCTGCGTGACCGATCTCTTGGCAGAAAAGCTGCCCGGCCCATTGGCGGAGAACTGGATGGTCACGGCCGCGCAGATCAACCTTTACTACCCGCCCGAGCCGGGCAAAGCCAGGGCCAAGGTTGTGACCATTGAAATCACCCGCAAAGGTCGGCTGAACCTGCACAAGTTCGACGCGGCATTGCAGTCGCAGTTGGAAGGCTACCTGGTTGCCTTGGGCATCCTCAGCAAGGGACAGACGCTCAACCCGCAGGACATGGCCACGAGCGACACGTCCAATCTGCAGCCTGCCTACGAGGACTGATCGATGTCGGCTCACCAAGCATGGTCGTTGGTCTGCCGACTGTTCAAGGTTGGCTCGCCAGTGTTCAAAGCAGCGCTATCGCCCGCTGAGGTGAATGCCTGCGCCAGCCTGGGCCCAGCGATCAAGCCGACGGTCATCAGCCAGACATTCGCACTGTGTCCTTACTGCCAACTGCGCAGCGGCCAAATATGCCAGTGCCCGGAATGCGGTCCCACAGTGCTCTCGGCGGAGGATCGTGCTGCCCTGATGTTGGATGAGGGATGGCTCAGGTCAAAGCTGCGCATGGCCATGGAAATCGAAAGTCGCGACGGCATCACCGAAATCTGTGACGGCGTCTGGCGGTTGGGTGATGCACGTCGCTCGCCGGTGTTGCTGGCCAGGAGTCTGACTCGACTGTGGTCGGATCCGTCCATCTTTGACAGGGTTCGCGTGGCAGGTGCCGACATCCGAGTCATTGCACCCAAGACGCGGGAGGTTCGCGGCAACCCGTTTTCCGCAGGCGTCGAGTGGCTGCCGCTGGATGAACGTTTCACCCTTTACGGTGGTGGGATTGCTTTCATCGGTTTCGACACGGGCCAAGCCCCGCTGATCGCGGCTGAACCTTGGGCCGCCTACCTGGGACCCTTCTCGTCGGACTTCAGGTGGGTGACGCTTGATGACTGGCCACATGGTCCTATCCGATGCACGGATGGCCAGGCGGCCATCTTCAGGGCGCTCTGGTCATTCAAAGGCGTCAAGGTGAACGCTGAGCGCATCATGCTCAAGGCTGGCCAGGACAGCGCGAAACCCAACGACCTGTTCAAGGTCAAGAATGAGAACAAGGGCAAGCCTGAATACGAGGGGCCGCTACACGCCTACCGGACGCTTGTGAAATCGACACAGCGTCCTGGGGAATACTGGATGCCTTGCGCATCCACTGATGAATGAGACCAAACCAAGGAGGAAATAATGTTCGGAAGAAGTATTGATAAAAGCAAAGGCTTGCTGTTCTGCACGAACGATCTTAGCCAGACGCTGCGTGGCACCTCAGATGAAATCCGCAGGGACGTTGAAAGCCTTCCACCTGACAGGTTCCTCAACACAGCACCCGAGGATCTCAAAAACCATCTTGCAGCAAAGTACCGTATGGAGCCGATTGATCTCCTCCGAGACCAGTGGTACGCCGAACATCACGAAATGCAGGTCGATGTTCGCTATGACTCTAATCGTTGGATTGACGACAAGAGTCGTCCGTTCATGGTTCCCGGAGAGCGGGTCGAGGTGCGCGTGCCCTTCGAGGGTGACGCCGAGTTGTTCTATGCCCAACCGAATACCTCAACCTCAAATCCACCACGAGCTCTCATCGAGAAGAACGAGTTGGTACTTCGCTACGACTCGCCCGCTGACGCGCCGCGCGATGTCAGGCCATTGATTGATCGGATGCTGGCAGATATTGAGCAATACCTCGGATGGCAACGCGCAATGATTGAAGCGCACAACAACGGGCTAGCCGGCATTGCGGAGCAGGCAATCCAGCAACGGCGAGAGCGATTGCTGGCTCAGTCCCAGCGTGCGGCATCCCTTGGCATACCGGTCAGGCGACGCGAGGATGCGCCAAAAACGTACGCGATACCAACTACGCGCAAGAAGGCAATTCCTGCACTTCCCCCGGCGAGTGCCGCACCGTTCACACCGGAGCCGACTTGGGCGATGGAGCAGTACGAACAGGCCCTCAAAATCATGCAAGACATGACGCTTGTCATGGAGCGCAGCCCTGATGCCTTCAAGACTATGGACGAAGAAGCGCTTCGACAGCACTTTCTAGTTCAGCTCAATGGTCAGTTTGAGGGTAAGGCCACGGGCGAGACGTTCAATATGTCCGGCAAGACCGACATCCTGCTGCGCGAGGGCGAACGCAACGTTTTTATCGCCGAGTGTAAGTTCTGGAAGGGGCCAAAGGCCTTTGGAGAAGCTATCGATCAACTACTGAGCTACGCCACATGGCGAGACGGCAAGACGGTAATCCTGGTGTTCAATCGCGGCACCGAGATGTCAACGGTTCGCACAGGCGTTGACGCGAGTGCCAAGTCACACAGCAACTTCAAACGCATGGTGAACTGGCCTCACGAAAGTGGATTCCGCTACGTGTTTCATGCAAATGGTGATAGCAATCGCGAATTGATTGTTACCGTGCTTGTTTTCCACGTACCAAAATAAACCGTCCAGCATCAAAAGTACCGCAGCCGGGGCTGGTACTGTTGATCTTTATAACTAGATATTCGGCAGGAGAGTCAGATGAACGCGTGGCAAATTGTAGGAGGCATCGTTTCGATACTAGGGACGGTCTTGATGTTCTACGGGTCTTACCAACAAGCACAAGGCGACAAAAAATTTCAGGACACAGTCGGAAGCTTTGTCGATAAACGTGAGGCAGAGGATGCTCCAGAGCTCGTAGCGCTTGCTGTTGAAAAAAAAGATGCCGACTACCTCGTCACCGTGCAAAACGTTGGTCGAAAACCGGCGACCAACGTAAAGGTGATCTTCTCCGACGAAAGCACCCCAAGTGTTTTTGTAAGCAACTTGATATCAGGCGCCCAGGAAATCCCTCAGAACACAAAATTCACCTTACCGCTCAACCTGTTCACAGGATTGAATCTGGTCATGAAGTTACCAAACTCTGTACCGGGATACAAGGAAGATTTGGAAGCATCGCTTCGTAAATTTAATGCTGGAGAAATGGCATTCATTCCTCGTTTCTACATTCAGTATTACCATGGCGAAAAGCTAATCACCTCACCCAGGTATTACCTTGTTTTGGAAAAGCAGGCGGGACTGATTCACTTTGGCAAAGATGAATGAAATGGTGTGCCGACCATCCTGTATTGAACTCCGTTCCGCTAATGGATTGCCCCTCCAAGTGGCATGACGAACTCAAAAAATCGACACACGCATAAGTCGTTGTCGCTCAAGGTATTGTGCGTGTGCTGTGGCGAAAGAGTTGGCGTATCTTTGCAGAGAACAGAGGGCAGAAAAGAGTCGAACTGGCCGAAGTGGGCTCCAGCCGTGACCACCCCGTGGCACACGCACAATGCGCCTGTTCCCCGCGTGTACTGGGGGAAGCCCAAATGAAAACGCCCAACTGAGAGCAGTCGGGCGTTTGTATATGGTGGTGGAGTATAGCAGCACCGCAAACACTCATCCCGAAGGTGTGAGGCTTGTTGTCCTGAAAACACTCCCCGAATGAGGAAATCGGGGCGCTTCCGAGGTTTTGCTCTAACTTCCTCGCTGGTTAGGAGAAATTCCTGCCACCACGCGTGTCGGCCACTTGGTGGCCAACAATCCTTTTAATTATATCGCGCCATCTGTCACGCATCATTGCAAAGACTACCCACGGGTTTAAAAATTTGGTAGACTGCCAGATCTTTTAAACCAAACCCTAGGAGGCATCATGATCGCAGATCGCATTCGGCAAGCACGATTGGCTGCAGGTCTGACCCTGGGTGCTTTGGGTGAAAAAGTCGGTGTCTCGCACACAGCGATCCAGAAGTACGAGAAGGGGTTGCTAACGCCTTCTTCCTCTCAACTCCTCAAGCTGGCGCGTGCCTGCGACGTCCGCACCGAATACTTCTTTCGCACCCACTCCGTCGAACTGCTTGAGCCAGAGTTCCGTAAAACGGCGGCCTTTGGCAAGACGGCACAGGATGCACTAAAGATCAAGGTCGTGGAGTTGGTGGAGAAGCGTGTGGAACTTCTCGGGGCTTTTCCAGAATTGCCTCTATTGGTGTTCGCCCCTCCGGTCGGACTCCCTGAACACATTCAGGCGCTGGATGAGATCGAAGCACTTGCCGACCAGGCACGCAACGCTTGGCAGTTGGGAATGAACCCCATTGGGGACCTCACAGACACTCTTGAAGGTCTTGGTCTGCTGGTCATCGTCGTTGATGAAGAACACCCTGGGTTCTCTGGCCTGACCGCCAAAGCCCGCACCGACGATGGTCGGGAATTCCCGATCGTGGCCGTCTCAAAACGGTGGCCAGGCGATCGGCAGCGGTTTACGCTGGCTCACGAACTGGGGCATTTGCTGCTTGAGGGACGGCTGGCTGCTGGCCTTGATGAGGAAAAGGCCTGCAACCGGTTCGCGGGAGTCTTCTTGGCACCACGCGTGGCCGTGCATCAATTGCTGGGGCAGCAGCGCCACGCGCTAGAGTGGCAGGAGCTCTATGTGCTCAAGCATGAGTTCGGCCTATCGATGTCTGGCTGGCTGCAACGAGCCAAGCAGTGTGGCGTGATCACCGATGCAGCGCATCTCATGATGTTCAAACGCTTTTCTGCCAAAGGCTGGCGCAAGAACGAGCCAGGAAACCCATTACCTCAGGAGCATCCCCGACTCTTCGATCAGCTGGTTTACCGCGCTCTGGCAGAGCAATACATCTCTGAAGCCAAAGCAGCGGAACTGCTGGGCATCCCGATGATGCGCTTCCACAAAGAACGTCAGTTGGAGTCATCGGATGCGGTTGCTCATCAGTGATGCCAATATTTTGATCGACATGGAAGCCGGGGCGTTGATGGGCACGCTCTTTCAGCTTCCCATGCAGTTCGGCATCCCTGACCTGCTGTATTACGAAGAAATTGAACCGGGCAGCCCAGGACTTGAAAACCTGGGCCTACAAATCATGGAGGTCAGCGGCGACTTCGTGGCGTATGCCCAGCAGTTGCCAGCCCAGCACAATCATCTGCTTCCAGCGAAAAACGGTCCCAAGCCCAGTCACAACGACTACTTAGCTCTGGCACTTGCGAAGCAAGAGGTCTGCACCCTGCTGACGGGTGACACCAATTTGCGAATTGTCGCCAACAAGGAGCAGGTCAACGTCATGGGCACCATTGGGCTGTTGTGCGCCATGATTGAAAACCAGTTGCTGACGGTCGACGACGCCTTCAAGGCGCTTGACAGAATGAAGCTTGGTAAGCGCCGGTTGCCCTGGCCAGAAGCCGAAAAAATGCTCAACGCCTTGCGCTGAGCACAACATCCACGGCGACGGAACAGCCACTAATTTCGCGCACGTTCGATCTCCATACGTTTTGCTGTATGGAGATCACCGATGCCAATCAAATACTGCCGTTCCGGCCTTCTATTCTGACCAAGTCAGCCAACGAATCTAGGACCACTAAGACTGCTGGCGTAGCTACCAAACCAAAAAATTCTTAACGAGCGCCCTTGAGATCAGTAACGATCATTTTCCCCCCTTCATTGATGACCATGAATTCGACCTTATCACCAGGCTTCACATTGGCGAGTAACGCTTTGTCTTTGGCTGTAAACACCATGGTCATGCCGGGCATGTCCATGTGCTTAATGGGGCCGTGTTTGATGGTGACTTTGCCAGCCTCAAGGTCTATTTTCTTGACTTCGCCTTCGGTCATCGACGCAGCGGGCTGCGACATATCCATCTTGCTGTGATCCATGGTGGTCTGTGCCATGCTGCTCACAGGCAGCGCGATGCCCAAGGCCAAGGCGGAAACGGTGGTGATTTTCTGGATGATGTTCATGGTTATCCTCGTGGGTAGGTGTTGAAAACAGTGGTGCTGCCGTCGCGCTGGATTAGCAGCACCTGATACGCATCGCGTCGGTTGTCATAGGATGGACCGTCCATGCCTGGCGACCCAACCGGCATGCCTGGCACTGACAGTCCCAAGGCTTTGGGTTTTTCTTTGAGTAGGCGTTGGATGTCTGCAGCGGGCACGTGGCCCTCGATCACATAGCCCTGGATCAATGCCGTGTGGCAAGAGCCAAATTTCTGCGGCATACCAAGGCGTGCGCGTGCGGCGTTGTTGCCTTGATCAATCACAGTGGCCTCAAAGCCGTTCTTTTCGAGGTGCGCGATCCAGTCTTTGCAGCAGCCGCATTTGGGGTCTTTCCAGACCTGCAGGGTTGCTGGTGCGGCGTAGGCGAGCATGGTCGAAGGCACAAGTGCCAGCACAGCGATACCGGCAAGCCACGCGCGCCGGGTGGTATGAACCCTTGAGTGCAGTCGAGACATGGGACGCTCCTTGCTGATTGCTCAAACTATTTCTTGCTGACTTTGACTTGACCCTTCATACCGGCCTCGTAGTGCCCCGGCATCAGGCAAGCAAAATTCACGGGGCCCGCCTTGGTGAACTGCCAGACGATTTCTCCCTGCTTTCCAGGAGCCAGCGTGACCTTGCTGGGCTCGTCGTGCTCCATGTCAGGGAACCTCTTCATCTGTTCCAGGTGTTCCAGCAATTCTTGCTGAGTACCCAGACTCAGTTCGTGTTTGACCTGACCTTTGTTTTTGACGATGAAACGCACCGTCTCGCCTTGCTTGACCTGAATATCAGAGGGCGTGTAACGCATGTTGTCCGTCATCTCGACGGTGACGGTTCGGCTGGCTTTGCTGGCCACGCCGGGTTTTCCAATGGCAGTCTCGTCACTGTCGTGGCCGTGACCACCTGCATGGGTACCACCTGCAAAAGCAGCACTGGACAACGCCAGCGCGGCGATCAAGGTTAAGGGACGAAGGGTTCGGGTCATCTGGGTCATTGCGATTTCTCCTGGGTTGAATGAAAAGGATCAGTGGTTGTCGTGGCCGCCGCCGCTTGGCTTGCGCACTTTTACTTCCGTTGGGGTGAGCGGCTTCTCGGCGCGTGGCATGGATTGCCCGCCTTCCGACTTGAAGCGGGCGGGTTCGGCCAGTGGCCCGGTGTATTCGTGCGCAACCGAGCCTTCCGGGTGCTTGAACCAGCCCGGATTGCTGTAATCACCGGGCTTTTGGTCGCGGCGTACCTTGAGCACGCTGAACATGCCGCCCATCTCGACCGAGCCGAACGGGCCTTCGCCGGTCATCATGGGCGCGGTGTTGTCAGGAATGGGCATTTCCATCTCGGTCATGTCGGCCATGCCGCGCTCGCCCATCACCATGTAGTCTGGAATCAAGGAATTGATCTTCTTGGCGATCCCTCGATGATCAACACCGATGAGCGTGGGCACATTGTGACCCATGGCATTCATGGTGTGGTGACTCTTGTGGCAATGGAAGGCCCAGTCGCCTTCCTCGTCGGCGAGAAATTCGATCTGCCGCATTTGGCCGACCGCGACATCGGTGGTGACCTCGTACCAGCGAGTGCTCTTGGGAGTTGGCCCGCCATCTGTGCCAGTGACGAGAAACTCGTGCCCGTGCAGGTGGATCGGGTGGTTGGTCATCGTCAGGTTGCCGATACGAATGCGAACCTTGTCGTTCAACCGCACATTCAATGAATCGATGCCGGGAAAGATTCGGCTGTTCCAGCTCCACAGGTTGAAGTCCAGCATCGTCATGATCTTGGGCGTGTAGCTCCCAGGGTCGATGTCGTAGGCGTTGAGTAGGAAACAAAAATCCCGGTTCACTTCATCGATCAGCGGATGCTTGGCCTTGGGGTGCGTGATCCAGAAGCCCATCATGCCCATGGCCATCTGCGTCATTTCATCCGCGTGTGGGTGATACATGAAGGTGCCGGGACGACGCGCGACAAATTCATACACAAAAGTTTTACCTGGTTGAATGGCGGGTTGATTCAGTCCAGCAACTCCATCCATACCATTGGGCAAACGTTGTCCATGCCAGTGAATGCTGGTGTGCTCAGGGAGCTTGTTCGTCACAAAGATCCGCACGCGGTCGCCCTCGACCACTTCGATGGTGGGGCCTGGGCTTTGCCCGTTGTAGCCCCACAGGTGGGCCTTGAAGCCTGGGGCCATCTCGCGCACCACTGGCTCGGCCACCAAGTGAAACTCTTTTACGCCGTTGTTCATACGCCAGGGCAAAGTCCAACCGTTGAGTGTCACCACCGGGTTGTATGAGCGCCCAGTATTGGGCACCAGTGGCGGCATGGTGTCAGGGCTGGTTTGAATGACGGGCTCTGGCAAGGCTGCAAGTGCCACGCGGCTCACAGCACTGGCTGCAACTGCACCACCAGCGATACTGGCCAATCGGAAAAAATCTCTTCTGGATGTCATTGCTTTACTCTCGTGTTCAATGTCCAGCCGCGCCAGCGCTAGGCGCGCTGGTCATCACGGACAGGGAGGTCGTGGTGGGGCGGCCGATCAACGATGCCTGCAAGGCTGCGTCCGCCAGCCAGTACTGCTGCTGCGCAGCGATGGCGGCGGTCACGGTGCCGACTTGATCACGAGCATCGGCCATCAGCTCAAAGACACCAATCAGCATGCCGTTGTAGCGAAGTTGGTTTTCATCGGAGATCACACGGCGCACGGGCAGCACTTCATCCCGGTAATGCTTGGCCACATCAAATGATGTGCGATAGGCCGAATAACTCTCGCGCAAGTGCGAGCCCGCCGCGCGCACCGTGGCCTCCAGTTGATTGGCCGCCGCGAGCGTGCGGGCATTCCACGCATCGCGCTGCATGCCGCCCCAGTCGAAAATTGGTAAGCGAACCGCCACCTCGAATCCGCGCGGTTCGGTTCGGGTTCCTGCTGCGTTGTCAAATACCGTATTGCGCCGCGCGGTCAGTTCGATGTCGGTGAAGCTGGTGATGATGTTCAAGCCTTGTGCCTTGCCCGCGCCAGCCAGTGCGCTTTGCGCCAAACGAATGTCCAGACGACCATTCGTCGCCAATGCGCCGACCGTATTTGGTTCGAGCGGCGCTTTGGGCAAATCGGGCAGACGTTCGGGCAGTTGGAGTTGTTGCCCCTGCGCCTCATCAAGCCCCAGCAAACGAATCAGCTCCTCCCGGCTCGCGGTCGCTTGGTGTTGGGCCGTCGCCAGGCGGGTAGCGGCATCGGCATAGAAAGATTGCTCACGGGCACGACTGATGCGGTTGAAGTTGCCTACCGACTGCATGCGCCGCGCGAGTTCGGCACCTGCCTCGGCGCTTTCAAACACCTGTCGCGCGTAGCTCAGGGCCTGCTGAGCCGCCACGGCACGCACCCAGGCTTGGCGTACCTGCGTCACGCGATCCACCACCTCAGCAGAAAGACGGAATTGCGCCTGCTCAATGCGGCGCTCGGCGATGCCCGTGCGGGCAGGCAAGGTCAAGAGATCCAGCAGACCAAACGAGAGCGAGCGCGCCAACTCCAGCTCATCACCAACCACCATGCGCTCAAAACTGAAGATGGGGTTGGCAATGCGGCCGACCTGTGCGGCGTCGGCGGACTCCGCCCAACCTTGCGCCAGCAGGGCTTGCAAGGCGTGGCTGTTGGTCAATGCGAGCTGCACAGCTTCTTTCTGCCCAAGGGGTTTTGCCAGCAATTGGGCAGCGAGCTGTGCGCGTTGCTCACGTTCCTGATTGCTTTGGGCCAAGCTCAATTGCCCGTCAGTGAAGCCGGTGGTCTCGGTATTGACGCGGTTCACGTTCTGCTCAAGGCTGACGCTGGCACAGCCAGACAAAACCCCGATAGCAACCACGGACACCGCCAGCTTGGCGCGATGAGATGAGAGCAAGCGCTTCATTGCTTGCCTCCCTCATGGTGACCGGCATGCGGATTGGCCGCCGGTGGCGTATCGGGCGCTGGCTGTCCAGTTGCGGCTTCCTTGGCGTAGGCGCGCCAGCCGCCAATCCGGCCAACCCGGTCATTGGCCTCACGCCAGGACTGCACCGCCTGATCGGTGTAGCCCTGATAACTCGCCAATGCAGAGGCGTACTGCAACTTGGTCGGCAATGGATTGGCCTGAATTTTTTCCACTGGCGCGGCCAGTGCGGCACCGGTAGCCAGCACGCAGAGCCACGGCAACAGACTTCTGGACAGGGACGAAGGGTTTGGCATCACCGCAGGCTCCTTTCAATTTGTTGAAACATGAGAAGAGTTTGGGCCACCACCCCTGTCAGGAGGGTGATTCCAAGATGACATTTATGTCATCTTGCTGCCATAAAGACAAAATTCTGTCAGACTAACCGGTAGAAATAGATGGAGCAGGCCCGTGAAAATATTGATCGTTGAAGACGAACCGAAAACCGGCGAATACCTGCGCCAAGGGTTGAATGAAGCCGGTTTTGTCGCGGATTTGGCGGCCACTGGCAGTGACGGGCTGCACCTGGCGTTGCATGGCGAATACGACCTAGTGATCCTGGACGTGATGCTGCCGGAACTGGATGGCTGGCAGGTGCTGGCATCACTGCGGCGGCGCGGGCTGGAAATGCCGGTGCTGTTTCTGACCGCCCGCGATCAGGTGGAAGACCGTGTGAAGGGGCTGGAGTTGGGAGCCGACGATTACCTAGTCAAACCGTTTTCTTTTGCCGAGCTGTTGGCCCGCGTGCGCACCATCCTGCGGCGTGGACGAGGCGGCGGACTGGACAGCAATGTCCTGCGCGTGGCCGATCTGGAGCTGGACTTGCTGCGCCGCCGCGTCACGCGAGGCGGAAAGCGCATTGACCTGACGGCCAAGGAGTTCGGTTTGCTGGAATTGCTGATGCGCCGTCAAGGCGAAGTGCTGCCGCGCTCATTGATTGCCTCGCAGGTGTGGGACATGAATTTCGATTCGGACACCAATGTCATCGAGGTGGCCATGCGCCGACTGCGACTGAAGGTTGACGACGGGCAGCCCGTTAAATTAATCCAGACAGTGCGAGGTATGGGCTACGTGCTGGAAGTGCCGCAGGAGCCTTGAATGTTGCGCCGCCTTTCGCTGATCCGCCGTCTGACCCTGTTCTTCACCCTGGTGGCCGCCAGTGTGGTGCTGGGATTGGGCGGGCTGTTCATGACGGCGGCGGACCGTCATTTCATCGAGCTAGATCGCAGCGTACTGCAAGACAAGCGACACCTCATCGACGACATCCTGGCCAGCGCCAATTCTGCCGAGGACCTGCGTTGGCGGCTCTCCGAAGCGCTCAACCATCATCACGGGCTGTTCGCACGGGTGACCACTCCGACAGGCCAGGCCCTGTTTCAGACCGAGGGCTTTCCGGAACCGGATCGCTGGCTGTTGCCTGAGCACGAAACGCTCCTTCATACCTTGACGAGGGAGCAGCACGGACAGCAGCAATACCGCACCCAGCAGTTCCGTGCCCAGGCGCAGTACGCGCCCGAGTCCCCACTGGTGATCACACTGGCCATGGATACGATTCACCATCGGCATTTTCTGGATGATCTGCTGCGCACCTTTGCGGTGTATGCCCTGGCCGCCATTCTGGCCAGCGGGCTGCTCGGATGGGCCGCCGTCTACTACGGTCTGGCCCCCCTGCGCGCGATCAAAGCGCATGCGGCTGCAGTGACGGCGCAACGCTTGCAGGCGTGCATGCCGGTGCAGGCCGTCCCTGCGGAAATGGCCGATCTGGCTCAGACACTCAATCAGATGCTGGAGCGTCTGCAGGACGACTTTCGTCGCTTGTCGGAGTTTGCTTCGGATTTGGCCCATGAGTTGCGCACCCCGATCAGCAACATGCTGACGCAGACCCAGGTGACCCTGGCGACCCCGCGCGAGAACGCCGCCTACCGTGACATCCTGGCCTCCAATGCTGAGGAGTTGCAGCGCCTGGCCCGCATGGTGGCTGACATGCTGTTTTTGGCTAAAACCGAACGGGGTGTGGATCTGCCGCACAAGGAACGCTTCATGGCGGCCGATGAAGCCCGGGCTTTGCTCGACTTCTACGAGGCGGTGGCGGACGACAAAGACATCCGCCTCACGGTGCAGGGCAACGGCAGCATCGAGGGGGATCGCCTGATGTTCCGCCGCGCGTTGAGCAACCTGCTGTCGAATGCGCTACGCCATGCCCCGGCAGGTGGCCACGTCCGGATCATGGTGGCTGAGCGGCCAGCCGGCACCGAGGTTTCTGTGGATAACGATGGCGAAGACATCGATCCCCAGGTGCTACCGCGACTGTTTGACCGCTTCTACCGCGCCGACCCCGCGCGTGCTCATCCGACCTCCGATGGTGCTGGGCTCGGCTTGGCCATCACCAAAGCCATTGTCGAGGCGCATGGCGGCCTGATCAGTGTCACTTCTGCGCAAGGCGTCACGTGCTTTTCCATGGTTTTTCCACACTCAGACGAGTGATGTTTTTCACACATTTTTTGGATTGACCGTTGAGAAGAAGCCAAGCAGCCTCGGCCTCTCTGCGATTAACCAGACCTGGCAAGACTCGGCCTCCTCCGTAAACCCAGCGCCGCAGCTCCGTACTGGCGGCGGTCCAGTCCCTCTGGTTCACCCGACGTCGCAGGGTCGACGTTTGCAAACGTCCCGCCCCAAGGTTAAAAGTGAAGTCAACGATGGCCGAAAGTCGCCCTTCGGGTTCGGCGGCGAGCACCGGGCAGTAGCGCAGCGTCGCGGCGAGCGCCGTTTGCAGGTCGTGCGCCAGATAGACCTCGGCTTCGGTCTCGGTGATCGGCAGGTGCGTCGGCTCGCACAGATGGCCATAGCCAATCGTCCAGTACCCTGCGGGGCAGATGTACGGGTGTGCGCGTCTAGGATCGACCTTCGGCACGCGATGGAATCCCTCGAAGCGCTTGGCCAGCTCGATGGCCGTTTTCGGCACTTCGCTCACGAACGCACCCGGTCGAACACGCGCCCGAGGAACCAGAAGTTCAGTACACCATGCGCAACGCACAGCTGATTGAGGCCAGCGCTTCAGAGCCCGAGGTGTACGTGGCCACAGCCACAGGGTTGCAAGAGATTGGCATCACCACTCAGCCACCACGCACAACACGCGAAGGCACCAAGCAAGCCGTGCTGATCGGGCTACTCAGCCGCGCCGAGGGCGCCACGCTGCCGCAGATGACCGAGGCAACAGGCTGGCAGGTTCACACCGTGCGCGGTGCGATGGCAGGCGCACTCAAAAAGAAGCTGGGGCTAGAAATCACCTCAGAGAAGCAGACCGGCACAGACCGCGTCTACCGAATCACCACCACAACCGTTTGAGGACCTCATGAACCCCATCACTATCACCATCGAATCCATGCCCACGACCATCAACTTCGATGGCCGCGAATTGCAGGTCCAAAAGCTCAGCATCCCGCTGCCCTTTGGCCGCAAGCCTACAGACATCTCCGACATTGCCGCTTGCGGCGTCGAGGCGGTCTACGTGACCGAGATCCGGGAGATGGATCCCGAAGAATTTGATGGCTTCAAATTGAACCTTGGCAAGTCTCGCGACTGGCTCAAAGGCAAGGGAGGCGATTACTGGGATGGCCGGTTGTGCGTGATGGTGCACGCACCTGGTCGCCCTTACTTGTTCATCGATCCATCCGGAGGAGACAGCGTTCGCTATCTCGCGCGTCTGGGCTGATCAGTTGCGAAGAAGCAACTGATCAGAAAGATTAAGCGCGGACACCGGCAGCATCTTTACGCGCATTGCGGAACTGCAGACCTGACGCAAATGTAATCACCAGCACATCTTCATGTCAGAGCCGCTCGACAGAATACAGGACGTGCATTCGCACAAGGTGCTTTGAGTAACGTAGCACCTGTATTCAAGAAAGGACCTGATATGAACACCCGCATCACTTCGCTCTTCGCTGCCGTCGTGCTCAGTACCCTGGCATCGACCGCTTTTGCCACCGACTCGCTGGCAGGCAATGTCGACAAGACCTACCGCCTGAAGGACGGTGGCACCGTATTCGTTTTCAAGGACGGAAAGATGGCAGTGGCCGACAAGTTCGACCGCGCCGTCCATCTCCCCAAAGGCCAAGTCCTGGAGGCGGCTGACGGTCAGAAGATCGTCATGACCAGCAGCGAAAGCGCGCGTCTCGACTTCCAGCTGCGCCAAGGTCACGAGAACTGACCTGTCATTTAGGCATGCCCCGTTTGAGGTACTGCCTTTCGTTCCTTTTGGGGGACGATGTCTCACGAGTCTTGGCGATGATCAATCGATCTTGCCAAGGCTCGTGAAATCTCTGCCATTAGAAACTTCGACCTAGCCAACCCGGTCTTTGCAAGATACGGCTACGAACGATTGCTTCGATGTCTTCGTTTCCGGTTACGCATCCTGCGCCGGAACCGATCCGTACACATCTGGAAGATGCAATAAAAAATCAGCACCGACACGGTGGCAATGGCACTCGAAAGAATGTCCCAAAGGCCCTGTGCATGCGATTCACCAAGCAATTGAACGCATCCGCATCAGGTCAATGTGATCAGATGGTGATACCGGCCTCGCTCCATGGAACGATTGGCATGTGCAACTCGGCGCTTACCAGCAAGCCACTGGAATCCGTCTGGCAGGACTTCCCACATGCCCGCTGCAACGGTTAAATAATATTTTTTCCTACTAGGAGATCCTTTATGGAACATCCACATGAAGGTCATGAGGCGCCACCGAGCTTTTGGACCACGCGCTATGCGATTGGACTGCTGGTAATTGGAGGGGTAGCGGCCTACTTCCTACTCACGGAGCATCTGGCCCACGTAGTGGGTGCTTTGCCATTTTTGCTGTTGCTAGCCTGCCCCTTGATGCACGTATTCATGCATGGCGGTCATGGAAGCCATGGACATCACCACCATGATTCCAGCAGTTCAGAACCACGCAAACCAGGAGAACCATCATGAACCACTCAGAATCGGCTTATGGCTTGTGGTCTTTGGTAATTCTCAATTCAGCGATCTTCATCATGTTCGCCTTCAGTTTCTTCAAGCCAGCTACTGGACGTGACTGGAGGACCTTTGGCGCCTTCGCGGCGTTTGTCGTTGCTTTGTTTGTTGAAATGTATGGTTTTCCGCTGACCATCTATCTAATGTCGGGCTGGCTGCAAACTCGGTTCCCAGGACTTGATTTGCTTTCCCATAACTCGGGACACCTGTGGTCGACACTACTAGGCGAGAAAGGAGATCCACATTTTGGAGTTTTGCACATCGCCAGCTACATATTCCTTGGCTATGGCTTCTATTTGCTTTCTACAGCTTGGCATGTCCTGTACCACGCTCAACGGCGTAACTCTCTGGCCACCAGCGGTCCTTATGCACGCATTCGGCATCCGCAATATGTAGCCTTTGTGATGATTTTGCTTGGCTTTCTCCTGCAATGGCCCACGTTACTGACCTTGGTCATGTTTCCAATTCTTCTTCTCATGTACGGTCGACTGGCTGTTACGGAAGAAGAGGAGATGCGATCTCAATTTGGTGACGTGTACGACCTATACGCAAAAAGAACTCCTCGCTTTTTTCCGAATCTTTCCCCGTCATCTGGCACACCCAAAGACTAATCAGCATTGAATCATTGATGTGTATTTAAATCAATGAACCACATGAAAGGACACATCAATGAAAACGATTGAATTGACAGTAGAGGGCATGACATGCGGATCATGCGTAAAGCATGTCAAACAAGCATTGCAAGCTGTTCCTGGCGTGGTACATGTCGAGGTGGATCTATTAAGTGGCCGAGCCAGAGTACAGGGCGACTTGCAAGTAGGAAGTACCTCGCTTATCGCTGCTCTGGCCGAAGAAGACTACGTCGCGAACATCGCAACCGAGTCTTCTCCTGCGACTGCAACTACCAAGCCCGGGTGTACATCGCAGCCTAGAAACTCAGGTCGCTGCTGTTGCGGCTAACCTGAAAATTCACAATCACTTTGGAGTAATCAGCATGCGCAAATTATTTATTCTCCTGATATCAGTCTTTGTCCTTACTCTGAGTGGTTGTGGGTACAACACTTTCCAAAGTACTGACGAACAAATCAAGGCGAGTTGGTCAGAAGTTCTGAACCAATACCAACGACGCGCAGATTTGATCCCCAATCTGGTGAGCACAGTCAAAGGGGAAACTAAATTCGAGCAAGACACCCTGATCAAAGTGGTGGAAGCACGAGCCAAAGCCACCTCGATCCAAGTGAATTCGGAGCTAATCAACAATCCGGCTGCTTTCGCAAAATTTCAACAGGCACAAAGTCAGTTGTCAGGCGCGCTCTCTCGCCTGCTGGTGGTATCTGAGAATTATCCTAATCTGAAAGCCAACCAAGCATTCAGAGATTTGCAGGCACAGCTGGAAGGCACCGAAAACCGCATTACGGTGGCACGAAATCGGTATATCAAAGCAGTTCAAGAATACAACGTGACAGTCAGGTCCTTCCCATCAAATCTGACCGCAATGGTCTTTGGTTACAAAGAGAAGGCCAATTTCACTGTGGAGAATGAGAAAGAAATCACCAAGCCCCCCTCTGTAAATTTTGATAGCGCTCCGGCTGCGAATCAAAGCTCCACACCCGGGATCACCAAATGATTGGTAAAGGAGTGATATACCGCTTTCTGATAGCCTGCTGGCTATCGTTGGCACTTTTCGCTCCTTACGTTGCCAAGGCGCAGGTTGCGGTGCCGCCCCTAGTGGGGCATGTTACTGATCAAACCGGCACACTCACACAAGATCAGAAGACCGCACTGGAGCAAACCCTGTCAGCATTTGAAGCCCGCAAGGGATCTCAGCTGGCGGTATTGATCATTCCAACCACCGCTCCTGAGGGCATCGAACAATATGCACTGCGCGTAGCCGAGCAGTGGAAGCTGGGTCGGCAGAAGGTGGATGATGGCGTTATTTTGGTGGTGGCCAAAGATGATCGGACTGTACGTATCGAAGTCGGCTACGGTCTAGAAGGTGCCTTATCTGATATCACCAGTAAGCGAATCATCAGTGAAGTTATCGTTCCCCATTTCAAGCGAGGCGATTTTTTCCAAGGACTTCAATCGGGCGTTGGACAAATCATCTCTGTAATCGATGGTGAACCACTACCAGAACATCAACGCCACTCCAAAAATTCCGATCAAGGACTTCGTCAACTTGTCCCCTTCTTGTTGATTGTGTCTTTAGGTGTCGGCAGTGTATTGCGCAGTGCATTCGGAAGAGTTGGCGGTTCACTCGTCACGGGTATGGTCGTGACTGGCCTTGCCTGGTTGGTTGTCGGATCACTGCTTCTCGCCATCTTCGCTGGCATTGCCGCTATGTTCGTCACGCTGATCGGGGCGTCTACGGTGCTTCACGGATTAGGCGGTATGTCAGGGGGTGGGCGTCATGGATGGGGCGGCGGCGGATTTCGAGGTGGTGGTGGCGGATTCGGCGGCGGCGGCGCATCGGGAAGGTGGTGACTATGCCAATCAAACGTATCTTTCAACATTTGCTGTTCTCAGATTGGCAGGTCCACCGTGCTTTTAAACGTGAAAGCCTTGATGCCATCACAAAAGCGATTCATAACAGTGAACATTTGCATGGCGGTGAGATTCGCTTGGCGATAGAAGGTGGCTTAGACGGCATTCGTCTTCTCAAGGGCCAATCATCTCGCGACCGCGCCATCGAGGTGTTTTCTCAGCTAAGAGTTTGGGACACTGAACACAACAATGGTGTCTTAGTTTATGTACTGCTTGCTGATCGTGCGGTCGAGATCGTTGCCGACAGGGGAATTCATATCAAGGCTGGCGATGAATGTTGGCGGTCGATATGTCAAACCATGCAAGACCATTTCTCCAGATCAGAGTTCGAGACAGGTGCATTAAAAGGAATAGCGGCAATTGCGAATGTGATCGGCCTCCATTTTTCCGCTCATGAAAAGCATGAAAACGAACTTCCTGACGCACCCGTCATGTTGAATTTTAAAAACTAAAAAATACTATGAATAAAAACCAACACGACCATCACGCCCACGAACACGGGCACGTTCACCACAACCCAATAGAACATCCCGACGCGTCTTCTTCTGAGAAATCTAGTAAGAGCAACACCACGGACCTAAAAGATCCTGTTTGTGGAATGACAGTAACCAGGCAGGCTGCGTATCAATCTGTACACATGGGAAGCACATTTTTCTTTTGCGGGACCAAATGCAAAACGAAGTTTGATGTCAACCCCATGTTGTACATGAGCGGAAACGCTGAAAAGTCGCAAATGACATCTGCTGCCGCAGGAACAATCTATACCTGCCCTATGCATCCTGAAATCCGGCAGGATCATGCAGGAAATTGTCCCAAGTGCGGCATGACACTCGAACCGCTTTTGCCTGAGTTGGAAGAAGACGAAAACCCCGAGTTGCGTGACTTCCAAAGACGCTTCTGGTGGACGCTTCCACTCACCATCATCGTGACATTTTTGGCGATGGCTGGCCACCGGTTGAAGTGGTTTGACATGTCTGTGCAAAGCTGGGGCGAATTTGCGCTTTCACTGCCAATCGTTATATGGGCTGGCTGGCCATTTTTCTCTCGAGGCTGGCAATCTGTTGTAAACCGCAGTCCCAATATGTGGACACTGATTGGCCTGGGCACCGGTGCAGCCTTTGTTTACAGCGTGGTTGCCACTGTGGCACCGCAGGTATTTCCAGACTCCTTTATTTCGATGGGCCGAGTCGCTGTGTATTTCGAAGCAACGGCTGTCATCATTTCACTAACCTTGTTGGGACAAGTTCTTGAGCTCAAGGCTCGCTCTCAGACTTCTGCTGCAATCAAATCACTTCTCGGGCTGGCCCCGAAGACGGCACGTCGCCTGCGTCCCGATGGCTCTGAGGAAGACGTTCCATTAACGCATGTGCATGTAGGAGATTTGCTACGCATTCGCCCCGGCGAAAAAGTTCCAGTTGATGGAGTAGTGACCGAGGGCAGTAGCGCCATCGATGAATCCATGCTGACCGGTGAACCCGTGCCAGTGTCTAAGCGAGTTGGCGACAAGGTGATTGGAGCAACTCTCAACACCAATGGCTCTCTCGTGATGCGGTCTGAAAAAGTCGGCGCGGCCACCATGCTCTCTCAAATCGTTCAAATGGTGGCCCAAGCGCAACGCTCCAAAGCACCGATGCAACGAATGGCTGACACCGTAGCGGGGTGGTTCGTGATGGCAGTTGTCAGCGTTGCCTTGCTCACTTTTTTTGCTTGGGGCCTGTTCGGTCCCGAGCCAAGCTGGGTTTATGCCCTGATTAACGCAGTTGCGGTTCTGATCATCGCCTGCCCCTGTGCGCTGGGCCTGGCCACACCGATGTCCATCATGGTCGCCACCGGGCGTGGTGCCACCCATGGCGTTCTTTTCCGCGATGCCGCTGCAATTGAGAATCTGAGAAAAATTGATACCCTGATCATCGATAAAACCGGCACGCTGACGGAGGGTAAACCGGCGTTTGATCGCGCGGTGGCTGCCCCGGGTTTTAACGAAATAGAGGTGCTGCGCCTTGCGGCCAGCCTGGACCAAGGCAGCGAGCACCCACTGGCCGATGCCATCGTGCGCGCGGCCCGCGAACGTCATCTGTCTTTGGACAAACCTGAGAACTTCGAGTCGGGTTCAGGAATTGGCGTGCGAGGTCAGGTTGGAGGACGACAACTGGCTCTGGGCAACACGGCATTGATGGAGCAGCTTGGTGTGGCTGTCCAGGCACTGGTGTCACAGGCGGAGTTATTGCGGTCAGAGGGAGCAAGCGTAATGCATCTGGCCGTTGATGGGCAACTAGCAGGCTTGTTAGCCGTGTCTGATCCGATCAAGGCTAGCACGCCCGAGGCTCTGGCCACTCTCAAGGCTGCCGGTCTGCGTATCGTCATGGCGACAGGTGACGGCTTGACCACTGCCCGCTCAGTTGGCGAACGACTTGGAATCGACGAGGTGCATGGTGAAGTCAAGCCCGCAGACAAACTGGCTCTCGTGGACCAGTTGCAAAAACAAGGCCGTATCGTAGCGATGGCTGGCGACGGTATCAACGACGCACCTGCACTGGCCAAGGCCGATGTCGGCATCGCCATGGGAACAGGCACTGATGTGGCCATGAACAGTGCCCAGGTGACTCTCGTAAAAGGTGATTTGCGCGGGATTGCGGTAGCCCGCACGCTCTCACAGGACACTGTGCGCAACATGAAACAGAACCTGATGTTTGCTTTTCTGTACAACGCGTTGGGGATTCCTGTTGCGGCGGGTGTGTTGTATCCATTGACTGGCTGGCTGCTGTCCCCATTGATCGCTGCGCTGGCCATGAGCTTCAGTTCGGCCTCGGTGATCGGCAATGCCCTTCGCTTGCGTCGTGGTGAATAAGACTAAAACCAGGTTATGAAATAGTCAGTGTAGGTCATCAGGTTACATGAATGTAATCTGGCCATCATCTTCACAACAGGTACATATTTAGAAAATGAAATCGTTAGTCTGACCAAGCGCAGGCCAGCGACATTTGAAGCCAATTGGAATCTGTGCAATGAATCAAAGCTACCACCGCTTTACTGAACTCTTTTTGCAGTTGGGTCTGCCATCCGATGTTGATGGCATAAAACATTTTCTAGAGAACCATAGCCCCCTTGACCCATCTATTCGTTTGGAAAACGCGCCCTTTTGGACGCAGGCGCAATCTACCCTGCTACGTGATGAAATACTCCAGGACGCAGACTGGGCCGAAGTTATTGATCAGCTGAATGCGGCCCTACGGCGAGGAAAGCAATGATTAACTTCAAATCGGCCATCGCTGCAGCGTGCTTCACTCTCTTTCTTGCCCCAACGAGCTACGGCCAAGATCTACAAATTGGTAGCAATTTGCAAGGATTACTAAAGCTAGCCAAGGAAAGAAATCCTGACTTAGCCAGCATGAGCTTTGATGCGAATGCTGCATCTGAAAGAGTTATACCTGCCGGGTCACTCCCAGATCCTAAATTTCGCACTGAGTGGCGTGACATCACACGTATGGGAGAACAGGGACCCACCCTTTCACCCAGTCGTGTTGGAAGCACGCGCTACTTGCTAATGCAAGACCTCCCTTGGTTTGGCAAGCGTGAACTAAAGCGTGAAACAGCTGAAGCCCTTTCTGAAGCAGCGAAAGTACGTGTAACAAGTACTTGGCTTGAGTTGGCCTCGAAGATAAAAACAACCTACGCACAACTCTACTATTTAGATCAAAGCGAACGCTTGACCCAGGAAATTTTGGATCTAATGGTTCGTTTAGAAAAAGTGGCTCAGGTTCGGTATGCAAGTGGGCTGGCTGCTCAGCAAGACGTTATCCGGTCTCAAGTGGAACAAACCGCTATACGCAGTGAGTTGATTTTCATTGAGTCGGAGCGTCGTCAATTGCAAGCGAGGTTGAATGCTCTGACAGGCAGGCAAGCCGATGAACCACTAGCAAGACCAACACAAATTCGGTCTCTACCTACGCCGGAAGTTTTGAATTTTTCAGCCTTAGAACAACGTGTTCGTTCGAACAATCCACTCTTGCAAGTTGAAGGTGCACAGATCAAAGCGGCGGAAAAGACACGTGAACTTGCTTATAAAAATCGATTTCCTGACTTCACTGTGGGCGCGTCACCCATTCAATACGGCAACTCAGTTCGCGAATGGGAGTTGATGGTTGAAATCAATATCCCACTGCAGCAAGGCGCTCGTCGAGCACAGGAAAGAGAGTCTGACGCCATGCTTTCCGCCTCACGCTCCAGACGAGAAGCGATAAACAACCAAGTCCTGGCTGATCTTTATGAAAACGTTACAGGATTTGAGTCAGAGCGACGCTCGCTCACTTTGACAACAGAAAGTCTTCTACCCCAGTCAGAGTTGAACTTCCGGTCGGCTCTTGCTGGATATGAATCAGGAAAAGTTGACTTTGCGACACTTCTGGATGCTCAAAAGCAAATCCGCCAAGCCAAGTTGAATCAAGTCAAGGCAGGCATCAATGCACAAATGCGTCTCGCGGATATCGAGCGCATCGTAGGAGAAGAATTATGACAACTGCCTTGAAGTTGGGCATGGCGGCGGTATTCGTTGCAACCTTGACAGCAAGTGGAGGATATTGGTATGGGAAACAGCAAGCCATTGTTCATAAGGATGGTAGTGCTGAAACAAATACGCTAGCCAAGAGTGCTTCTGAAGCACGAAAAATACTCTTCTACCGGAATCCGATGGGGCTGCCCGACACCTCGCCCACGCCCAAGAAAGATCCTATGGGCATGGACTACATACCGGTCTATGAGGGAGAGCAGGAATCGACACTCGGTAGTGCAAATTTGATTCGTATCAGCACGGATAAAGTTCAAAAGCTGGGCGTGCGCGTCGAGGCAGCAAGCACGCAAGCTCTGAACAAGACCGTGCGTGCAGCAGGACGAATAGAGCCTGACGAGCGCCAGACCTTCACCATTGCTCCCAAGTTTGAGGGCTATGTAGAACGTCTGTATGTCAATGCAACGGGTCAACCGGTTGGCAAAGGCCAGCCACTATTCGATGTGTACAGTCCCGAATTGGTCTCCGCTCAGCGTGAATACGCCATTGCATCGCAAGGTGTTGATTCCTTGAAAAGTGCCAGTGAAGAAGCCCAGCGAGGCATGCGTGAACTGGCGGACTCCAGCTTGTCAAGACTACGCAACTGGGATATCTCGGATGAACAAATCACGGCTTTGACCCAATCTACAGCGACGCGTCGCACATTAACGCTGCGTTCACCAGTTTCGGGCATCGTTACCGAGAAGAAGGCCGTTCAAGGCATGCGTTTTATGCCGGGAGAAATGCTTTACCAAGTTACCAATCTGGCCTCTGTATGGGTGATTGCCGATGTCTTTGAGCAAGACATCGGTCAGATTCGAACCGGTGCCAAGGCCACTGTGCGGATCAACGCCTATCCAGATAAGCAGTTTTCGGGGGCAATTACCTATGTTTACCCGACCCTCAAATCGGAGACGCGAACCGTTCCGGTTCGCGTGGAGTTGTCGAATCCACATGGACTTCTCAAGCCCGGCATGTTTGCGCAGGTCGAACTGCCCGTAGACAGCAAGCGTTCTGTGCTAACCGTTCCTACGTCCGCCGTGATTGATAGCGGGACTCGTCAAATCATTCTTGTTCAAGTGCAGGAAGGACGCTTCGATCCAAGGGAGGTCAAGCTTGGCGCGCGTAGCGATGATCGCATCGAGGTTCTGGAGGGCGTGCGAGATGGCGAGATGGTAGTTGTTGCTGCGAACTTCTTAATTGACGCCGAAAGTAACCTCAAGGCTGCGATCGGGGGGCTGGGACATTCGGGACACGGGGCGGCAGCTTCTAAAGGAGGATCGGCAGAATCCAAGACCACGGCATCCGTAGGTCATCGTGCAGAAGGAAAAATCGAGGACATCGATACCAAAAGTGGTTCGCTGACGATCGCACACGGTCCGGTATCCACCCTTAAATGGCCTGCCATGACCATGGAATTCAAGGTTGCAAATAGCAGCCTGCTATCTGGTCTGAAGCCTGGAATGTCTTTGAGCTTTGAGTTCGTTGAGCGTGGCCAGGGCGAATGGATCATCACCGCCATCAAGCCTGTCACGGTAAGTGCGGCCAATCCACACACTGGTCACAACTGATCTTTGGGGGACACCATGCTTGCAAAGATCATTGATTGGTCAGGACGAAACCGTTTTTTGGTCCTGCTTGCTACTTTGTTCGTCGTTGTTGGCGGTGTATTCGCCGTCATCAGGACACCACTGGACGCGCTTCCCGATCTGTCTGATGTTCAGGTAATCGTTTACACAGAGTACCCAGGACAAGCTCCGCAGGTGGTTGAAGACCAGGTCACTTATCCACTGACCACAGCCATGTTGTCGGTTCCGAAATCGAAAGTCGTTCGGGGCTTTTCATTTTTCGGCGCGTCCTTTGTCTACATCATTTTTGAAGATGGCACCGATATTTACTGGGCGCGTTCACGGGTACTGGAGTATTTGAACTTCGCGTCCAGTCGCATGCCCAAGGGGGTGACGCCACAAATCGGTCCTGATGCAACCGGGGTGGGCTGGGTTTACCAGTATGCCGTGCTGGCCAAGGACAAAACCCTGGCTGAACTGCGCACCTTGCAAGACTGGTACCTGCGGTATCAACTCACAAAAGCACATGGGGTCGCCGAAGTGGCTTCCATCGGTGGGTTTGTCCAGACTTACCAGATCACTGTCGACCCTGTAAAACTCCGCGCCTACGGCGTTCCTCTGGCCAAAGTGTCTCAGGTGGTGCGCGAATCCAACCGAGATGTTGGTGGCCGTGTGGTCGAAATGGCCGAAACTGAATACATGGTTCGGGGACGTGGCTACCTGCGCGGCGTTTCGGATATCGAGAATCTTGTCGTCAAGTCCGACAAGGGAACGCCAGTGTTGGTGCGAGATATTGCACGAGTTGAATTGGTTCCTGATGAGCGGCGCGGCATCACTGAACTCAACGGTGAGGGTGAGGTCGTCTCCGGCATCGCCATGTCTCGTTACGGTCAAAATGCCCTGGAGGTAATCCACAACCTCAAGGAAAAGATCACGGAAGTCTCAGCAGGATTACCGGAGGGGGTCAGCATCCAAGCGGTGTATGACCGCTCTGATTTGATTCACCGCGCGATCGACACTCTCAAGCGCACGCTGCTGGAGGAAAGTCTGATCGTTGCCTTGGTCTGCGTTGTGTTTCTGATGCACGTTCGCTCGGCTCTGGTGGCAATTTTGATGCTACCTGTGGGGGTGTTGATCGCTTTTATTGCCATGCGTCTGCTGGACATGAACTCGAATTTGATGAGCTTGGGAGGTATTGCCATCGCGATTGGTGCCATGGTGGATGCAGCCATCGTGATGATTGAGAACGCTCACAAGCATCTGGAACGCTTACCCGAAGACCACGATAACGCGCAACGGGTTGAGGCCATGATCACTGCGTGCAAGGAGGTGGGACCAGCATTGTTCTTCTCGCTTTTGATCATCACCGTGTCCTTTTTGCCCGTGTTCACGCTTGAGTCGCAGGAAGGACGTCTGTTCTCACCGCTTGCCTACACTAAGACCTTCGCCATGGCGGGGGCGGCAATGCTTTCGGTGACACTGGTGCCTGTACTGATGATGCTGTTCATCCGGGGAAAAATCATGCCGGAAGCTAAAAATCCGGTGAATCGCTTCTTGATCTGGGTGTATCGCCCGATCATCGCTGGCGTGATGCACAAGAAAAAGCTAACCGTTGGCGTAGCGCTCTTCGTGCTGGGAATTTCGCTATATCCAGCCAGCAAGCTCGGATCCGAATTCATGCCGACACTCAATGAAGGCACGTTGCTTTACATGCCAGCGTCGTTACCAGGCATGTCGATCACCAAGGCTGCCGAGTTGTTGCAGACGCAGAACAAGATCATCAAGAGTTTCCCTGAGGTGGCTTCGGTGTATGGCAAAGCTGGCCGGGCGAACACGGCCACGGACCCGGCACCGACAGAAATGTTTGAAACGGTGATCAACCTCAAGCCAACCTCTGAGTGGCGCAAGGGTATTACGACCGACAAACTGATTTCCGAGATGGACAAGGCGTTGCAGTTCCCGGGCGTATCAAACGCTTGGACCATGCCGATCAAGGCGCGCATCGACATGCTGTCCACCGGCATTCGTACACCAATTGGCATCAAGGTCTTCGGCAAGGATCTCAACGAGATGGAACGTTTGGCCCGCGAGATTGAAACGGTAGTCAAGCAGGTTCCAGGCACCACATCTGCATTTGCCGAACGCATCACTGGTGGCTTCTACCTGAACATCGAACCAGATCGCGCACAACTGGCGCGCTATGGACTGGCTGTAGGTGACTTGCAAGAGGTGATCGGTACCGCGCTTGGCGGAGACATGGTGACCACCACCGTTGAAGGGCGTGAACGCTTTGGAGTGACAGTCCGTTACCCTCGCGAACTTCGTTCAGACCCGCAGCAAATTGCACGGGAAGTTCTTGTGACCACCATGGACGGTGCAATGGTGCCTCTGGGACAGGTCGCTCGGGTTGAGGTGGCCAAAGGTGCACCAGGCATTCGTACTGAAAACGCGTTGCTATCTGCCTACATCTTCGTCGACATTCGTGAACGTGACATCGGCAGTTACGTGGCGGATGCCCGTAAGGCGGTAAACGAACAGATCAAATTTCCAACTGGTTACTACGTGACCTGGAGCGGTCAGTTCGAGTCGATGGAGCGTGCTGTACAAAAGATGAAGCTGGTGGTTCCGGTAACGCTGCTGATCATCTTCTTGCTGCTGTATCTGAATTTCAAGCGGCTGACCGAGACACTGATCGTCATGTTGTCAGTCCCATTCGCGCTGGTAGGCGGCGTCTGGCTGATGTGGTTGCTCGGATACAACTTGTCTGTGGCCGTTGCGGTCGGCTTTATTGCACTGGCTGGCGTAGCTGCTGAGACTGGAGTGGTGATGCTGATTTATTTGGATCATGCATGGGAGGAAATAAAGGAAAGACGCATCTCTGAAGGAAAAATTCCTGATACCAATGATCTATATCAAGCAGTCATGGAAGGTGCTGTAGAGCGGGTTCGCCCCAAGATGATGACTGTAGTTGCCATCATGGCGGGCCTATTACCCATCATGTGGGGTACTGGTACGGGCTCTGAAGTTATGAGCCGCATTGCGGCCCCGATGGTGGGCGGAATGATTTCCTCAACTGTGCTGACGCTGGCAGTTATTCCCGCGCTTTATGCTTTGGTTAAAGTTCGGGAGCTCAACTCAAAATGAGTTTTTATTCTCCTAGAGAATTTGACTTGCTTGTGTATTGACCAAGCGGAAACTGCAATCCTGAGCAGTCGCATGTCCGTGAAGAAAGCGATAGGTCACTTCTGATGTTCCTCAAGAAATGAAACTGCTATTAGCGCAACAACTCCTCCCTTGATCGCCACGTCGGCGATGTTGAACGCAGGCCAGTGCATACCACGCAAGTGAAAGTCCAGATAGTCGACGACCTGCCCGCGTGCGACGCGGTCAAAGCCATTGCCGACGGCACCGCCTAAGATCAGGCTGTACGCCAAGGCCTCAAGACGGCGCACCGGTTTGCTCAGCATCCAGGCCAACCATATTGAAGCCCCCAGTGCGATCGCAAGGAAGAACCAGCGCTGCCAACCTCCGGCGCCAGCCAGAAAGCTAAAAGCCGCGCCCGGGTTCAGAACATGGACCAGATTGAAAAACGGTGTCACTTCAAGTGACCAGCCCAGCGGCGTGGTCAGATCAATGAGACTCTTAGTGGCTTGGTCGATTGCAAGCACGATGAACGCCACGGAATACCAATAGGATTTGCGATTCGGATACGTCATTACTACTTTTCAATTTCGAGGACATCGATGCTTGGCACCGCATGTGACGGCGGCCAGTGCAACTTGAAGGGGCATACGGCTGCGTGAATATCCGGTAGTCAAAAGTGCATCAGCAGCCAGCGGCCTGAACCTGCGCAGCGATTCGAATTGGTGGCATCAGCACATCTCGAAGAGGTTAAAGCAGACGCTCCTTAACTTGATCATCAAATTCATCAAATCATGCATGACAGGAACTTTCACAGGCCAAGTCAGTGCAAGCGACACCGAAAAGTTGTCGCCTACAAAGATGGTTCCGTCAAGTCGCTGCCTTTCCGCAATGAGCACAGAACTTCGCCCACGCTTGCAGGGTCGTTCCGCATTGCGTGCACGCAGAAGGAACCAACGTAGTTCCGCACTGCTGGCAGAAACGAGCCCCTAGCGCGTTCAGCGCCTTGCAGTTCGGGCATGCAACGCCGGCGTTGCCTCCTCCGCTGGTTGGAGGTCCGCCGCTTCCGTACCCACCGCCATAGCCGTGGCGATCACCGTGATGCGCCCCACCATGGTGGCCGCCACCCTGATGACCACCGAAAAGTCTGTCAAAAATACTCATTTATCTTTCCTCTTTCAAGAACGCCTTACAAGGCCGCTAAGGCCAACCAACGGATCTCATCACAATTTTTCGAAACATTCGCACTCGCTAGGGCAATGCAAAGAAGTGCCAAGAAGGTCGTTCTCCGCCCTTACGTCACTTCAGAACAAATCGTGCCGTCGCTGCCTTGCTTGCAAGATTCACCTGCGCGACAACCTTCGTACCGGGCGCGACTTTAAAACTGCCTTTTGCTTCAAGCTTGTCACCCGATGGTTTCAAATCAATCTCTTGCTTGTCGCTACCTGAGAGCAAAGTGATTTTTGCTGTTGCCCTGCTGACATCAACTGGTTTCCCGTGATCTCGCACGTACAACTGAAGCACATCGGGCTTGGCCACGAGCTCGTAGTCCATATCCTTGATTTCCGTGACCAAACCTCCATGGAGAGGCTTGTCTCCATGACCATGGTCATGTTTGTCCGCAGCAAATACGACGCCTGATGCCATCAACATCAAAGCGAAGGTGGTCGAAATCAGTTTCATGAGTTTTCCTTTCAAAAGTACAGGTTAAGAATCAGATCTAAAGACTGGCTTATGAATTCTGCGAAGCAGCCGCAGCCTGCGGATGCACCGGTTCGGCAGTGACGTCCTCCAATTCCTCGTCCGGACGATGGGCCAGCCGATACAGAATCGGAAGCACGAGCAGCGTCAGCAATGTGGAGGACAGGATGCCGCCAATCACCACGGTGGCCAAAGGACGCTGTACCTCCGCGCCGGTTCCCGTGGCGATTGCCATTGGAATGAAGCCCAACGATGCCACCAAGGCTGTCATCAATACAGGGCGCAAACGAGTCAACGCTCCCTCACGGATGGCTGCGTCCAATTGGGCTCCCTCTTCTCGCAAGCTGCGGATGTAAGAAATCATCACGAGGCCATTGAGCACTGCAACACCTGACAGGGCGATAAAACCCACTGCGGCGGAAATCGACATTGGAATGTCACGCAGCCACAGCGCCAAAATGCCGCCGGTCAACGCAAATGGAATGCCGGTAAATACCAGCAGGCCATCCTTGACGTTGCCGAACATTGCAAACAGCAACACGAAGACCAGGAGCAACGACACAGGGACGACGATTTGCAATCGCTGTGTCGCGGACTGCAGGTTTTCAAATGTGCCACCCCAGCTCGTCCAGTAGCCTGCGGGAATCTTGACCTGCGCCAAAGCAGCTTCCGCGTCGGCCACAAAGGAACCGACATCACGGCCACGCACGTTTGCACTCACCACAATGCGACGCTTGCCGTTCTCGCGGCTAACCTGATTAGGCCCCGGTGCCAGCTCGAAGCTAGCCACTTCGGCCAGTTGGATGAAATTGGTTCGTCCTTCGACGCCGCCCGAACCGCGTGGCAAAGGAATCGGCAAACGTTTCATGCTCTCAAGGTCGTTGCGCAAGGACTCTGGCAAACGAACAAGGATGTCGAATCGACGGTCACCTTCAAACAACGTACCGGCCTCACGCCCCCCGATGGCCGTGGCCACTGCATCCTGAATATCAGCCACGTTTAGCCCGTAGCGCGCGGACTTCTGACGATCAATGTTGACTGTGAGCATCGGTAATCCGGTCGTCTGCTCCACCTTGACTTCTGACGCACCAGGGATTTTTTGCAACTTGGACGAAACCTCTTCGGCTGTCTTGTTCAAGACGTCCATGTCGTCCCCGAAGATCTTCACCGCCACGTCGCTTCTCACCCCCGAGATGAGTTCGTTGAATCGAAGTTGGATCGGCTGGGAGAACTCGTAGTTGTTACCCGGTATCTTGCCCACGACCTCCTGCACGGCGGCCAGCAACTCGTCACGAGACTTCCGCGGCTCGGGCCACTCAGACATTGGCTTGAGCATGATGTAGCCATCAGAAATGTTCGGCGGCATGGGGTCGGAGGCAATTTCCGCCGTTCCAGTGCGCGCAAAGACACGGTCGATCTCTGGAAATTTGGCTTTCAGCGTTGCTTCCAGTTGCTGCTGCATCGCCACCGATTGCGACAAACTGGTGCCAGGAATGCGCAAGGCCTGAATAGCGAAGTCTCCTTCGTTCAAGCTGGGCACGAACTCACTGCCCATGCGCGTTGCGATCAAACCGCACAACACCACTGCCACGGCTGCGGCAGCCAACACAACAGCCTTGGCTGCCATCACGCGATCTAGCAAGGGACCGTACCAGCGCTTGGCTTGCACCATCAAGAAGTTTTCCTTTTCGCTGACACGGTTGCCAATGAACAGTGCGACCGCAGCCGGAATGAAGGTCACCGACAAAATCATGGCTCCCACAAGCGCCGCCACCACCGTGAACGCCATCGGATGAAACATCTTCCCTTCGACGCCGGTCAGGGCAAAGATGGGCAAGTACACCACCATGATGATCAACTGCCCAAATAGCAGCGGGCGACGTGATTCCTTGGATGCAAGGAAAACCTCGTGAAAACGTTCCGCCCGAGTCAATGGCCTGCCGTAGTGAGCTTGCGCATGGGCAAGACGGCGAACACAGTTTTCGACGATCACCACCGCACCATCAATGATGATGCCGAAGTCCAGTGCGCCGAGGCTCATTAAATTAGCGCTGACCTTGTAGCTCACCATTCCTGTGAAGGTGAACAGCATCGATAAGGGAATCACGGTGGCCGTGATGATGGCGGCGCGGATGTTGCCGAGGAACAAGAACAGGATCACGATCACCAGGATCGCGCCTTCTAACAAGTTCTTTTTGACCGTGTTGATGGCCTTATCCACCAGGACGGTGCGGTCGTAGACGGTCACCGCATGTACACCCTCGGGCAGGCTGCGGTTGACCTCGATCATCTTCTTGTCGACGGCTGTTGATACCGTTCGGCTGTTTTGACCGATGAGCATGAAGACGGTGCCCAGCACCACTTCACGGCCGTTGTCAGTAGCAGCACCGGTGCGAAGTTCACGTCCGATGCCGACCTCGGCAACATCACGCACCCGAATCGGCACGCCACCCGCACTGCTGAGGATGACATTGCCGATGTCCTCAAGTGTCTTAACCTGCCCGGGGGCTCGAATTAGGTACTGCTCACCTCGCTTTTCGATATAACCTGCGCCCACGTTGCCGTTGTTGCGATCCAGAGCCGTCACAATGTCCTGCAGGGTGACGCCCAACGAGGCCAGTCGCTCGGGTATCGGTGAGATTTGGTATTCCTTTGCAAAACCACCAATCGAATTGATTTCCGTCACGCCGGGCACATTGCGCAACTGTGGCTTGATGATCCAGTCTTGAATCTCGCGCAGATCGGTGGCCGTGTAGGGCTGGCCATCAGGTTTTTTCGCACCATCCTTGGCCTCGACTGTCCAGAGGTAAATCTCACCCAAGCCTGTCGATATGGGCCCCATCGCAGGAGTGATTCCGGGAGGCAGTTTGTCGCGGGCCTCCTGGATGCGTTCATTGACCAACTGGCGCGCGAAGTAGATGTCGGTGCCGTCCTTGAAGATCACAGTCACTTGCGACAGCCCGTAGCGAGACAAGGAACGGGTCTGCTCCAGATTGGGAAGACCCGCCATCACGGTTTCAATCGGGTAAGTCACCCGCTGCTCGGTTTCCAGAGGGGAATATCCCGGCGCTTGGGTGTTAATCTGCACTTGGACATTGGTGATGTCCGGGACGGCATCGATAGGTAACTTTTGGTAGTTGAACACGCCGATGGCAGCCATACCAAAGACCGCCAGCAACACCAACCATCGGTGCTCAATGGCTGCGCGAATAAGTTTTTCAAACATGTATGTCGCTCCGGTATCAATGGGTGTGTTCGGCAGAGGCTTTGCCAAGCTCTGACTTCACGACAAAACTGCCTGCCGACGCATAAGGTGCCCCGGCTCTGAGCCCTTGCAACACCTCGACACGCTTGCCATCACTGCGGCCCAACTGCACAGGCTGAGCGATGAATCCCCCATTCACCTTCAGGAATACGACCGGCTTGTCGCCAACGGTCTGAATGGCATCACTGGCCACTGTCACGGGTACGTCAGCCTCTAAGGAGGTCACTTCCACGTTGACAAACAGCCCAGGACGCCAAGCACCTTTCGGGTTGGACAAGACCACTCGGGCTTTGGCCATACGGGTTTGTTCGCCAATCAGCGACCCAACAAAGGTGATAACGCCAGTAGCGCTGGCATCGAATGCAGTGGCCTTGATGGTCACTTTTTCGCCGACTCTGACCAGCGGCAAGTCCTTGGCTGGCACGTTGATTTCAGCCCAAACCTGCCCCAGATCGGAGACGGTAAACACGGCAGCATCCTCCTTGACGGCTTCGCCGAGGCTGAGATGCTTTTCAATCACTAAGCCATCGAAGGGCGCACGCAATTCAAAGCGGTTAAGCCCCCCCTTAGAAACGGTGGCTAGGCCCAAAGCGGAGAGCTTCTGTTGAGCGTTGGCCACAGCTACTTCAGCCTCGTGCAGCGCTTGCCCTGCTTGCAGGTAGTCCTGCTCTGCGGAAATCTTTTGCTCCCAGAGCCGCTTTTCACGCTCAAACGTGGTACTGGCCAAGGTCAGGCGCTTTTGCGCTGTTTGCAACTCGCTGCGCTGCTCAGACGCAGCCGGGCTGGCAATGACGGCCAGGACCTGCCCCTTCTTGACGGCTTGTCCCAAGCTGGCCTGCACGCTCTCGACCACACCCGCAATGCGCGGGACAACGTGCGATGTCCGGTCTTCGTTCAAGCGAATTTCCCCCGGCATTAGCAGGGCTGTCTTGATTCGTGCAGCCCCTGCTGTGTCGATGCCAATAGATGCCGCTTTAATTTGCGCATCACTGAGTTCGACTTTCCCCTCTTCTTGTTTGAGAACGAACATGAAGGGTTCGTTGGCTGTCTGGGCAACGATGTTGATCTCGAACGCGTGCGGCTCCGGCACGACCTCCCGGCTCAACAGGCTGTCTTTTTCAGTCGCGAAATTGAGTGTCTGTTTCTCTCCGGTCAAACGCGTGATGGTCGCGCTGACCTTTGCAGCGCTGGTGGGAAGAGGCTTGCCTTTGTCATACAACCAGACTCGCAAACGAGGCTCACCGCCTTCCTCAGCGAGTAACGCTTCCAGCCCGAAATCCCCCTCCTTGAACAGCTTGCCTCCATGCGGCCCCTTGGTCGGGGCCTCGTGGTGTTCGCCGTCCGCATGACCCTTGTCGTGGTCGTGTTTGTCTCCACTCTCCTTGCCGTGATGCTCACCATCACTGTGTGCCTTGGCTTCAACGTGGCTGCCGTGACCGTGGCCGTCATCTTCGGCTGTCTTGGTTGCTTTGCCGCCGAGAATGGCGCTGCCCAGTACAACGCCCGTCGCAACGATCACGGCGATGGCGATCAGATGCTTCTTGCTGACATTCAGTTTGTTGGTATCGATTTTCATGTTTATTCCTTATTCGCTGGCTGGGTAGCATTTGCGCCAGATTCGCCGAGCACGCGGTCAATGTCCGCAGCCGTGCGATGCGCCTCAGCCAATGCTTTGAGGTATTGAGACTTGGCGGCAAAGTAGGTGCGCTGTGCGTCCAGCACTTCCAAGAAGTTGAACTTGCCGTTTTCAAATCCGACGGTGGCCGCGTCGTAGGCACTTTTGGCCCCAGGTAAAACATCTTGTTGCAAGACGTCGACTTCCCTACGAATGGATTCCAGCCGCTCGCGGGCTTGCAATACGTCCGTGCTGACTCGTATGTTCAAAGCTTGGAGTTCGTCCCGCGCCTTGTCTTCGCGCTTCAACGCTTCCAACAAGTTCCCCTGATTGCGATCAAACAGCGGCAAGGGGACGGAAACACCGAACAGCAGTTGATCGCGCTGCAGTTCGGTGGGGCGTTTCACCCCTAGGCTGAATGTGACGTCGGGTATCCGTTTGCTGCGCTCTACATCGACCAACGACCTGCGGCGCTCAACCTCCAGCTGCATACGGCGCAGCGTTGGCGAAGTGGACAGGCGCTGCTGGACGTTGTCGAGCGAAGGGACAGCCGGAAGCTCTTCCACGTTGCCCGACACGAGAGTAAATCGCGGTGGGTTGGCCCCTAGCAAACTGGCCAAGCGTGCCCGAGCATTGCGTTGCTCGCTCTGGGCCTGTGCCAATTCGACTCGCACACCTGCTTCGGCTACCCGTGCCTTGGTTTCTTCGACCGGCGAAACCTTGCCAGCTGCCACGCGTTTGGCAACAGCATCGGTAGCGCGTTTTGCCAGATCGACACTGGCCCCGGCCAATGCTGCGCGTTCCTGTTCCGCCAAAGTCTCGAAGAAGGCAGCGACCACGGCGGCACGAATTTCGACGCGGCGCAAGTTCAGTTCTTCGACCGCAATGTCGCGTCCTCGCTCTGCCGTAGTGATACGGGCGGCGCGCTTGCCACCCATTTCGACGGGCAGATTGATCTGCACACTTTGTGTGCGGGTCGCTGCCCTCTGGTCTTCCAGTGAGTACGCCAATTCGGGATTGGGGCGAGCTTGCCCCTGGATCACCTGACCTTGCGTTGCCTCGATTTCCCGCCTTGCGACAGCCAAGTCTAGATTGCTGTCCAGGGCTAAATCGATGGCCTTTTGCAGCGTCAGGATCGTTGCCGCTTCGCTCTGCAAGCCGTTTCTGACGGCTGAAGGATTGTATTGTGCTGCTGGCAACGCCTGAGCGAAAGCTGCCCCTGCAGCGAGCGCTACGAGCAAACTCGTCGCAGCCGCAACTTTTGAGGTGCGGAGGACAGAGACTGACTTCCGTCGTTTTTGATTTTGATGACTCTTCAACATCCGATTCTCCAGTGATATTCAAATACACGAGGGAATCGGCGGAGAGCGATCCAAATGATCGCCTACGACGCCATCACATTAACCGCACGAAGTCGGCTTGACACGGTCACGCTCTAGCCGTATCCGTACATTGGGATGACGAAGGGAAAGGAACGCGCTCCCCACCGATCAGGCGAGGACGTGCCACTGAGGGCGTTCGAGGCGTTCAAAAGGGGGCGACGTGAGACGAGCCCCGTACTCTGCTGTATCCAGAGACGAGTCGGCCAGCGATGCAATCGCTACTGCCCCAAGCAAGGCCGACAAACATCCTGCGTGACAGGATGCGCAATCGGGGTCGCCACCGATGGTCTTGACTGAATCGGAAGATGCGTCTTTGCCATCCGCAGTCTTGTGCTGATGGTCATGGTGACCAAAGTGCTTGGCTGAGGTACCGGTTTCGTGTTGGCAATAGCTGGCTGCAGCCGCCCAGCTAAGCTGTAGCGGCACAAATACCAACAAAAGGATTGCCAACCATTTACGCATATGATCAAGACTATAGCAGCTATAGACTTTCCCGTACATCTTTTTCTACTTGCTCGATTGCTTTCCAAGCAACCTTAGCCCATTGAGGACCACCAGCAAGCTTGCCCCCATGTCCGCAAACACCGCCATCCACATGGAGGCGTTGTCGAAGATGGCCAGCACTAAGAACACCAACTTGATGCCTAGCGCGAGACATATGTTCTGCCACAGAACAGCGTGGGTGCGCTTCGAGAGCCGTATCGTTTCCGGCAGACGACGCAGGTCATCGTTCATGACCACAACATCTGCGGCTTCCATCGCCGTATGGGTTCCAGCAGCACCCATGGCGAAGCCGATGTCGGCCTTAGCAAGTGCTGGTGCATCGTTGATGCCATCGCCAGTCATTGCCGTGATGCCCAGTCGCTGTTGAAGTTCGCCGATAGCCTGTAGTTTGTCTTCTGGCAGCAGGTTGCCCCGCACTTCGGCTATGCCCGCCAGAGAGCCAACGGTGCGCGCGGTCGCGATGTTATCCCCTGTCAGCATGACCGGTGTCACGCCGAGCGACTTCAGGTCGGCCACCGCTTGGGCGGAGGATGGTTTGATGGTGTCCGCCACCGCGCAGATCGCCATCACACGTTCGCTGTTAGCGAGGAGTGTGACCGTGCGACCTGCCTCCTCATGAACTGCGAGGCGGGTTTCGAGTTCAGCCGAACATTGCCCACGCTCCTCGATCCAGCGGTGGTTGGCCAGCGCGTAGGAATGATTACCGATAACACCTTGCACTCCACGCCCTGCAACGGCTTGAAACTCTCCCACCTCTTGATCGGCGGTTGACAGCCCCTCTGCGATGGCTTTGGAAACCGGGTGATCCGACCGGCCCGCGAGACTCTTTGCAAGCCCCTCCAGCACCCGTTGATCAAGACCTGTGTCCACGGGCTCGAAGGCCACCAGTTTGGGCTTGCCTTCCGTGATCGTACCGGTCTTGTCCAGGGCCACAGCTTTGATCTTTCGCGCATCCTCCAAGTAAACGCCACCTTTGATCAAAATCCCCCGCCTTGCCCCGGCTGCCAAACCGCTGACGACCGTGACAGGTGTGGAAATAACCAAGGCACAAGGGCAAGCGATGACCAACAACACCAAGGCCTTGTAGACAGCCTGCATCCAGGTCAAGTCCGTGATCCACGGCGCTAGCAACGCGACGGCGACAGCCAGGATGAAAACGGCAGGGGTGTAGATCGCGGCAAACCGATCTACAAAGCGCTGTGTCGGCGCACGGGACGACTGTGCTTGCTCGACTGCGTGGATGATGCGCGCCAGGGTGCTGTCCGAAGCGGGCGCGGTGACACGGAATTCCAAGGCTGCAGACTGGTTGATGGTGCCTGCGTACACTTCGTCGCCAGGAGCCTTGTCTATAGGCAGGCTTTCCCCAGTCACAGGGGACTGGTCGATGGCACTCTGTCCGAGCGTGACGACACCATCGAGTGGAACGCGCTCTCCTGGACGGATGCGCACTGTTGCGTCGACAACGACAGCTTTGACGCCGACGCGCGTCCAACTGCCGTCACCTTGACGCACCTCGGCTTGCTCCGGTGCCAGCGCCAGCAAGCTCTTGATGGCGTTACGCGCCCGGTCCACCGCTCGAGCCTCGATGGCCTCGGCTATGGCATACAAGGCCATCACCATGGCAGCTTCTGGCCACTGGCCTATCAAGAAGGCACCTGTCACGGCCACAGTCATCAAGGCGTTGATGTTCAAGCGTCCTTGCCGCAGTGCGGAAAGCCCTTTACCGTAGACGGAGAAACCCGCCAGGGCGATGGCCACCGCGGCCAGCGCCATTCCAAGGGCTTTTGCTGGCCAACTATCTGGAAAAGCGAATGCCAAGCCTTCAGCCGCCACGGCCAGCCCCAATGCAGCAATCAATTTGCCCCATGAGGCCCAAAAACCAGTTGGCGCAGCGGCAGTAGCTCCATCCGATTTGTCTTCTACTCCGAGTGGTTCCGGTTTGAAGCCCGCTTTGCGAATCGCATCCAGTGCCAACCGCAGAGCATGATCCTCGGCAGCGATGGTCAACTCGCGGTCGCCCAAGTTGAACTGCAAGCCACGAATGCCTGCCACGCCGTCCAGCGCTCGACGGATTTCTGACTCTTCGGACGCGCAGTCCATGTTCGCGATCCGGAATCTATGTGGCTCAACAGCCGTTGCTTTAGACGCCATTGGCCCGCCCACGGCAGGCGATGCAGCGCAGCCACTTCCACAACCGCAGGCAGTGTCAACTTGTTGGCGTTGGTGAGTAGGGTTCATGATCTTCTCCTTGTTGGATGGATTAAAAACCCTGTAGCCACTACAATGTCAAGTACCTACAAATAAAATGGCGCAACTTTCTTGCCACCGCTCAAGGTGAAGATATGAAAATCGGTGAACTGGCCAAGGCGGCTCACACTCAGGTTGAGACGATCCGGTATTACGAACGCGAAGGATTGTTGCCAGAAACGCCTCGCACAGAAGGTAACTACCGGGTGTACGGCAGCGAACACGTTGACCGACTGTCCTTCATACGGAACTGCCGTGGGTTGGACATGACGCTGGACGAAATCCGAATATTGCTGCGCTTCAAGGACTCGCCTCTAGAGAACTGCGCAGATGTCAATGACTTACTCGACGAGCACATCGGCCATGTGGCCGCCCGCATCAAAGAGCTGAAAGCGCTAGAGCGACAGCTCAAGACCTTGCGGGAGAACTGCCGTAAATCTCAACAGGCCAGTCAATGCGGCATCTTGAGTGAGTTGTCCACCGCATCGCATCCCGATCAGGAGTTAACCACCAGCAAGGGGCATGTTCATGGGGCACACAGTCTCAAGGCAAAGCTTTGAACGAAAGGCATCATCTGCTTACATCGGGTCATGACATCAATTTTCGTGATGACGATGGGCGCACTGCTTTGTATGTGGCAGTTTATGAAACTTACTATGGGCTAGCCATACACGCTACTTGAGCGTGGCGCAGATCCAAACATTCCAGACAACGAGTGCGACTTACCTCTGGATATCGCCAAGTACTCGCACCTTTACAGACGAAGTAACAATACAGAAATGGTGGATGCATTGGTGAAGGCTGGAGGAAAGTGCAAGGAAGGCCCGTCAGCTAGGGAGCTCCTTGATGACAAGATCTATGATGGATTTGCACAGGCCAGCGCAATGAAAAACCTTCTTTCTCTGATCGATAAAGCTAAGAAGGATTAGATTCCCATGGATCCAGAAGGATTCCCGACCGCACAAACGACAAAAAGCCCGACCTGTCCTAAGACAAGCCGGGCTTCTGTTTAAGGTTCAATTGCTGATTGTTTTTGGTACCACCGCTGTACCTCAAGCAGCATCAGGGTGGTTTGTGCAGCATCCTTGCTCAACTGCGCGCAACTCACCGCTCCCGCATCTCCAGCGGTAAGAGATACAGCGTCGGCGGGGTGGCTTGCAGCTCCTGCGGGAGCTTCGGAAACTGTGGGCACACTCCCGGCACAGATTGGGGTGCTACTGCACACCCCGACAGGGCGAAGACTAGGCAAACGACTGGCCAGTGCCTTTGAGTTTTTGGCATATTCATTTGAGATTTCCCGATTGATTTGACTTTGAGATTGCTGCACATCAGCGGCGCGTTGCTCTTGCTTGGCCACGACCAACGCCACGCGTAACTTCTCGGCATTCCACTCCCGTTGAATCCGGGACTCTCCGATCTGAACTCCGCAGATGAATACCATCATCAGCACGAGACCGCCCATCAGGTAATTCCAGTTGGCGTAGATGAATCTGGAAACCCAGCTCATGGCGTACCTCCGTCCAGAGCTTGCAGCTTGTGTTGGTTCATCAGATTGATCACTTTGTCGGCATAGCCTGGATCAGTGGCATACCCGGCTTTGGCCAGTGCCTGTGCAAATGCCTCTGCCTTGAGGCATTGGAAGCACGGCTGATAGCGTGGGTTTTGCTTGAGAAAGGCTGCGTGGTCATCGATGCTCTCTTGCCAGCTGGCGTACTTGCGCCACTTGGCAGGCACCACAACCCACTGGCCACGGATGAATTCCTTGGTCTGCAAGATCAAGGTCTCCCCCCGCCAACGGCTATCGGCCTTGATACCAAAGAGGTTCTTCCCCACCTTAGCAAGACCCGACTCACCCCAACCTGACTCCAAGGCCGCCTGAGCGATCGTGATGCTGGCGAACACACCCGTGCGTTTGGCAGTAGCCTGCGCGGAAGATCCGATCATTGCGATGAACTCAATCGGCTTCATAGCAGCTCCTTCACGTCCTTGGCCACGGCATCAAGCGAGTCATCCCGACGCTTGTCGATGAAAGCAAAGGTCCAGCGCACCATCGCCCATCCCGGCAGACCACAGGCAAAGATCAATCCACCCATGGCACACAGTCCCATGGTTGAAAACGCCCAGTGATGTAGATCGAAGTGCTCGACGGTGAATGCACCGCCGCCGATGCTGGACACCACCGTGCTGATCAAGCCGACGGCCCACTCCCGCTTATTCCGAGGTGGGGTCATCAGCATGACCACCACGGCTGCCAAAGTGGCCCCGCTCGCGACAGCGGCTGCTGTTCCTCCCAGCGCCTTGTAGGCCACTGCTGCTCCGGCGACCCCACTACTTGTCGGTTCTGGCATTCATTTCTCCAAAAAGAAACCCGCCGGGATTGCTCCTCGGCGGGCGGTTACAAAAATCAGGTTCAGATCAGGATTGATCGGCGGTATGCACCAACGCGTTCTCGGCCACGCAAGTCAGCTCGACCTGCTCAGCCCTAGGCTTGACGCTCATGACGCGTGCCAACTGGGACCAGGACTGGCCCACACCAAAAGCAAAGTGCGTTCGCTCTCGGTCAGCACCGACCTGTGGCTCAAAGCCAGGCAGAGTTTTCAGGACAGCATGGGTGGCTGTTGCGCCCGGCGTGACCTCGATGGCATCAGAGACCGAGCCATCGGGCCTTCGCAGAACGAGGTAGTGAACGGCTCCTGACTGCCAACTCAGCGGCTCGGAACACCGCACGGTTCTCGTCTGGCCGTCCCAGCTTAAGACCTCGCCACTAACACCCCAACGGGGAATGTCATGGCTTAGGGCAATCAGATCCCCATAGGTCGGGATCAAACCTTCCAGCTCAGTGCGAAAGGTGACGATTCGTCGGCGATACCGATTGGCCGCTGCGATGTATTTCCCCTCACGAATGCCCTGCGCCTTATCGGTGCAGCCAAACAACCTCACACGAGCAGGCTTGGCAGCTTGGGATCCAGGCAAGGACACCGTGAACTCATCTGGCTTCCAACTCTTGGGATTGACGTATTCGATCGTGACTGCATCCGCCGTGGCATCGCCTGGCATCAGGTACTGGATCTTCAAGCTGTTGCGCACGATGTTTCTTGCAGAAAAGAGCGCCACCGGGATGGTCTTGGGTTCATCGCGAACGATGCGAACAATCCCACCCTGCAAGAACGGCACAGCACGCCCCGTCCGGGCAATCTGTCCCAAGGCGTCCCACACCGTCTGGTTCTGATCGAACACGGCATTGAAGGTATCCCCGCGCGCCGACCACACCGCATCCAACTGTGCCAAGGCTGCCAGGTCTAATTGCCGATCCGGCAACCCTGCTCCATAGCTGGCCTTGACCGCATCCGCGAAGGCCCACGCAATCGAACGAGTGGGTTGCAGCGCAGACCATCCAGTGCTCGGATTCCAGATAGGGAGCTTGCGCGTCACCAGACAGTTGACCAGTCGGGATGAGCGCTGCGATAAGTTGTCGGTTGCGCGCATCCTGAGTGCCAAGTAGGTCAGATCAGTGGGCAAACTCGATCCCGCCAAATAGCCCTTAGCCTGGCCCCAACGCAGCTCGTGACCAGCTCGGTTGCTGGTGTCCCGCGCATCCAGGCGCTGCAGGCGAACCTCATAACGCCCAGGCGACACCGAATACTTGAACGACAGGCGTTGCGCAGTGTTGGTGGCCGCCGAGTAAGTTTCATCTGCCACATGGAGCCAGCCTGAGGTGGCGTCGCCATCGTCGTTGATGCTTCGTACCTCAACCCGCCATTGCACCGAGCGGCTTTCCAATGCACCACTGTCGTTGGCGTAATACAGACCGCGCAGCATCACCACATCGACACCGACCTGATTGATCTGTGTACCCACCGGATTAAGGGCAAAGGGACCAACGATGGCACCGGCGTCGCTGACAGCAATCAATTCCTGACCGGACACCTCTGGGGCCGTGACCACATCGGGGTTGAACAAGGTGTTCTGTCCGCCAGGCTCAATCACCTGCGCCTGCACCTCGGCAAACGAGCTGATCGGGCTGTCATCAATGGACAGCTCCTCAAACTGAAACTGACCCACGCCAATGACGTGCAACTGATGCAGATATTCCTCGTTGTTTTCGTACTCGGTATAGGGCATGGTGGCCAGATCCGGGTACACCAAATGATGGCCATAAATCACGGGGACTGGTTGCGACAGACGTCCATAGTTGCCGCGCGCCTGCAAGGAGTAGGTCGGGCTGGGGGATGTCGTGTTAGCCGATGCCGAGGGCAAAGACTGATTGGGCAATGGCACCAGCGCATTCACGAGCACCGAGCCCGTGACTGCGATCGCAGTGGATGCCACTGCTGTGGCCAGAGTTCCCGAATACCCCATTGAGGCAGCCAGTGCGCCGCCATATGCATTGGCGACGACCAGAACGGCGATCATGAGCACAGTTCTCAGCGGGTTTTTGCCCCCACCTCCACCACCTTGCGGCAGAGTGACCAAAGCAACAACGTCACCTGCATCGATCGGAGTCACAGCCCTGTGTGCCAACAGCACCGGCTGGCCGTTTTTGAGGATCAAGGTGGGCTGGTCGAGCTCGATGCCATCACGATTCATCCATTGAGCGATCGTGGGCGAACCAAACACATGACTCACCTGCCGATCACTGGGCTCGAACGGATTTCGCATCCAGATGACCAGTCCAGGACTGGGCAGGTCTGACATGCAAACGCTTGTCATGGCAATTCCTTCCATCGGTAATACCCCTCCACCTGCCAGCCGTGACTAGCAAGGGAACTCAGTTGTTGAAACACCACCCCAATTTGCTGGGCGCAGTGCAAGACACCACCGCCGTCCGCATCGACCCACACACCCACATGCACGGGGTGTCGAGACTGACGCATCAACACTGCATCGCCCTGCTTGGGAACATCGACTGCCGCCCAGCGTTGTCTCTCCGGGTGGTTTTTGAACGTATGAAGGACCGTGCGCAGATTCAGCGCGTCCACCGGGATCACCGGCAAGTCACGACCGAAGTGGGTCTTCTGGACCCAAAGAAAAAGGCCCCAGCAGTCAAATGACTCGGGGCCTCTCTCGCCTGCAATCCACGGACGACCGATGTACTGGATCGCCCAACTCGGTGAATCTTCATCTTTCATCGGGCCAACCCTGGAAACTCAGTTGCGGTGTACAGGCGAGACGGGAAGGTCTTGTTGCCAATGTCCGCCATGCGTGCCTTGGCCGTGACCCGCTGCACGTCGGCCTCGACTTCGGTGATCACGAGCGTGATCGGTGGATCCATCTGCGGACCACTCAGATCGTTGGACAGGTAAGGACGGTAGGTCACTTCAATGGATGACTCCGAGGCCGATGCCTCGTCCAAGTGCTTCACGATCTCCCGGGTGACGTTGTCCAGGGTGATCGCGATTTCAGGAACCGGCGCGATATCCACCGGCGGCAGATCAAGCTCAAAGCCCATGGCCACGAACTGGACTTGCTGGCCCGCATTGATTGGCGCTGACTCCTCAAGCCTTGCCAGCAAGTCTTGCTGATCACGCACCACACGGATTGCCGTCGTATTACCCGCATCATCTTTGAAATCCGGGTGCCGGATCTCCAGCGTATGCAGAATGACGACATTGCTCGGAGCGCTTGCATAGGCCTCCCGCAGTGCCTCAGAGAGTGCGACATCAGGCATTTGAGACCTTGATCGGGATGAACTTGCGGCGTGGTGATCTTTGGTCTTGCGACTTCAGCCCAAAAACGTCGGCTCGACCCTCTGGCAAGTCGCCTTCGATGCGATAAACGGCACACCCTGTCAGGTGCTCAATGGCAGCCACAAAGAACGGCACATGGTCCGAGTACGCATTGTCACAAGCAGCTGTCCACAACGGCCCTTCCAAGAACATGCAAGCGCCCTTGCAAGCCTGCAGCACAGGACAATTCAGACACTCTTCACGGTGAGACCAGTGCGTCGAACTGCGGAGGGCTACTTTTTCGAGATTGGAGAGGTGGCCAATGTGATGGGACTGCCCGTTGGGTGCAACAGCAACCGCGCTCACGTTTTGACAAGTGAGCACGTTGCCCATGAGGTCAACGGCGACTTGGTTCGCGGTATCCATCCCGCACTTTTGTCCTAATACGCTGGCAGGACGACGTTCCAAGATGCTGCGCGCCCATTCCTGCATGCGAGATCGAGCCACATCCAAATGCACGATGCGACCACGCCGGATCTCTTCAAGCGATTGGCGACGGAATTCAAAGGCCTCCTGCTCAGACTGGATCGAGTTGGCCAAGCCACCGACATCGTAGGGATCGACAAATGAACCCTCGCCGATTGACAGCGACGGGTCACCAGTCAGTTGCAGGAAGAACTTGGCGATTTCTTCCCGGCTGGTGTTGGTTCGATGGACCATCGCATTGAACGAAATGCGCCCCTGCGGTGCAAGACGTCGATACAAGTCCATGATCCCTTCGCGACTCGCTTCATCATCTAGCGGATCTGGACCGCGAGCGGCTTGTCCTGGCCCGTCATGACTAACGCCTACCCCAAATCCCATCACATCAAGCCAGGTGTTGACCTCGGGGTTGAGTAAAGAGCCGTTGGTAACGATGCTGAATGAAGCATCCGGGTATCGCTGTCGCAGGGCTTCGGCCAATGGACGCAAGGTCTTGATGTAGACCAGCGGCTCTCCACCCCAGAACTCAATGCGCTCTGGAGCCCTCTCAAGACTTGATTCGAGCAGATGCAAGAACTGCGGCACATCTGCCTGCGTTGTTTCTTCAGCATGAGGGACGAACCGCTGGCTGCAGTAGTCACACGAATAGTTGCATGAGAGACCTAGCTGAATTTTCAGAACTTTCGGACTCTCTTTGCGCCCTGGCATCGTCTGACTTATCGCCTCGATGTGACCAACCGACCAGGTTTTTTCCACATACGGCAGAGGCCAAGGCATCAGATCCCCATCGAGCAGTTCACTGGTCTGGTTGTCGTAGATCAGCGTAACAGGTGAATTGGCACGATCGCGTGCCAGCAATGTGAACTTAGCCATCACATGCCTCCGCTCTGAACCGACGGCTCTTGTGCGAAAGCCTCGGGGCAAGCCTGACGACAAACCTCTTCAGCGTCTTGGTGCGCGAACTTGGCCAAGTGGTATTCACGACGGGAGCGGATGCGCTCGCCTTCGACTACCGTCACAGTGAACAAAACATGCTCGTCATCAACGAGGTCTATGGTTTTCTCAATCATCGTCATCTCCGAATCGGCTCATAGCCGGGTGTACAGCTCGGTGTAGTTATGGGACGCCACACGCAGAGTCACGACCAACAAGGTGCGTTGACCGCTTGGGGCATTGAAGGGGTTGGTCTCATGCCATACCCGCGATGGGTGCAATACGACCAAGCCGGGAGATGTTTCGATGTAGCGAACCTTCTCCCAAAATGGAAACCCCGCCATGGGGCGGGGGTCCTGTAAAAGCAACTCACCATCTCCGACTGTCCAATCGCGGTCCTCTGGAGGTATTCGGTCGTTGCCGCAATCCAAATACAGACACAGCACATGATCGCCCGTGTGGTGGTAATGTGGCTGCGCGCGCATGCCTTTTTGGTAGCAAACAGGAATGCACCGAGCGAGCACTTCAAGCTCGTTCACATTCCTAACTCCATGGGCCTCTTTCAGATAGGCGCGGTAGGTGCGATCCACCCAGCGTTTGAATTCAAACCAGACCGCTGGGGCATGCATCTCATGATCAGGCAAAAACAGATTCAGCTGCGTTCGCAACTTCACGGGCACATCAGGCAATGCATGACGAGGCGGATGGGCTTTGTGATTGCGAAATCGCTCAGTGGTGAATTGCTTCAACTCCTCGAGCTGGTCCATGGTGAAGGGCGATTCCTCATGGAGAACTGGGGTGCTCCATAGATGCTCAAGCATTGATCACCTCACATCCAAATGAAACAGCAATTCGCAGTTCGCTGCAGTAGCGAGAAATCGGACGAGCTGCATGCGTTTGCGTCCCGTTAAACACCACCAGTCGATTGGGTTTGACCAATGCGCAGGCATCGACCTCTCCATCCTCGGAAAGCGTGATGAAATCTCCACCCCAATCCCTCTCCCAGTTCATCACTGGATACCAAACGGCTGTGCGGGCAGTCCGTGCGTACTGCACAGGGAAGTCCTTGTGAAAAGCCGACTCGTCACCAAAGGACTGAAAGTTGGCCCAAACCCGCGTGAAGGCTTCTCCTCCAAAATGCTGCTGGCGAATGATCTCGGCAACCGCTGCCAATGGACTCCCTGAGGCGCTAAAGGTCTCGTAACTCAGATCTGGATTCCACGCACCGTCGTCATAGTGGTGTTGATGCGTTCCTGGCAAGACGAAATTGCGATGCCAGAACACGCCTGGTGCTTTCGAATGCGCACGCCAGCCGAAGATGGGGCTTTGCGCTACGAGCCAGGCTCGCGTCGTTTCACAGAGTTCGGGGGAAACTGGGTTGTCGTAAACGTTGATGGGCATGGTTGTCGACCACGTTGAGTTCAAAGTGCAACTCAACCGCTGGCTCCTGTGCGTTGTAGGGGTGAGTGTGGTGAGCCAGGTAGCTCGGAAAAATCATCAGCATTCCTGCTGCCGGATAAATCAGTTCCGATCTCAGCCCCTCCCATGGCAGTCGCTTGAATCCAAACGCTCCACTCGGATTGACCAAAACGAATGCGCCGGAGTAATCACTGCGCTCAGGATTCGCCCTGGCTTCAGTACTCAGAACGAATACCGCTGACAGATCGGTGTCCTCACAGTGCAGCGGCAGGCATTGCCCGTTCTGTATGACCACTTCTCGTCCAGTCAGGTGGCTCACACTGCATCCGTACTCAGTCTCGACCACATGCTCGATCAATTCCGAAACCTGCAAAAATGGTTCGGCAACATGCAAACTTTCCCGTGTGCATCGAGACCATGGCATGCCATGAGGATTAGTGCTCTCGTGTAAAGTCAGCGCCCGTTTGCGCATCTCCAGCATCACGTCATCTGGAAATGGATGGACGCCGACATATACCCTTGCTCCAAACAGCTCCTTAGTCATGGATCTGGATGGAGACATCAGAAGCACCACTGAAGTATTTGAAACCGGCTTTGACCCGTGCTGAATCTCCTGCCACAAGGCCCAAGGCCATGAAAGGGACACTTGCCTGACCGTTGACTGTTTTGATGCGGGTCTTTGGAAGGTAGCCATTGACCGCCTCAAGAAAGATTTCAGCATCGTGCTCAATAGGCATGTCATTCGCATCGAGCACTTGCACCTGGACGTTGACCTGGCCGTCAGGTGTACAGCTCGTTGGCGCTGATATCTGGACACCAGGCAACAAGATCAACTCCCGTACCTGGGCACTCGCCGAATAGTCGGTACGTTCGATTTCCGAAGCGTCCACGCCCATCACCACACAATCGCCTTTGTTCACATCGGGGTTGATGTTCACGGTCACAGCACAGTCTTCAAAGGCCGAGTCCGAGAACGGAACTACAAAGCCCACTGACAGATTGTTTTGGTAGGTCGTTCGAGACAACTCTGGGGCCGACATCTTAGTGGCCATGGAATAGGTGTAGAGCGGAATCGGATCAGTGAACGATCGAACATCCCAACGGAATGTCAGATGCCAGGCTTGACGATCCGCCCACCCCGTACTTCTTTTTAGTAGCTCATAGTCAAACTCGCTGGCAGCAATGACCTTGTAGAACTTGTCACCGCTTTGCACAACGCTCCCATCATCTGGCACTGGCTCGCTGGGATTGGGTGAAAAAACAATGCACATCTCAACGCCAACGCGTTGCTTTGGCGCATCGACCAGGACACGAACCACATGATCTGGCGAACTTGCATAGGCCGGGGGACGAGTGATATAGACTTTCATCGCATCTCCTCAGCAGCAGCCGCAACAGGCACAGTTGCAATTGCAATTGGTTCGGCAGTTGAACGCCCCACAGTTGCAATTGCGATACCAACGGTGGTACTCAGAACCACCGATCTCGTTGGCGGCTTCGTAATACCCGTCGTAGTTAAATCCCACCGACACCGCGTTGAAGACCTGAGTGGTGCCGCCTGCGCCGTCATAGCTTCCCCAGTTGGCGCAATTTCCAGTCGGCACACCACTGACGCCCCAGGTCCACCAGTTGCCATTGGGGGGGTTCCAGTACACGTTACTGGCGCAGTTGCCATTAGGCAGATATCCATTGCAGTTGGTGGCCCGGTCGTCGTAGTACTGACTTGAGCGATTCATCTCTCCGATGTCCTGCCCGTCGGCCATCTTGTAGCCCGTATTTCGAGCGTCATCACTTGTGACGCTGCTCTTGAACAAGGCTCCATTGGTCATCGTGATGGAGCCCGACATGGTTCCACCGGCCTTGTCCAACTTGCCATTGATTTCGTTCTGCAAGGCATCATCCAGCCCCGCTTTGGGGATACGCGTAATCGCCATGATTTCTCCTAGTTAGATGTAGCGCACCACAATCCGCGCGCTCGCGGCTGGTGCCGATGTGAATCGCAAAGTCACCCCGGAATTGACCAGGACGTAGGCATCGAGTGAGTCCTGCACCACGTAATTGACCGTCACGATCAATTTGTGGACGCTGGACGCTGCAGTGCTCAGACTGAAGTCCGTAGCCGAACCATTGCCGGTAAAGACCTGTGGGGCGACGCTGGAGCCGCCCGCTGCAGCGGCATACCCCTGCGCCTGACTCATGTAGCTCTGAGCTTGGGTGGCCGATGTTGCTGATGCTGTCGCAGAGTTCGCCGATGCGGTCGCACTGCCAGCCGACGCAGTTGCCGAGTTCGCCGCACTGGTTGCTTGCTGACTGGCCGTCGCCGCATTGGCAGCGATGGACTGTGCGTAGTACTTGGCCGAATACTCGGTCGATCCTGAAACAGGACCCGACGTCTTGTTCGCCCATTCCTCGGCTGCGGCTGCGCCAGACTGCGCTTCTTTGTCCAGGTACCGCACGCTGATCACGACGCCACTGGCAGGAGCCGAACTGAATCTGAGTGTTGTCGTGGCTGGTGTGGTGTAGGCATCCAAGGGTGCTTGAGGCACCCCGGCAACCGTCACCATCAGTGCTCCGGGATATCCAACGGGTCGACTGATTGTGAAATCCGTCTTCACGCCATCGCCGGTGAACACATCGGCAGGAATGACCGTATTGGCCGTCACCGCCGCTGCCGATCCTGCCGCTTGCCCTGCCCAGTATTTGGCTGAGTAACCACTGCCGTCGACCGTACCGGTGGTCTTTTGCGCCCAATCAGAAGCCAGTGCTGCTTGCGCCTGCGATGCCGTCAACGACCCTGCTGCGCTTGTGGCACTGCCTGCCGCCGCAGTCGCCGAATTGGCCGCTGCAGTAGCACTCGCCGTTGCATCCCCAGCTTTAGTCGTTGCCGTTGTGGCTGACCCAGCTGCCGACGTGGCCGAAGTTGCTGCATTGGTGGCACTCGTGCTGGCGTTGCTGGCCGAGGTTGCTGCCGCCGTGGCACTGTTGGCTGCGTCCGTCGCTTTGCCACTTGCGGTGGTGGCCGAACCTGCCGCTGCAGTAGCGGAGCTCGCCGCATTCGTGGCTGAGGTTGCCGCTGCAGCCGCCTGCGTACTGGCGGTACTGGCAGAAGTCGCTGCATTGGTCGCCGACGTTGCGGCATCCGAGGCTTTGGTCGAGGCGGTACTTGCTGAACCAGCCGCAGCCGTCGCACTGGCCGCAGCATCCGTTGCCTTTTGCGTGGCGGTTGATGCTGAAGCAGAGATCGACTGGGCGTAATACTTGGCCGAATAGTCGCTGCCGCTGACGGGGGCTGTCGTTTTGGTCGCCCAATCCTGCGCCAGAATGGCACTGCCAGATGCACTGCTGGCCGAACTTGCTGCAGCTGTTGCGCTGCTGTTTGCATCGGTGGCCTTAGCCGTTGCTGTTGTTGCAGAGGCAGATGCACCACTGGCACTGTTGGCAGCATTGGTCGCCGATGTCGCAGCGTCGCTGGCCTTGGTGCTGGCTGTGGTCGCTGAAATTGCCGCATTGGTGGCCGACGTCCCTGCATCGGCAGCCTTGGTCGTGGCCGTGGTTGCTGAGCCTGCTGCCGATGTTGCACTACCAGATGCCGCCGTCGCAGACGACGATGCCGAAGTGGCACTCGCAGCAGCTGCCTGGGCGTGGTACTTGGCCGAATATTCCGTCGAGCCAGAGACCACACCGCCGGTTTTGGTGGCCCACTCCTGTGCAGACGCTGCGCCAGATTGAGCTTCCTTGTCGAGATATCGAACACTGATGCCCACACCTGTCGCCGGTGCGGACACAAAGCGCAGGGTTGTACTGGCGGGGACCGAGTACGAATCTATTGGTGCTTGAGGAACTCCAGCCACCGTCACCAACACAGCACCCGGATAAGCCACGGGATGGCTGAGGGTGAAATCCGTCTTGACGCCATCCCCGGCAAAAACATCTGCAGGAATCACCGTATTGGTGGTCACCACGGCTGCCGAGTTGGCTGCCTGACCGGCCCAATACTTCGCTGAATACCCGGTGCCATCGACCGTTGCAGCAGTTTTCTGCGCCCAGTCAGAGGCCAGCGAAGCCTGCGACTGCGCCGACGTCAAAGCAGTCTGGGCATCCGTTGCCTTGCTGCTGGCCGTGGTGGCAGAGCTTGCCGCCGAACTGGCACTGGTGGCCGCATCGCTGGCCTTTTGCGTCGCGGTGGTGGCCGAGGCTGCCGCCGCTATTGCCGAGCTCGCTGCATTGGTGGCACTGGTGGCCGCATTGGTTGCCGAAGTGGCTGCCGCCGTTTTGCTGCTGCTGGCATCACTGGCTTTGGTACTGGCAGTGGTTGCCGAAGTCGCCGCAGCCGTCGCAGAACTTGCCGCACTGGTTGCAGAATCACTGGCCGCACTCGCCTTGGTACTGGCTGTTGTGGCTGATGCCGATGCACTGCTAGCGGACTGCGCAGCATTGCTCGCTTGTTGGGTGGCCGTGGTCACCTGATTGGTCAGATCTTGGCGGGACGCATCAAGTTGGGTTTGAACCCCATGAATGACGTTGGACACGCTCTTGACCTGGCCACTTTCCGTAGTCACGGTCGTCTGATCATTCCCGTGGACGATCTCATGGAGCAGTTGGGCATCCCCCTCGATCGTTCCCACAGCTTCATCCAGCCGGGTCTTGAGGGTCATGATTGGGTTCCTTTAATTGATCTACCAGTAATCAGCGGCAGCCACGGATTGGTTGAGCCAGGTGTGCAGGCGCTCGCCCAGCGCAATGGCATCCGGCCCCAGCACCGCAGCGACTTGGGTTTCATCGGCTGTGAGCCGAGGGAATTCCTGCACTTCCAATTGCGCTTTGACTTGCCATCGGTTGCCGGTCAACAGCTCGGTGTCCCACGGCGCAATGAACCGGGACTGCACCGTCTGAACCCCCAAGCCCCCCGCCAAAGGCATCGCAAACCAGAAGACGCCTTGGTTGAGGGCATGCATCCACCAGGCATCAAACACGGCAAACGCCTCTTGTGAGAAACGCCACTCCGCGCGCACCCGATAAAGCGTGCTCGTGGAGCGCAAGCGCATCCGAGCCGCCCCAGCATCGATGTCCGTTCGCACCGCATTCGATTGCGGGGCCAGCCCGTAGCCCTCGATACGTGGCAACGGCAAGGTGTCCGGCCAAACAGGGATGCCAACAGGCAAGGTCACATCACTCATCGCAAAGCTCCTACCGCTGGGTTAAGCCCATAGCGACGCTCAAGCGTGGGGGCAATGCCCACGCCCTGGTTGATGGAACGATTCATGCGCGCCTCGATCTGCTCGACGATCACATCAAGCCGGGTACTGCCGTCGGGTTGCTGGGTGGTTTGAACTCTCGCATCCACGCCCGAGGCATGGTTGGTCACATTCACCAGCACCTTGACCGGCGACGGATTGTTTTTTGCCAATGCACCACCTAAGGCGCGCAACTGGCCCGGCGTGAATACCGCCTCACCCGGCTGCGCAATGATGGGCACCTCACCTGCCACCAAGCCACCGGTATGAAACCGCTGAGCGCCATCGAAGTGCTGCAGCCCGACAGAGCGTGTGGCCAGCACATCGCTGCCAATCAGGCCACCGGTGTGCGCCACCATCGTGCCGCCCGACATCAGGTCCGTAGCTCCAGCAGGGAATGCACCGCCCAACCCGTTGCCGCCTGAACCACCAAACAGGTTCAGTCCGCTCATCCACCCGGCCAAAGGCAAGGTGATCATTTTTTGAATCTGGATACGCACCAGGTCCGCAATGATCGAGTTGGCCAGACTGTTGAAGTCCACCTTGCCGGTCGTCACAAATTGAACCATCGCGTCCTCCATGGACTTGAAGGCACCGGTTACGGCACGTTCAGCCTGCTTGGCCGCATTGGTCGCGTCCTCGATGTAGGTGCGCAGAGAACTGCGAAGGCCATAGTCAAAGCTGCGTTGATATTCCACATTGGCCCGTGCAAGCTCTTCAACGATCGGCAACTGCCGCGCCAAAGCATCGTTGATCGCAGCGATAGCCTCGGCTTTGAGGCCAGGGTCGTTGATTTGCTCGGCCTGGCGCAATGCCATGACAGCGGCTTTTTCCATGTCAAAGCGCGTCTGCAAAGCGGCCCGCTCAACCTCTCCAACATCCAGAAGCTGGCGCTTCAATTGCAACTCTTCCTGCTTGAGGCGGTTGTTGCCGATGTAGTTCTCGGTGATCTGATGGACCTTTTGCAGCTCCTTCTCGTACTCCTCGAATTTCTTGTCGGCTTCCTTCTGCTTTTCCATCCGCTCTATGGCATCGATGTATTTCTCTGCTTCCTTGACGATGCCTGCATAGCCTTTGCGTTCCAGTTCCAGTGCCTTGGCGCGCAATTCAGCGCCTTCGCCTTGCGTCACACGCAGCGCACGCTGCTCCAACTGCTTCAAGAACTGCAAGCCCTCGTTGTTCTTCTCAAAGCCCGACAGATCCAGGCCACTGGGTCGCTTGCGGGGCATCTTGGGCAGGAACTCGTCATAGATCTTCTGAACTTGCGCAGCCTGCTCTGCCGTTTCCAGGACAAATTTCTGCCCCATGACGCGCACCGTGCGGCGTTGCTCATCGAAGAACTTTTCGATCTTGTTGACGTAGCCTGGGTTGTCCGTCAGATGCGTCAAGCGGTCGTTGGCCGCTTCGACAAACCGATCGCGCGCCGCTTGCAACTTGGCGATTTCGGCATTGATCTGCGTCTCGTCATAGCCCATGGACTTCATGGAGCGCAGCATGTCGGTCTTGATCCAGGTCTCCACGTCCTTTGCGACAACCTGCAGACTGTCAAACGGCTGGCTGATCACGCGCTTAGCCAGTACCGCCGACTCGGCAATGAATCCCAGCCCGGTTGCGACCTCCTCGAGAAAGGACAGAACCTGTTGCCGGTTGTGTGTGATGGCCTGCAACTCACTTGTGAAACCCCCGGCCTCGGTTTTGGCCAGAAACATCTGCTCCGTCAGGTCAGCCAGGATTGGCAGCAACGCGGATCCGATTTGGCGCTGCACGCCTTCATTGACCGCGTGCAAGCGCTTTATGTTGTCGTTGAATTCCTCTGCAGCGCGTGCTGCATCGGCAGACATGACCAGCCCGAGTCGCTTGGCCTCTTCCATCATCTCGGTCAACCCATCACGCCCTTGGTTGAGCATGGGGATCATCTCCAGACCGTTCTTACCGAACAGCTTGACGGCGAGCGCAGCCTTTTCTGCGCTATCGGGCATGGCTGCGAATTTCTCCGCCAGGTCCAAAAGTACCTGCTCAGTGGGACGAATTTGCCCTTGCGCATCCAGCGCCGACACCCCGAACGCTTTGAGCGCCGCACTGCCTTCGCCACCCTTGACCTTGGCATCGAACATGGCAGTCGAGAGAAATTTGAGCGCCTTGGTCAAACTCTCCGCACTCACGTCCGACAGCTCGGAGGCATACAGCAGCGCCGACAGTGCCTCGACCGAAACAGCGGTTTTTGGGAGAGCTTGTTGAGCTCTTCACCTACCTCAGCCACTGGCACGACCAGCTGATGCATGCCATAGCCGAGCGCAGCAACGGATGCCCCCACGATCATCCCGGCTGGGCCAAGCCGACCGAGAACACTGCCCAGCATCCCAAGTCGGGAAGTGGCGTCTTCCATGCGCACGAAAGCGTCGTTGGCCGCCTTGGACAACAGGTTCAGACCGGCAGAGGCAGGCTGCGATGCCGACTCGATCTTTTTGAGCGATCGCTCTCCGGCCTCGCCCACGTCTGCCAGTTCGGCTTTGACTTTGCCGCCGTCAATGACAGCCAGTCGAATCGAAAGGTTACGTTCAGCCATGTGGGTTGTCCGAAGATGGTTTGTTCAATGCTTGCGTCAGGCCCGCCTCGACGGCTGGGAATAAATGAGTCATGGCACCGAGGTCTGCGTCCAGGGCCTGGCTGGCAGACACCCACGCGTTGAAGTCCATTCCCAGCACTGCACCTTGAACAGCGCGCACTTGGGATGAACAGACATCGAGCACCGCGAGGGCCTGCCAGCCCTCTTCAGTTCTAGGTGAATTCACCCGGTACGGACACTCAGGACAGGTCGTCTCGCATGCCTCGCAGTACGTGGCCCCGCCACCGAAGTGCCATTCGGTGCGGGCCTTCAGCCGTTTTTTTCGGCATCCAAGAGATAGAGCGCGGCCAGGTATTCACGCTCGAAGGCATCGGCCACTGGCCACAGCTCCATGAGCGCAGCAATGCCGTCCGGCGTGACGGCTGCGGCTTTGCCTTTGTCGTCACCCACGCCCTCCCAAGCCAAGATGGCAGCCTTGGCCAACTCGGTGATGAGGGTGGCCGTGCGCTCTCCGGCTGCCGTGTGATCTTTGCCATCGATCAGGGCCGCTGCATGGCGAGCTGCCATGACAAGCGCAGTGGTCGCAGGCTTGACTTTGATGCGAACGCCTTGGACCAGGTCGAGCCAATACGGCTCACGTTTCAGATTGAGTTTGAGCATGTTTGCCTCTTAGGTTCAGTACGCGACCACGTCATTGACGAGTTGCACGGTCAGCATGTGACCGGCTGCGGTGTTCTTGGCAGCCTGCCAGTCAAAGGTGGCCTGAATGCCACCGGGGCCAGAGATCGAGAGCTTGGGCTTGGGCAGGTAGACCTCATGCGCGATGAAGGTCAGGCTCTTGGTTGCGTCAATGACATAGCTGAAGGTCAACTCCAGCGGGGTGTTGTTGGTTGCAGCGTCGATCAATTCCGTATCCGCAAAACGCACCTCCAAGTTGCCCGTCAGGCTGGCCACCGTGGGATCGGCCCCTTCGATCTTTCCATCGGAGCGAATGGTTTCTATGCGCGCCAGATTGTTCGAATAGGTCAACTGCGCGGCGACCACGTTGCCCAGGGCCTGGCCATTCTTTTTGATCGAACCCTGGAACTGATTGAAGCGGGTGATCGGCAAGGTCGTGGGCGTCGCGTCTGCGCTGGCTGTGCGCTTGACCTCACCCTGAGCAATCAGGCCCAAGGTGGCATCCGCTGCACCAGAGCGCGCGAACTTCACCTGTAGCGAGTTGGCCATCACACCAGAGGCCAGGAAGTAAGCCGGGATGTCTGGCAGTCCCGTCTCTAGTGACAGGCTCGGAAGACCTGAATTACCAGACACAAAGGTGTGGGTGTGCGCGGTGTCTCCAACGCTCACAGGATTGCCCAGCAGGGCTTTGAGCCACATGCCGATGTTTCGCAGGTCGATGGGAATGACGATGTCACCCTCGACTTTGATCACGTCACGGATGGGCGCACTCGGGTCTCGGCCCAGGCCAATCAGATCGTTAGCAATCAGGCCTTGCTCTGAGCCCAAGGTGGTGGAGACAAATGGAATCTTTCCAAAGTCTCCGGTCGGTGTGTTGCCATAGGTGGGTTCAAACGCAGCCAATAGGCTAGCGTTCGCGCCATATGCACGAGCCATGGTGAATCTCCAGGTTGTTAAAGTTTGTGATGCGATCAGGCCAAGGGATGGCTGCTCGCGTAATGCATCACCACGTCC
>ERZ1292630.62-Hain-H41-02um-R3-62-length-118687-cov-7_pt1 | contig 74889 bp, 63 predicted proteins | sample MGYA00564408_ERZ1292630 | MGnify/ENA primary metagenome ERZ1292630 (study PRJEB36523, sample SAMEA6512641) | groundwater metagenome | collected 2019-01-08 | study: AquaDiva: Metagenomics assemblies of 32 groundwater samples
TGGGAATATATGCATTAATTTTACGCAGCAGCTATAAATGGGTGCTTATTCCTTTGTTAACAGGGGGTGCGTATTTTATTTTTTGCGCTGCTTTCCTTATGCCGCATTTTAATAAAAATACCGTACAATTCTTATCTATATACGGCCATTTAGGAAAAACATTCCCCGAAATAATCATTAATATAATCACTCATCCTGTAGGGGTTTTACGGATAATTTTTGGCGGGAATAAATTAATCTATTTGATGAAACTTTTTGCTCCGCTTATTTTTTTACCTTTTATACATCCGCTTTCTTTAATTTTAGTTTTACCTTTTTTGATGCAGCATTTGCTTTCGTTAAGAGGGACAGAAACTACGATCTACTATCATTACGCTGCCGAGATGATCCCGTTTATTTTCTTATCTTTTATACTTGCATTGAACTTTTTATTTAAACAGGAAAAAATAAAAAAATATAAATTTATTATTATTAGTGCAGCCGTTGTAAGCACCGTAATTTTTAATTTAACTCTAGGGCCATACCTGAGAGTTTTTAAGGGGGTAAATGACCTTAAAAGAGATGCACTTGACATGCAAAAGGAAATATTATTAAAGCAGGTTCCTGATGGAGCTGCTGTGGTGACTACATTTGAATTTCTTCCCCGGCTAGCGAATCGTAAGGAACTTTATTCTTTTCATCATGTTTACCTTGGGTTTTATACTTTGTCAAATAAGCCATATATTTTACCGGAAAATACTGCCTATGCTTTATTAGACGTCAATGATCTGCTCACCTTTCGTGATTTTTATCATCCACAAAGGTTTTTAAACTTTAAGCGTTTCATTGATACGGGAAATTGGGGTGTAGTTGAAGCCAAGGACACCTTAGTTTTTTTAAAGAAAAATACACCCAATTCAGATATGCTTTATGAATTGCTTTCTGCAAGGCCTGAGGTAAAGCAGGGGTTGGCGGTAGATATTAATAATGAAGTAGTATTTTTAGGATTTGATCTGATTTCTAAAGAAGCCGGTTTATTAAATTTGAATATTTATTGGCAATCAATAAAAAGAACTCAAATCGACCTGAATTTATTCTTTGATTTCATTGACGAGCGCGGACAGCTTATGGGCCGCGTGATGCGTCCTTTGTGTTACCGGATTTTTCCAAGCCAGGCGTGGAGTCCGGGGCAATTTATTCGTGAAAAAAAAGAAATTTTTTATCCTGCAGGATTGCCTGCAGGCGCTTATACAGTTAAAATGGGATTTTTTAATTATACTGACGGACAATTATGCGCAGTAACTCCTCGTCATGATCCATTAGGCCGTGTTTTTATTACGCAAATAGAAATTAAATAGAGGTAATGTTATGTTATTAGAAACAAAATGTAACCTTTGTGGCGCGGATAGTTTTTTTGTGCTTTTTCGCGAATCTGATATTTATTTACCTGTCGATTATAAAATCACTATGCACGAACAAGGCAGGAGTTTGCGTTTAGTAAAATGCCGGCGTTGTGGGTTAATTTATGCAAATCCCCGGCCGCAAGTAAATGCTATTTTAGCAAGTTATGCTGAAATGGTTGATGAGGATTATCTTAAGGAGGAGTCTGGCAGAAGATTATCAGCGCGTTATACGCTGAAATTTTTAAAGAAATCTGCTAAAAAAGGTAAAATTCTTGAAATTGGATGCGCTGCGGGTTTTCTTTTAGATGAAGCAAAAAATGATGGATGGGAAGAAGTGTATGGCGTAGAACTGTCTAAATGGGCAGTAGCTTATGCGCGCGATGTTTTAAAATTGGAGAATATATTCGAAGGTGCCTTAAAAAAAGCTCGATACCCAAGCAGCTATTTTGATGCGGTAGTACTTAAAGATACAATTGAGCATCTTTTTAGCCCTAAAGATATCTTGGTTGAGGTACGGCGGATATTAAAACCTAATGGTGTTCTTTGTGTTAATACTCCGGATGTGGGTAGTTTGTTAAGTAAGATGCTGAAAGCCCGATGGTGGGGACTTAAAGATGCCCATCTTTATTATTTTACTAAACAAACTTTATCAGAGATGTTTGAAAGCTGTGGTTTTGTTACGATAAAATCGCGCAGCAGCGCCAGGAGTTTTACGCTTGGCTATTGGTTAGGGAAAGCAAAACATTATAACAGCCGGTTGTTTGGTTATATCAGTTGGCTGGTAAATCTATTTAATCTGAAAAACAAAATATTTTGTTTTAATCTAGGTGATCAGGTTGAAATGTTTGCGCGCAAAAGCCGTAAGTTGAAATATTTAGAAGAGTTAGAAGCTGAGGCCGAGCAACAAGAACATACAAAGAAAAAAGTGATAGTGGTGCTGCCGGCTTATAACGCGGGAAAAACCATAAAGAAAACTGTTGCAGATATTCCTAAAGAATCTGTTGATGAGATTATTCTAGTTGATGATGTCAGTAAAGATAATACTGTTGAGATTGCTAAAAAATTAGGCCTTAAGGTGTTTGTGCATAAGAAAAACTCCGGATATGGCGCTAACCAAAAGACCTGTTACACCAAGGCCTTGGAAGAAGGGGCGGATATCGTTGTTATGGTGCATCCGGATTATCAGTATGATCCTAAGGTTATACCGTTATTGATCGAGCCGATACAAAATGGCAGGGCAGATGCGGTTTTTGGTTCCCGGATGATGAAGGGTGGAGCGCTTGAAGGGGGAATGCCTCCGTGGAAGCATAATGCCAACATTATTCTCACTGCTTTTGAAAATGTAATGCTGGGTACTTACCTTACGGAGTATCATTCCGGATTTCGTGCTTACAGCGCAAAATATTTAAGGTCGGTAAATTTTGTGCTTAATTCCGATGGGTTTATCTTTGATACAGAGATCATTATCCAGGGGTTGCTTAAATATATGCGCATCGAGGAGGTGCCGATCAGGACGCGTTATTTTGACGAAGCTTCAAGTATAAAATTTTGGCCTTCTGTAATATATGGGTTAGGGATATTAAAGATGCTCCTTAAGTATGTTTTACATAAAGGAGAAATAACCCGTTTTAAGCAGTTAGAATAAGTATTGGAAAGATGCAGAAAAAATCACAGGGTAAGGAAAAATTAAATTTTTTATTATTTATTGTTTCTGTAATCTGGATTTTATACGGTATTTTTTTTGTTTATTCTGATTTTAAGCAAAACTATCAAAATTATAGGATATTATTTCCTCTTTCCTTATCTGGAGATGGTTGTTATTTAAAATACATGAGGAATTCTGTCAATTTCAATTGAAAAATGAATTGACTTATTTGTGGTTGCTAAATCAAAAGATTAATCTGTTGATTTAAGTAAACAATATATGTTATGCAAAATATTTTAATTCATGGCGCGAAAGAGCACAATCTTAAAAATATAAATTTAGAGCTTCCGCGCAACAAACTGATTGTTATTACAGGCTTGTCAGGTTCGGGTAAATCAAGCCTGGCCTTTGATACGATTTATGCTGAAGGACAGCGCCGCTATGTGGAAAGCCTTTCTGCGTATGCCCGCCAATTCTTAGAACAGCTTCAGAAGCCGAATGTTGAAAGAATAGAAGGCCTATCTCCTGCTATTGCTATTGAGCAAAAAAACGCCGGAAGTTCCCCTCGTTCTACAGTTGCCACACAAACAGAAATCTATGATTATTTGAGGCTGCTTTTTGCGCGCGTTGGGACTGTCTATTGTTATCAATGCGGCGACCCTATTAAACGGCAGAGCGCGCAGGAGATTGTCGGGCAGTTGTTGCGTTTTTCTTCTGCTCAGGAGATCTATATACTTTCCCCTTTGATCAGCGGAAGAAAAGGGGAATACCGCGATATTTTTAGCTTGATGCAAAAATCCGGCTTTACCCGCTGCCGGATTGACGGGAAATTTTATGAATTACCGGTTAAGATTAAGCTGGAAAAATACAAAGCGCATTCAATAGAAGTGGTGGTTGACCGGGTTATAGTTAAGCCGGAAAACAAAAGCCGGATTACTGAATCTGTTGAATTGGCGTTAAAAACAGGGAAAGGAATATTAATAGTCCATAGACCATTGACTATTGACCATGTCTTTAGTGAGCAATACGCTTGCGCAAAATGTGGCATAAGCTTTGCAGAAATTGAGCCCAGGATTTTTTCTTTTAATTCTCCTTACGGGGCATGTCCTGCTTGTAACGGTTTGGGGATTAAACTTGAATTTGATCCTGATCTTGTAGTTCCTGACCGTAATAAATCTATTAATGAGGGAGCAATTGCTGCCTGGAAACGCGGAGGAAAAGGTTATATTCTTTATTATCGCTGGTTATTAAGAGAATTATCTCATCGCTTAGGGTTTGATTTAGATACTCCGTTAAAAAAATTACCCAAAGATGCGCAAAAAGCAATTCTTTATGGAAGTAAGGAAGAAGTCGGAGGAAAGCCTTTTGAAGGCGTGATTCCGAATCTTGAGCGATTGTTTAATCATACAGAAAGCGATTATTTAAAAGAAGAGATCTCGCGTTTTATGTCAACTCTTCCTTGCCCTGAATGTAATGGCAGGCGTTTAAAAAAAGAAAGCCTGGCAGTAAAAATCGGAGAAAAAAATATCTCAGAGATCTGCGCTTTTTCTATCGCGAATGCAAAGCAATTTTTTAAAGAGTTAACTTTGACGGATAGCCAAAACATTATTGCGGCAGAGGTGCTTAAAGAGATTAATCGGCGCCTACAATTTTGTATTGATGTTGGGCTTGATTATCTGACGCTTGCTCGGCAGAGCGCTACTTTATCCGGCGGAGAAGCGCAGCGCATCCGTTTGGCTACCCAGGTAGGTTCCGGCTTAGTGGGTGTTTTATATATTCTTGATGAGCCGAGTATTGGGCTACATCCTAAAGATAATGCTAAGTTACTTGATACATTAACCGCTTTAAAAGATTTGGGTAATACTTTGATTGTAGTTGAGCATGATGAATCAAGTATCCGCGCTGCAGATTATATTGTTGACCTGGGGCCGGGAGCAGGCAGGCACGGAGGAGAAGTGATTTTTTGCGGCAACCTAGATGAGCTTTTAAAAAGTAAAAAATCTTTGACTGCGCAGTATCTGCGCCGTGAGTTAAAGATCGCTTTGCCGTCAAGCCGGAGGGAATATAAAACAAAAAAATTTCTTGAAATATCTAAAGCCGGTGAACACAATTTAAAAAATATTAATGTGCGGTTTCCTTTAGGTACATTCATTTGTGTTACCGGAGTTTCTGGTTCGGGTAAGTCAACTCTTATTAACGAGATACTTTTCCGGGCTCTGGCTAAAAAACTTTATAATTCCAAGGAAAAACCGGGCTTATATCAAAAGTTGTCCGGGGCAGATTTGATAGATAAGGTGATTGTGGTTGATCAGTCGCCAATCGGCCGCACGCCTCGTTCAAATCCTACTACTTATACCGGAGCTTTTAGCCATATCCGTAATATTTTTAGCATGTTGCCTGAAGCAAAAGTGCGCGGTTTTAAACCGGGAAGATTTTCTTTTAATGTTAAAGGCGGCCGATGCGAAGCTTGTTCCGGAGACGGGATTAAAAAGATAGAGATGCATTTTCTTCCTGATGTGTACGTTAAATGCGATATCTGTAAGGGGAAGCGTTTTAATGATGCTACTCTTGAGGTAAAATATAAAGGTAAATCAATCGCGGATATATTGAGTATGACGGTTATAGAGGCGCTTGACCTATTTGCCAATGTGCCTCCGATCCGGAATATTTTTTCTACTTTGCATGATGTGGGTTTAGGTTATATTGAATTAGGCCAATCTGCGACTACATTGTCCGGAGGAGAAGCGCAGAGGATTAAGCTGGCCTCTGAATTAAGCCGGCGTTCAACCGATAAGACACTTTATATTCTTGATGAGCCGACTACAGGCTTACATTTTGCAGATGTGGATAAACTGCTTTCGGTCTTACAGCGTTTAGTCGATAAGGGAAGTACGGTAATTGTAGTTGAACATAATATGGAAGTAGTAAAGTGCGCGGATTTTATCATTGATTTGGGCCCTGAAGGAGGGGATAAAGGCGGAGAACTGGTAGCAAGCGGCTCGCCTGAAGAAATATTGTGCCAACCTCGTTCATATACCGGCCGGTATTTGCGTCAAGTATTGCAGCTTTAAAATTAGTATGATATATTAAGCGCTATGAAAAAAATGAAGTTAATTATAATAATAATTACAATTGGGTTCTCGGTTCTCGGTTCTCGCCTGCCTGCCGGGAAGGCGGAAGCAGCTTCTAATGAAAAAGAATCATTTTTCGTTGCCCAGAAGGCTTTTCAGGACGGTTTTTATGAAGTCAGCCTCGGGCTTTTTGAGAGGTTCCTAAATAATTATCCTGTTTCAGAAAAATCAGCCCAAGCCCGCCTTTTTATCAGCCAATGTTATTTTCATCAGCACCGCTATTTAGATGCGTTAAATCAGCTTGAGCGGCTAGATTCGATGCCTGATTCTAAAGCGATTAAAGATGCGCTATGGTATTGGATCGGGGAAGTGCATTTTCGCGGGAACAGTTTTTCTAAAGCACAGGAATATTACCGTAAAATCATTAATCAGTTTCCGCAATCTAGTTATTTGGCAGCTTCATATTATTCTTTGGCATGGTGTTATTTCCAGGAACATAATTATAAAGAGGCGCTTGTTTATTTTGATGAAATAGAGAAGAAATTTACTCAGGATTCTTATGCCGATGATGCTCGTTTTAAAATCGTAGAGTGTTTTTATAGCCTGAAAAATTATGCTTTAGCTAAAGAAAAGGCAAATCTCTACCTAAAGCGTTACGGCTCAGACAAAAGCAGGATGTCTACACTTTACTTTTACATCGGAGAATCAGATTATTATTTAAGTAATTTCGCTGAAGCAGTAAAGGCTTATAAGCAGGCGACAGAGCTTGCGGTAGACAGCCGTATAAAGGCGCTTGCTCAACTTGGAGTGGGTTGGTCAGAGCTTAAACAAAAACACATCAAGGAGGCAAAGGAAGGGTTTCAGGCAGTGCAGGAAAATGACCTGGAAAATAAAAGCCGGGATATTTTATTATTAGGAAGAGCATCACTTAGTTTTGAAACTAAAGATTATAATGAAGCTAAGAAAAATTATGAAACTCTTGCCATGCTTACCGCGGATCCTTTAAATATAATTCAGGCAAATATGGGTAAAGCCGACGCACTTTACCAGTTGGGAAAATATAAAGAGGCAGTGGCAACTTATAAAGAAGTTTTGGTTAAAATTAACCAGGATCAAACAATTGGGAAAGATATCGAGGACAAGGCTCAATATGGCCTGGCTTGGGCACTGCTTAAAGACGGAGAGTTTAAAGAAGCGATAGAGTATTTCCAGAAGATTGCGCGTTTTAGCAGTGACGCAGTAGTAAAGGTCAGCGCTTTATGCCAGATCGGAGATGCTTATCAAGATACTGAAGAGTACGATTTAGCTATAAAAGCATACGATACCATACTAAAAGATTATCCCGGAAGCCTGTATGGGGATTATGTGCAATATCAGCTGGGCATGACATTGATGCGTATTTCGCAATATGGAACTGCGATTATGGCATTAAAAAAAGTTGCTCAAGAGTATCCTGATACTAAGCTTTTAGATGATGCTAGTTATGCTTTAGGTTTAGCATATTTTCAGAAACAGGATTATGCCCAAAGCCAGCAAGAACTATCTGTATTTGAAGATAAGTTTAAAGATAGTTCGCTTAGGTCACAGGCGCTGTATCTTTTAGGGGCAAGCTTCTATAATTTAGATAATTTTGTAAAGGCAATAGAAGTTTTTAAATCTATCATTCGTATTTATCCTCAAGATGCGGAGTTGATTCAAAAAGCTGAATATGAAATTGCGGATTGTTTTTATCGTATGGGAGACGAGAAAGAAGCGCTAAGCCGTTTTAAAGCGTTACAGCAAAAATATCCCGTGGCATCTCTTACGAGTGAAGTTATATGGTGGTTAGGCGAATATTATTATCGCAAGCAGGATTTAGAAAGCGCCAAACAGTATTTTCTGACTTTAGTCAATAATTTCGCGCAATCTAACCTTGTTGCGGATGCCTGGTATATTTTAGGTTCGATCTGCGCAGAGCAAGGTGAGCTTAAAGAAGCAAAGAAGTATTTTGATAAAGTAAAGAATACCGCTAAAACCGATTTGAGCGGCCAGGCGACAATTTCTTTGGCAGATCTTTATTTTAAAGAAGGTGAAGCGGCTCAAGCGCAACAGCTATATGAGTCTGCAGTAAAAAACTTTCCGCACCTTGCAACTACTGCTTATCCTAAACTTGCCCAACTTTATGTTGATAAGGCAGATTTCGCCCAGGGGTTGATCTATTACCGGAAGAGCCTGGAGGTTGCACCTGCGCTTGAAGCAGCAGAAATACAGTTTAAGATTGCTCAAGTTGTCCAGGCGCAAGGAAATGTCGATCAGGCAGTAGAAGAATATTTAAAAGTCACTTATTTATATTCTGAAAATGAGCAACTTAAAGTAAAGTCGCTGCTTAGGGTTGCTTCTTTATATGAGGAGAAGGAAAAATTTAAAGAGGCGTTTAATATTTATAAAAGGATTGTTTCTATGAATATGGAGGAGTCAAAATATGCTCAGGAGAGGCTTGATTGGATTAGGGATAATGAAGGGGGTTAAAAATGGATCTTTATAAGATGAGTTTGTGGGAATTATTTTTAAAGGGCGGGCCGGTGATGTGGCCGATACTTTTGTGTTCAATCTTTGCTTTGGCGATAATCCTTGAGAAGCTGTGGCAGTTGCACAAGATTAAAATCGACACCCAAGCGTTTCTTAATAATATCCTTGATAAAATGAAACACCAGCAGATTAAAGAGGCGTTGCAATTATGCGATACGACTAAGAGCCCGATCGCCCATATTTTAAAAGCCGGGATCTTAAAACACGACCGTCCCAGGCAGCAGATTAAAGAATCAATTGAGGATGCTTCTTTGTATGAGATTCCTAGGCTTGAATCAAAACTTTCGATTTTAGCTACTATTGCCCATATATCACCATTATTGGGTTTATTAGGGACAGTTACCGGTATGGTGCGCTGTTTTCAGATGATAGAGGTAAAAACCAGTTCATTCCATCCGGTTTCACCCGGTGATCTTGCAGGAGGAATTTGGGAGGCTTTGCTCACAACAGTGGCGGGTTTGGTGGTAGCTATTCCGACGTTTGTAGTCTATAATTATCTGGTTAACCGGATAAATAATTTTATACTTGAGATGGAAAAAGCAGCGACGGAATTAGTGAATTTTTTGACAGAGTAAATAACTTAATGAAGTTGTATGTAGGGCAGGTTTAAACCTGCCCTACAGTTGGTATTGAAGTTTAACAAGGAGATTAATGTATGAAATTTAAAGGACGGATGGAACTAGAGCATGGTTTAAAGCAGATTGATATTGCTCCGCTTATTGATATGGTTTTTCAGCTGCTGATTTTTTTCATGCTTACATCAAGTTTTGTTATGCAACCGGGGATCAAGGTGAATCTGCCAAAAGCAGTCACAAGTGAAATTTTAAAATATGAGAATTTAGAATTAATGGTATCAGGCGAGAATGTCGTTTATCTAAACAACAAGGTGGTTACTCTAGCAGAGTTAAAGAATCTTTTAAAACAAGCCTCAAAAAAGAGCAGCTCCATAATTATCAAGGCGGATCGACATGCTTCGCTGGGAAGAGTAGTAGAAATCTGGGATATGTGCCGTGATTCCGGCGTAACGCAGGTGAACATCGCTACCAACCAGGAATAAAAAAAGATGTTTTTTTCGCAAACATTGAAGCGTTTCGTTATTTTATCATTGGGCCTGCATTTTATTATTTTTTCTATTTTTGGCCTGACTTTCGGCAAGCGTTATAAGAAGCTAAATTTTAATGAGGTTTATTTTTTGGGAGATTTACTTAAAAGCCACGATTTCCTGCCCCCGGCAAATTCTGTAAAAAATCTTATTAACGAAATTTTTTCTTCCCCGCTTGTGCATAAGGTTAAAATTATTCCCGAGGATACTAAGGAGAGGGTCTGGCAGGATGTTTTAAAAAAACCTGCTGTAAATTTTGCCTTAGAAAAGGCGTTGCCGAAGATACCGGTTTATGCAGGCAAAGAACTGTTGTCTCTAGAAAAAAAAGATTCCTTTGTAATGTTTTATCCGGCGCTTCCTGGTAAATTTAATCTTTATTTTAAAGGCCGCCAGACAGCGCATATTGAGCTGACGTTTGCTTATAACTTGAATAATGCCGGGAGAAGAGAAATCTTTGTAAAACGCATTATATCTTCAGGAAATCTTGAAGCCGATCTCTTAAGTATGCGCTATCTAAAGCGTTATTTAATTATGCAGCAGCACGGATCCACCAATCAAAATTGGCAGAAAGTAAAAATAGACCTGGGTTTTAGGAAATGATCGCCCTTGATTTTTCATACGGAGTATCGCTATTTCTTGCTTTTTTCATCTTTTCTGTTTTTGCATCCTGGTTTTTTATCAGTCGGAAGCAGAGGAAAAGTAGCTTTGAGACAGAGAAAGAGAGGTACGTTTGGCATTGCGCGGTATGCACTTATACTTACATTAATAGTAGTGAAGAAAAGTTTTCTGCTTGTCCGCGTTGTAGTAGTTTCAATGATCGGTGAAAGGTAGAAAATAGTTGACAGTATAAATAGTTGCCTTACAATAAAATTGGAGGTGACAGTATGATTACAGAAATTGGTATTGTAGCTGGTGATATATGGCATTATCTTGACGAGCGCCAGGAAGTATCGTTATCTGAATTGATCCGTGGCATAGATAAGCCCCGCGAAATGGTATTGATGAGCTTAGGCTGGCTTGCGCGCGAAGGCCATGTGGTGGTGACACTTCTTCAGTCAGATTATAATATCACCTTGAGAAAAAATTCGTGATTTTCCTCCCAATATGAGTGATATAGGTATTTATTTTGGCCCGCAAAGTATGGATGTAGCTTTAGTTAAGGCGAATAAACTTATTGCTCATAGCGTTTTTACCGGAATATCAAGCGGTGATGAAACGCAGGACAAGGTCCCGGAAGAAGTAAAAATACCGGCGCTTCTTAAGGAAATTTTTAAACAGCACAACGTAGTAGAAAAATCCGAAGTCACGGTTGCCCTTTCCGGAAAAGATTTTATCATAAGGACTTTTGAAATTCCTGTTATTCCTGCCTCAGAGCTTAATAATGCCGTTACTTACGAGATAAAAAAATATATTCCTTTTCGTATAGAAGAAATGATTTTTGATTTTCAGGCTACTTTGGATAAAAGCCTTCGGAGATACCAGATACTTTTTGCCGGAGTAAAGAAAGATACTTTTGAAAAATATAATTATATCATGATGCAGTCCGGCATGCTTCTTGGCGGATTAGAGTATGCGGGTTTTAGTTTCTTAAGGTTGCTTAGCCTTGTAGGTATTCGAGAAAAAAACTCTATTGCTGTGCTTAGTGTTGACCCCAAGGAAAAAGATGAATCAAGCTTTATTGTGATCGAAAAAGGAGTCCCGATTTTTAGCCGGGATATTGCTTTTCCTGTTGAATCCTCTGCGTTCCAGAATAACAGCAGCTCTGCTGATTTCTATGATAAAATTAAACGCGAGATGCGTATTTCTTTAGATTATTACCGCCGTAAGTTTCCCCTCAAAGAAATTAAAAAAGTATATTCGTTTTCACTCAAAGATGACAAAAGGCAGCTTGAGATGTTTTTAACAAACGTGGTAGATAATTCAATGGTTATTAGTTTAGCTTCCCGCATAGAAGGGGCATATGATCCTTCTTCAGGGTTTTTAAAGGCTTTTGGAGCGGGGTTAGCTAAGCAAATCCTGCCTACTTTTAAAATAAATCTTATTTTGGCAAGAAATATCGCCTTAAAGTCGGCACTCGGAGTCTCGCGGAAAGATAAAAAATCTTGGATAGGCGTTTTAGGAGAGGAGATTTTTTTAATTATATTTGGGATTGTTTTATGTTTGGGCCTGCACGGTTTTATGTATTCAAAAATTTATCCTGCCAGGGTTCAGTTAAAAGGAGTTGTTGCTAAGCAGGCGCTATTTTCTTCTATTTTAGCAAAACGGGGCCTTGGTGAATTAACCGAACTTGAAAATAAAAAAAGCGCCAAATTAAACAAAATTACTTCAGTAATAAAAAATCAGGTTTATGTGGCGCAAATTCTTGATCTTATTCCTCGGCTTTTGTCTCGGGATATGTGGCTTACTGATTTAAGTTTTGGCCAGGAAAATAATACCCCTGTGTTTATCATCTCCGGAATCGTTAACAGCCCTAACAATGCTAAAGAATTGCCGATGGTAAAAGATTTTATGGGCAAAGTAAAAAGCGACCAGGTTATTAAGAAATATTTTAAAGAAATAAAAATTTCTTCCCAAGAGAAAATTAAATTTTTAGGTAAAGATGCGACAAGTTTTATTATCAGGTGCAATAGATAATTCAGCCTAGATCAATATGGAACAAAAACAAGCTTTGCGTTTAACTATAATTGGGATCGCGGTAGTTTTATGTCTTGGTATTTACCAGAAAGATAAAACTGCGCTTACTGCGCTAGAAAGCCAAATAGATACGGAAAAAAGCAAAAATATTGCGTTAAAAAGTCTGGAAATGGTTGACAAGATGAGTTTTAAATATAAGGAGTTAATAAATAATAAAGATATTGAAAAATCAGTTGATGTAATTCAGGAGATGGCTTCTAGAGCAAATGTAAAGATTGATTCTTTAAACTCTAAAAGTGAAGAGTACGGAGATGTGTTTGTCAGCTATCCTTATGCTTTGAGTTTAACAGCAAAAAATTTTCATGAGATCGGCAAGTTCTTGAGCTTGCTTGAAAGCCATTCGAATATTTACATTATCCGTGATTTAAAGATTAAACCTGTGCAGAATTTTGATGGAGAATATGATTCTGTAAAAGCAGAAATAAGCGTATTTACGGTTTTATTGAGGGATTGAACTACAGGGACACTTTTTAACATGTAGTTTAAAATTTAAAAAAGTGTCCCTAAAGTTAACAAGTGTCCCTACAACACTGGAGGATGTATGTTAAAGAAAAATATTTTGGTATTAATTTTTTCACTGGTTTTTTTGTCTCAACTTCACGCTCAGGAAACACTTACTATCACCACTTATTATCCTTCTCCTAACGGCAGTTACCATGAATTGGGCGTAAACCGTCTGGCAGTGGACGTGACTCCTAATACTGGTGTTGCTCAGACGACGGAATATAATGCCATGAATAATGGCGATGCTCATATTGGCAGGTCGCTTATTGTCGGATCTTTGAGGCAGCCATTTTGGTATCGCAATGGAGCATTGCCTACTGACGGAATAGCTGTAATTGAAGAGAGAATGGGTATAGGAGTAAGGAACCCTATTAATAATGTCGCTAATTTGCGCTTAGTCTTAGGTGACCCTGTTAACCCTGATATAAATAATAGTGGTTTTAACGCTAATCGAGTGGGGAATTTAATGGAAGTGGGTGTTGTTACAGATGGAAGAGAAAGAATGCGTGTGAGGACTAACCCGGCCAATCAGGTGCAGGGATTTGCAGGGATTAATACTACAACTCCGCAGCTGCCTTTAACTATAGGAAATACGGCATTAGCAGCAGCAAATAGAACAGGGTTTGATACTACTATTATAAATCCAGGGAATCGTTTAGCGCTTGATATTAGAACTGATAACATTGCTGTGAATACACAAAGGATGAGAATAGTTACTTCACCTGTAGTTGGTGTTGATGAAGGGTTGGTAGGGATTAATACCGGGGCAAGGGTTCAGAATCGCCCTCTTTTAGTAGTTGGTCGTACTGATGGAACACGTACGCACACTGCTGCGTTTTATGACGGTTTGAACGGAGTTGGCGTAGGTATAGGTAGTGTAACTATACCTCCCGGAGGTACTAACCCAGGGACTTACGCAAGTATTCAAGCTGCGCGTGAAAATACTGCGGAAGATGATAATGTTGACGATCTTTCTTTGCAGCGGCTTGCAGGTCAGCTTTATGTAGGGACAGCTTTAAAATCTTCTGAGAATGGTCAAAAGTATAAAATGATATTGCGTACTGCTGATCCAGGAGGAATAAGCGTTGGAGTAAATGGTGCTCCTGTACCAGCAGCAGCCGATCCTATTTATGCAGGAAAATTTCTCGGTAATCAATTTGGTATCTTTGCTGTCGGAGCAACAAGAGCTGCTACGTTTCGAGGCGATGTATTTATAACAAATAATGGATTTATTAGAGGTGCTGCTGCAGATGTTGCTGAAGCTATGGCTTGTCCTGGATGCGAAGCAGGTGATGTAGTTATAATTGATGCGGATGTTAGTCAGCAGTTTAAAAAATCTTCACGTGCTTATGATTATGCCGTAGGAGGGGTAATTTCTAAAAAGCCTACATTATATATTGGTGACCCGGATAAAAAAGACGCTAAGCCTTTGGCTTTAGTCGGCCAGGTCGAATGTAATGTTGCTACCGAAAACGGCCCAATTAAGCGTGGAGATTTACTGGTAACTTCTTCAAAACCCGGTTTTGCTATGCGTGCAGATATTGATAAATTAAAACCCGGGATGATGGTGGGAAAAGCCCTTGAGCCCTTAGAAAAAGGTGAAGGAAAAATTATTATATTAATTAGCGCCAGCTAGTAAAGGGGGTTATCGTGGTAGATAAAAAAATAATATTTATTTTGTTAATAGTTTTTATTGTCTTTCCCTTTAAGCAAAAATTAGCTTTTTCGGCTTGCGGGACAGTAACTAATGCTTGCCCAAATTGTTCAGGCGGGAGGTACCGGACTAATCCTTCGGAATCTTGTAATATAGGGACGCATTGTTGTGGTTCTGATTGTTCTAGCAGTTGTTGTAATACTACTTGTACGCCCCCTCCATGTACTTTTACAGGCGGAACTAATGCAGATGGGGATCCTTATGATGCTCAATGTGGCGATTGTAATGATAATGATCCGCATATCTATCTTGGTCATTCTGAATTTCTACATTGTGATGTAGCTAGTTGTAAGCAGTGGGATCCGTCTTGGCCGGGTGTATGCATAGAGTTTGAATATGACCCTGCTAACGGTAAGCTTTGTGGCTGTGTGGATGGTAAAAATAACGATTGCGCAGGCGGAACAGATTCTACCGATGCCGCTTGTCCAGCGAATTTAAATAAGGATTGGGTAATTTTTAAATCTTTTACCTTGAATCAAAATAAAATAGTTACTGGAGGAGTATGGGTAGCGCCTGGAGTTACTTTGACTATAGCGGGTGGTCGTATGTTACGGATACAAGGTAGCGGGTTGCATATTGCGCCAGGCGGTAATGTTAGGCCTATGGCGGGAGCAAGAATTAGGTTTAATTAGTCTTTAAATTTTATTATAAACGAAAGCCATGTTATTTTCTCCACAAAAGGTATTTATTTTCCTTAGTATTGTATTTTTTTTAATTCCCGCAGAAGCTAAAGACTCTTCCGTAGATCAACTTATCTTTGCTCCTCATCCCGATGATGAAACCCTGTGCTGCGGAAATACGATTGTAGAAGCTATCAATAATAAAGAAAAAGTAAAAATAGTTTTTTTGACTAACGGTGATGCCGCATATATCGAAGATAATTTCAAAAAACCATTTAATAATGAAGCTGTTTTAACCGATGAGACAGATAATTTAGAACAAGAAGCAATGTCGGTTATAAGTAGCGAAGAGGAGTTAGCTAATTTTTTAAAAAGAAAAATAACACTTAAGCCTAAAAATAAGCAAACCCCAAAAAATCCTTCCAAAAATCTTTCTTTTCCTCAAAAATATATTGCTTTAGGTTTGGCCAGGCAGAATGAGGCGGTAAGCGCCGATAAAATCCTAGGGTTAAAAAAACAAGATTTATTATTTTTAAGTTATCCTGATAGGGGTCTGTCGGCACTTTTGGATGAAGTCTCTGGCAATCATCATATATCGGATACAACAGGGTTAGGCGCTTCTTCATATCGAAATACTTATAACCGGGCTAAAAATGGTTATAACAAAGAAAACCTGCTTTTAGACATAGAGGATATCCTTAATAAATACAAGCCGAAGAAAATTTTTATACCCTTCCCCTTGGATAATCATTCCGACCATCGTGCGGCTTATAAATTTCTTTATCTTGCTTTAGATGAGTTATCGGATAAAGATAGGCCGCAATGGATTAAAGAGCTAAATATTTTTTACTATAATATTCATAAGCCCAGGGATTATATTTTTTATCCGCGTTCAAGTGTAAAAACAGAAGGAAGCTCAAAAAACCTTTTAAAACAAAAGGCGTTGGATGAATATGCTACTCAAATAAAACCTTTGCAAGAAGAAGGGTTATACGATTTTTTTAAAAATTCCAAAGAAGAATTCTGGGGATGGGATAATTCTTTGGAGTATTTGCAGGATGTGCGAAAAGAGTGGTTTGAAATCGGAAAAATCATGCATGAGAAAGGTTATCAGCTAAATTTTGGCGTAGTAGCTGATATAGCCGAGAATATTAGAGATTCCACTAATCGCATGGTTAAAAGAGAGCGTATTTATTCTGATAATCCTTTCGTTGTAAAAGATTTAGTTTTAGCAGCTGCAGAAGGGATGAATGATGCAGGTGTAATTCCGGTAATAAAACATTTTCCCGGATTGGGTAGAGCTCAAAAAGATCCCCATTTTCGCCTTCCAATAATTTCTGCAACCAAAGAAGAGTTTTACAAAAAAGAACTCATACCTTATCAGGCATTACTTAAACAAAATATGCATTTTTGGGTCATGCTTGATCATGCTCTTTATCCAGATCTTGATGATAAACCGGCGAGTATATCCGGTAAAATTGCCACTAATTTTTTGAGAAATGAACTGGGATTTAATGGCATAACTATTGCTGACGAATTAAACGCGATGCAGTCGTTACGCGAATATGTGGCTAAACAAGGAAAAGAATTTTTACTTGAAGAAGTGGTGCTGGATACTTTTAAAGCTGGGATAGATTTTGCTTTAATTTATATTGAGCCAAGTAAAGCAGATGAAGCTATTGCTAAGATAGTAGAAAGGGTAAAGAAGGCCTTAGAAAACAATGAGTTAGAAGCCAAAGAATTTAATGCTTCTATTGAGAGAATAATTAAGGAAAAGGAAAGGGTTTTTAAGAGACCATTCTCCCCGTATATAAAAGATATGACTCAGGAAGAAAAGATTGCTCAGAAGTTGATTTTTGACGCTAACAGCGATGAAGAAATGGCTGTATTTAGAAAATACGGCTTGGGGGGGATTGATCCGCGTATGGTTTCATTTAAGGAAAAATTTTCTGACGTTAAAATACCTCCTTTTATTATTTTTCAGCATGAAGGAGGAAAAATCAAGGAAGAAGGAGTTTACAGTAAAAGTCCTTCTGTAATAGGAAGAGAGCTTGAGTTGATTATGGCTAAGGATGGCAGCCTGCTTAATCCTGAGAAAAGAGAAAAAATACCGCAGTTTGAAAAAAAAGAATCTCCTGGAAGCTCAAATAAATTAACTATAGAAGATCGCAATCAGTGCCTTTTTATATTAAAAAATGGGATAGATAAAGTCATAAAAAATAATTATTATTCTACCTCTCCGTTTATGATCGATGAGAATGAAACATTACAATTGCGTTCTTTTAAGGAGCTTCCTTTTGAATGGATCAAGTTGTTTCCGGATGAAGAGAGTAATTTATTTAGTTATGAGATGTTAAAAGAAGGCTGGAAAAAAATGAAAGCCGAAATTTCTTCTAAAACATCGTTTTCTGAAAAACTAAATTTGTTAAAGGATAAATTGAGTATTTTTAACGCAAATTGCCGTCTGCTTTGTTTGGCAGCACATCCTGATGATGAGGATGCCGCTGCCTTGCTGTATTTTAAAAATAATTATGGTTGTGATACTTCCATAATTTTTGCTACACGGGGAGAAGGCGGAGAAAATAAAATTGGTTCTCAACAAGGAAAAGAATTGGGTTTTGTGCGCAGCGAGGAGGCAGAGTTATCTTCTGTTGTTCTTGGCGTAGATCAGGTTTATTATTTGGGCGAGAATGATTTCGGATATACTACTTCACTTAATAAAGTATTGGAAAATTGGGATAAGGATGAGGATTTAGCAAGACTTAATTATTTTTATAATCTCATTAAGCCAGATATTATTATTACAAAACATGCAGATACTGATGAACATGCTCAACATCGCGTATTATTAATTTTAGCTAAAAACGCGCTAAAGAAGATGAATTCCCGGCAACCGGTTAAATTTTATGAACGCACTACAGAAAAAAATGCAGATTTAATTATAGAAGAAGACTGTGTAAAAATTAAAGAAGCACTTAGTGAGCATCGTAGCCAGGGTTTTGAACTTGCCTGTGATAGTGATAAAGAGCAAGTTTACTATAAATTAATGGTTTTTCCTGGTAAAATTACAGATTCCTCCGAAAGTAAAAGTAGATCAAGCGATAATTTATCAGGAGTTATGGGAATAAAAGTTTTTCCCCGTAGGGTAGGTTTGTTTGAAGCAGGAGAGAATACGCTTTTTGTAATATTGCACACACTAGGCTATCAAGTAAAACGTGTTACTATTGAGGATATAAAAAGCGGTAAGTTATCTGACTTTGATACAATAATTTTAGGTCAGAGAGCTTATGGGCGTATTCCCGGCTTATCAGGGTTTAATACGAAGTTGTTTGAATTTATGCGTACAGGAGGGAATCTGATATTTTTTGCGCATGATATAGGGGAAGGCAGAGAGATTACTTTCCCGTATTATCTGGCAAGCTCTTTTAATTATATTCCTGATAAGAATGCGAAAGTAAAATTGCTGCTTCCGGGCCATCCCTTATTTACTTTTCCTAATAAAATTTATGTTGTTGATTTTAAAGGCTGGTTTAAGCAACGAGGTGCATCTTTTCCGGAAAAATATTCAGGCCAATATAGCGAATTGACCTCTTGTTTTTCTTCTGATGGTAAACAAGCAAACGGTGGATATTTGGTTGCTGATTATGGAAAAGGTTCTTATATTTTTACATCTTATGATTGGTACAGCCAGTTTAGGGAATTTCATTTTGGCGCACTAAAGAATCTTGCTAATATGGTAAGCTATAAGAATCAAAAACAATTTGAATATAATTGAAAGGACACAGGATATGTTAGCCAAGCTTAATAAAAAAAAGATAATTTTATTTTTTCTGATTTTAACCACTATCTTTATAATGATGTTTCCTATAAACGCATTGGTAAAACATGCTTTTGAATATAATATGGATGAAGGCACTGATTTAATGAAGTCTGAGCTTTTACTAAACGGCCACACTCTTTATAAAGATATCTTTAGTGACCAGCCGCCTTTATTTACGGTTACTTTGGCTTTTTGGCTTAAATTGTTCGGGCTTTCGGTTTATTCAGCTAGAATTATGGTTTTTATTTTTTCTCTTATTCTGCTTTGGGCGGTTTTTAATATTCTTAAGGAAGAGGCTGGTAAGCCTGCTGGTATTGCAGCAGTTATCCTCCTATTTTTTTCTAATCTTTATCTGCCTTTGAGCGTTTCTGTGATGATGGGTTTGCCATCACTTTCTCTGGCTATGGTTTCTATATATCTTTTGTTTCTTTACCGAAAAAATGCCCTTAAACGTTATTTAGTAATTTCTGGTATTTTTCTGGCTCTATCTTCGCTGATAAAGATGTTTACAGTATTTATTTTGCCAGCTATGCTATTTGAAATTTTTTACATAGAAAGAGCGAGATTAAAACAAGTCAATAAAGGCATTGTTGATAACGCAATATTTTTATGGTTTATTAGTTTTTCGTTGGTATGGCTTGCAATTATAATTACTTTTTTTAATCACGATTTTTCTGCTTTGATCAATCAGCTATTTGTTCCTCATTTAGGCCCATTAAATTTACCTAATAATGGCTTCCAGATTATTTGGAGATACATGCAGAGTGATTATGATATTCTGCTTTTGGCTTTAATCGGGTTCGGTATCATTATTAAAAAAAGAAAAACATTTTTACCAGTTATATTATTGTTAATTTCCGTATTTGCTCTATCTAAATATCGTCCAATATGGAATCATTATTATTTGCTTGTTTCTATACCTCTGGTATGGCTAGCAGCAATCGCCATAGGAGATGTCTTGAGCGTAAATAAAAGAAATTTTCGTTATTTCTTAGTTTTGATTCTGGTGATGTTGTCAATCTTTAGGCTACCAGCAAAATATATAAGAATGACAAATAATGTCGAAGCCGGTTCCACGGCTAACGAGCTTAAATTGATAGAAATAATGGGGAGTTATAAGTCAGGAGTAAACTGGATTTTTACCGATCAAGCTATGTTTGCTTTTTATAGCAAGATGCTCACTCCTCCTGAATTAACCTTGGTTGCGCATAAAAGACATTACTCAAAAAATGAGAATGAAAAATACCTGCTTCAGAAACTTGAAGATTATAAGCCGGAACTTGTTTTGTTAAGCGATCATAAAGACCTCGAATATTTTGGAACTAATTTTTTTTCATATGTAAATGAAAATTATCTTAAAGTGCATAATACTGAAATTTCTTCTTTTGTAAATGGTGGGTATGCTGAGAATAACTGGAAAAAATATGATATTTCTACAGGTATGTTCCATCGAGTTTTATATTATTTTAAGTGGAAATTTTTTTATGAGCCTAACAATAGAAGGTATAATTTAGCTTATGATTTTTTGTCAAAAGATTTGGATAGGCTGATATTGATGTATTCTCATGTCGAAAATGAAGATTCTTTTCCCGCAGATTCAAAGATAGATTCCGCTTTTGAAATCCCTATATACGGCGCTTTTACCACTAAGCTTTACAAAGATCTGCCTCTCGGATGGCTTTCCGGTTTTCAGCTGGACAGGCTTAAAGTAAAAAACCCGCGAGTTTTTTTATATAACTTATTTAAAGATATATTTTCTAAATGGGAGCGCAGGTATCAAAAGATGGTAATAATAAGAGATGAAGCGGATGTCTATAAAACCGTGATTTCGCGGCTTAAGTCTATGAAGATCATAATAGATGAGGAAAGAAATAAATTCCCAACCGATTTTTTCTATGATAAGGATTGTATGCAGCAGGCAAGAAGTAGTGTCGATTCTGATGCGATAAAATTAAGTTTATATATCCGTAAAAATTAAGGCGAATTTTTACAATAAATGGTTAATGATGAGGATGGTTTATCAATAGTTTTGCCGGTTTATAACGAAGAGTCAAATATAAGAGAAGTCGTTGAAGGGGTATTTTCTGTTATCGGCAAGATTACCGATAATTTTGAAATTATTGCCATAGATGATGGTAGTAATGATAATAGCCTGGTAATCCTCCGAAAAATAGCTTTAAGCTACCCGTTATTAAGAATAATCCAAAATAGTAAAAATATCGGTTATGGTGCGGCTATAAGAAGAGGAATTACCGCTGCGCAAATGGATTGGTTTTTATTTATGGACGCAGACGGGCAGTTCCGCATAGATAGCTTAAAAGAGTTTTGGAAAATCAGAAAGTCTTATGATTTTATTATCGGTTACCGTGCGCACAGGTCAGATGGTATTTATCGCAGGATATTAGGACAAGTTGGAAATATTTTTGCAAATTTTTTTATGGGGAGCAATATTTTTATAAAAGATATTACTTGCGGATTTAAGTTATTTAAGACAGAAGACCTTAAAAATATACCGCTAATTTCAACAGGAGGAGTAATTAATTTTGAGGTTTTGAGTAAATTATTCAAGCTACATAAAGTAAAATTCATACAACTTCCGGTTAAACACTATTCAAGATTAAAAGGGGTTGCTAGTGGTGGAAATATTCGCGTGATACTAGTAAGAGTTCTAGAATTTATTAGAATTATTTTATCGAATGCTTGCTAAATACATATATTCAAAAAAAAATATTATTTTACCGATTATCATATTATTATTTGTTGCTGTTAGTTTATTTATTATAAATATATTTATAAAAGAGGGTTTTGAGTATGATGTAGATGAAGGTGTGGAATTAATGAAAGCTACGCTTTTTTCAAAAGGTTTTCTTCTTTATAAAGACATCTTTGGCGATCATCCGCCTTTATTCACAGTAATTCTTAGTGTTTTAATTAAACTGTCCGGAGCTACTGCTTATTATGCCAGGATTATGGTTTTGGTTTTTTCTACTATATTGCTTTGGGCGCTTTTCGGCATACTTAAAAAAGAGTCGGATAAGAAGACCGCTATTATTGCGGTTTTTTTATTAGTATTCTCTAACTTTTATATTCCGCTTAGCGCCTCGGTAATGATTGGCCTGCCGTCATTATCTTTAGCAATGGTTTCTATTTATTGTATATGGCTGTATCGAAAACACCATTTGAAGCGTTTTTTGTATTTTTCAGGAGTTTTATTTGCCCTATCTTTACACGTTAAGTTGTTTACATTGGTTATATTGCCAATTATATTGCTTGAAATCATCCGCTATGAAAAACGATCCGCAATTTATTGGATATTTGGATTAGTTTCTGCATGGGTTACCATCTTTTTAATTTTTTTTCATTTTAATTTTTTAGATTTTTTTTATCAATTAATAAATCCGCATTTGCAAATTTTAAAGCTGCCTGGCTGTGATTTCCGCCTTATTTATAACATTATGGCAACTGATTATGATTTGCTTTTATTGGGCTTTATAGGGACAGCGGTTATTTTAAGACAAAAAAAATCACCTTTTCCTATATTTTGGATACTATGTGTTTTAGCTGCGATTTTTTTTCATTCTCCTATATGGTATCATCACTATTTGCTTGTTTCTATCCCCTTAGCGTGGCTTGCCGCGATTGCCGTAGGGGATGCTATAAACAGAAAAAGAGGTTTTTATCATTATTTTGTGTTGATTTTAGTATTACTGTCTGCCTTGAGGTTGCCTTTTAAATACGGAAGGATTTTTGATTATATTGAAGCAGGTAAAGCAGAAAGAGAGCCCGAATTAGTCGAATTACTGCGCAGTTATAAATCAAAAGTTAATTGGATTTTTACTGACCGGCCGATATATGCTTTTTATGCAGGCATACCTACGCCTCCGGAATTAACCCTTGTAGTCCAAAAACGTAATTTTATTGAAACAAAAAATGAAGCATATCTGATCAAAAATCTTGAAAAATATAAGCCTGAACTGATTTTACTGGGTAGGGCGGATAATTTTTCGATTTTTGGCCCCGGGTTTTCCGATTATCTTGAAAAAAAATATTTCAATATATATAAAACAAGTGTCCTTGAAAGAAAGATTGTTTATTCGGGAAATAATTGGGAGAGCCGTTATGTTTATCCTGCGGCAAAAAAAACCGTTATTTTTGTCGAAGAAATTGTTTTAAGAATCGAGAAATTTTTCTTCGTGATTAAGGAAAAGTTTATCTATGAACCGCAAAGGAATCGTTGTAAACTGGCTTTTGATTTTCTCTTAAATGATTTGGATAGGCTGATATTATTGTATGCTCAATGGGGAAAAGAAGGTTTCTCCCCCTCAGATTCCATGATGAATTCTGCTTTTGCTATTCCAGCTTACGGGTCTATTGCCATTAAGCCTTACGAAGAACTTCCGTATAGTTGGCTTTCTGGAGAACGACTAGATAAGCTTAAAGTAGCAAATCCGCGTAATTTTTCTTATAATTTATTAAGAGATATCTTTAATAAATGGCAGTCTAGATATCAAGCGATGGTGAGTATTTATGACGAAGCTGATGTTTATAAAACCATAATTTCTGATCTTGAATCTATAAAAAGCTTAATTATTGTTGAGAGGGATGAATATAACATAAAGTTTGTTTATAAATTAAGAAACGGCAATAGTTTTAATGAATGTACAATAAACAGCATAAACTTAGATAACGATCAGCGTACAGCAGATGAAATAAATCATAATAATATTAAATTATACCTTCGCAATGATAATGTTTTAATTAAATGAAACCTATTGTTGTTGTAGGGGCGGGGATTGCAGGACTTGTTGTCGGTTATAAGCTTGTTAAGCGCGGATATAAAGTTATAATTATTGAAAAAGACGTTACCATCGGTGGATTAGCAAAAACATTTCGCTATGATAGCGGTTTTTCTTTTGATATCGGCCCGCATAGATTTTATACTCAGAAACCACAAGTATCAGAATTTATAAACAATATTTTAGGAAATGAGTATTTAAATATCTCTCGTAATAGCCAGGTGCATTTTTTAGGGAAATATTATTCTTGGCCGTTAAAGCCGTTAGTATTTTTTGATTTACCCGTAAATATAACCATGCGCTCTGCAATGGAGCTTATTTGCATGATTCTAGATAAGAAAAAAATCAATAAACCCACATTTGAAGATTATATTTTGCAAAATTACGGGCCAACGCTCTATAATATTTTCTTTAAAGCATATACAAAAAAGTTTCTGGGTATTGAGCCTTCTGATACGCATTCTGAATGGGCAAAAGAAGGGATGAGGAGAACAATTATTGACGAGAGTATTGCATCAAGGCACTTAAGAGACATCTTAAAACTTATTTTCATGTTTTCTCCGTCACGCACTCAGTTTATTTATCCTGTTTCTGGAATCGGTTATTTTTGCGAGAAATTGGCAGAAGAGATAAAAAGATCAGGTGGTGAAATAATTACCGGAACTCCGGTTGCTAAGATAAATTATTGTTCACAAAAAGTCGAACAACTTTCATTGGGTAATAGGCATATAATTCCGGAACTGCTTATTTGGTCTGGTTCGCTTAATAATCTCTGCAGTTTGTTAAGTTTTGATCCTTGCGAGCTTGGTTATTTGTCGCTCCATCTTTACAATATAGAACTAAATAAAAAGCCCAAGAGGGCGTTTCAGTGGTGTTATTACGGAGATGAAAAAATTATTTTCAGCAGGGTAAGCCAAACAACGGAGTTTAGCAAAAATTTGGCTCCAGTAAACAGGGCTGGCTTATGTGTGGAAGTTACTTCTAATGAAAATATTACGACAAATTTTCCCGAAATAACTACCGATAGAGTAGTTAATGATTTAAAAAAGGTCGATCTTATAAGTAATAACTCAGATATAGGAAATATTTATACAGAAAAGATTGAAGATGCATATCCGGTATATTCTTTGGATTATCCCGGTAAATTAGCAATAGTAAAAAACAAGTTAAAAATTTTCAAAAATCTTATTTTATTGGGTCGTACCGGCTTATTTTGGTATAACAATATGGATGAAAGTATCGAGAATGCCTTAAAAACATCCGAAAGTATTATAAAAAAATATGAAGAAACTAATTACGGGAAATGAAGCGGTAGCAAGAGGCGCTTACGAAAGCGGAGTTACGTTTGCTTCTGGCTATCCCGGTACTCCCAGCACGGAAATTTTAGAAGAAATAGCAAAATATAAAGGAGTTCAGGCTGAATGGTCAGCGAATGAGAAAGTCGCTTTGGATAAAATCATAGGTGTTTCATTAAGCGGCAGGCGTTCCATGGCGGTAATGAAGCATGTGGGTGTTAATGTTGCTTCAGATACTTTAATGACTCTATCTTATACGGGAGTAAATGCTGGGTTGGTTTTGGTGGTTGTTGATGATCCGGGAATGTATAGTTCGCAAAATGAGCAGGATTCAAGAATCTATGCCAAATTCGCAAAGATTCCTTTATTAGAGCCAAGCGATAGTCAGGAAGCAAAGGATTTTGTTCTATTAGCATTTAAAATAAGCGAGCGTTATGATACGCCTGTTATGATAAGACTAACTGCCAGAATTGCTCATACAGAGAGTGTGGTTGAAATAAAAGATAACGTTAATAGGCGCAGTTATTATAAAAAATTTAAGCATGATCCCTGCAAGTATGTTATGGTGCCAGCTAATGCCAGGAAAAGAAGGATTTTTGTTGAGGAAAGATTAACAAAGCTTGAAGAATTTAGCCGGCATATTTTGTATAATAGGATTGAATGGGGCAGTAGTAATATTGCTTTCGTTGCAAGCGGTATTGTTTATCAATATGCAAAAGAAGCATTTCCTGAAGCATCATTTCTTAAATTGGGGATGACTTTTCCGATTCCGGTTTCATTGGTCAAAAGTTTTACAAAAAAATTTAAGGTTTTTTATATAGCAGAAGAGCTAGATCCTTTTTTGGAAGAGCAGATAAAATCCGCACAAATTACACATGGTATTGGAAAAAAATTATTTCCTTATACCGGAGAGTTAAATCAGGATTATATTTCAAGAGCATTGAAAAGGCAGGTTAAGAAAAATAGCGTAAAAAAATATACTAAAATAGACAATTCAAGATCGCTTTTATGCTGCGGATGCCCTTATCTTGGTGTATTTTATCTTTTAAAAAAGATGAAGATAATTGCAATAGGGGATATAGGCTGTTACGCGCTAAATGTTTTTTCTTCCTATAATTCGCTTGCAACCTGTATTAGTATGGGCTCAAGCCTTGGTATAGCATCTGGTTTAGGCAGGTTTGCGCAAAAAGGCTTAAAAAGAAAAGTTGTATCAGTTATCGGAGATTCAACTTTTTTTCATTCAGGATTATCAGCCTTGGCCGATATAGTCTACAATAAGGGAGCGCAAAAGATTTTAATTCTGGATAACAAGGCTGCAGCTATGACCGGCGGCCAGGGGCATCCAGGAACGGGCCAAAGATTAAAAGGAGAGAAAGGAAGGAAAATAGAATTTGAGCCGCTTATTAAAGCCATGGGTATTAATAGGGTGTTTACAGTTAATAGCTATAACCTGAAGGCTATTAAAGAGGTGTTAGGTAGGGAAATTGTGAATGAAGGTATCTCGGTTGTAATAATTGATTCTCCGTGTTTGTTAGTTTCTAAAGCCAGAGTAGTTACTAAATACCGCGTATTATCTAATTTTTGTAGAAATTGCAAAGAATGTTTAAAACTCGGATGCAGTGCTTTATTGATTGATAATGATCAAAGAGTAACTATTGATAATAATGCCTGCACAGGATGTTCATTCTGTTATCAAATTTGTCCAGCTAAGGCAATAAGGCCAATATGAAAAGTATTGATATAGTAATTACCGGGTTAGGCGGTCAGGGGGTATTATCTGCAGGAAAAGTTATTGGCGAGGTTGCTTTAATGGCGGGTTATGATGTTAAGATTACGGCAATCCGCGGAATGGCACAAAGAGGAGAAGGTGTTTTAAGCCAGATAAGAATAGGTAAAAAAATTTTTTCGCCTTTAATTTCTGAAGGTAAGGGCGATATCTTACTCGGTTTTGAATTGCTAGAAGTAGCCAATAATGAACATTTAATAAAGAAGGAGGGTTTGCTTATTTTTTTTGACCGCCTTACTCCTTTTAAAAAAACGACTGATTTAAGTCTGAAAATAGCGCATAAAAATAAATTAGAGTTTTCATATAAAAAAACATTAGAACGTTTGCCAAATGAAAAAAATATTAATTTATTTATGTTGGGCGTAGTTTCCAAATACTTAACTTTCAAAAAAGAATTATGGATTGAAAGTATAAAAATTAATTTCTCGGGAAAAAAATTACAAGATAACTTATTTACTTTTGAATATGGCTATACATAAAAAAATTCCCCGTTTTACTCCCTCTTTAGCATGGGGAGATATTTTTTTTGTTTTAAGAAAGATAATCTATGCTTGTCCCTGTAAAGAAACAGGAGTTGGCAATAAATTTGAGCAAATTTTTGCAAATTTTATTGAGTCTAAACATGCTATCAGCGCTGTTTCTGGAAGGTTGGCGTTGTATTCGATCCTAAAGAACCTTAAAATAAAAGATGGCGCAGAAATACTGCTTCCTTCTTTTACTTATTGGGCGATCCCCAGTTTAGTCAGATCTTTAAAATTTAACCCGATTTTTGTGGATATTGATCCTAATACCTATAATATAGACTATTCCTTAATAGAAGAAAAAATTACTTCAAAGACAAGAGTAGTCGTTCCTACTCATTTATACGGTTTGCCTTGTAAAATGGATAGAATAAAAGAAATCGCAAAGAAGCACAATCTTGTAGTTATTGAAGATTGCGTTCAGGCTTGCGGCGCAGAGTATATGGGGAGAAAAACCGGAAGTTGGGGGGATGCTGCATATTTTAGTTTTGATATCACAAAAAAGCCATCTCTTCTTGGCGGAGGCATGATAGTTACGTCTCTTGACTTTTTATCTGATGATATAAGGAGAGAAGCTGCTACTTTTGGTTATTTGGGTAATGTAGGGCTTGCTAAAAAGCTTATTCAGGTTTCGACAATGAAAGTTTTGACCGATCCGTATATTTTTTCTTTATTCTTATATCCGATTATTTACGGGTTTTCCGGTTTTGGTATAGATATCGTCCATAGTATTTTTTCCGAGAAAGAATCGTTTGAAGCAAAAAATTTAGAAATCAGATGTAAATTAATGCCGGTAGAAATACAGCAGGAGCTTGGTATAAAGGAGATGGGCAATCTTTGCAGTATTATAAAATTAAGAAAAAGAAATGCAGGTTTCCTTTATAAAAAACTCGAAGGAGTCAAGGGTATAACTCTTCCGGAATTTTCCGAAAATAATATATATATTACTTTTCCGATCCGCGTTAGAAACAGAGATAAGTTTATGCGGGCATTGCTTAAGAAGGGTGTAGATACTACAAGTGGGTATATGAAGCCTTTTGGGCAAGACTGTTATAAGGCGCGCAAGCTGTATGAGGAGATAGTCCATCTGCCGATTTATCCTTCTTTAGGTTTTGAAGAGCTTGAGTTTATAGCTGATTCCATCAAGCAGGTATGCCGTGAGGTTGGCCTATGAAAATAAACAATATGTTAAAAATGGGTTGTGTAGCCTTGGCAGCCAATATTTATAAAAAAAAGACTCCTCTTAATGTAATGCTTTCAGTAACTGATAGATGTACTGCTCATTGCAGTTATTGCGATATCCCAGGACGTGGATTAAAAGAGCTTGATAAGCAGATATTATTTGATTTGATAAACCAAATTTGCTCTTTAGGGTGTCAGCGGTTGGGAATTTGGGGAGGCGAACCTTTGGTGCGTCAGGATATAGGGGAAATTATAGATTATGCCAAAAATAGAAGGTTATTTGTAACAATGGATTCTAATGGCCATCTCTTGCCACAAAAAATGAAAGAGATAAGGAATCTTGATCATCTAATATTATCTCTTGATGGGCCGCAGGATATGCATGATTTAAACAGAGGTAAGGGAAGTTTTCAAAAGGTAATGACGGCTATTGAAGTAGCGCACAATAATGTGCCGTTTTGGACGATCACTGTCTTAACTAAGTATAATTTAGAATCCATTGATTTTATTCTTGAGCAGGCGCGTAAGTACAATTTTCTTACTACGTTTCAATTACTGCACCATAACGATATATTGGGAAGGAATAAACAAGATTTTCTTCCTTCAAAAAACCAATATCGTAAGGCGATATTGCGGCTTATAGAAGAAAAAAAGCGTAAAGCGCCGATAGCCTCTAGCTTTAAATATTTAGAGAATTTATTAAAGTGGGAAGATTATAATTTACCAACTTCTCCAAGAAGAATAAATAAGTTGAAATGTTGGGGAGGAGAGCTTTTTTGTAATGTGGATACCGATGGTTCCGTGTATCCCTGTTCTTTATTAATTGGAAAAGTAAATTCATTAAAATTCTCCGAAAAAGGGTTTAAAGAGGCATTCGAAACTATTTCGCGAAACGGATGCCAAGCATGCCTAGCATCATGTTTTACAGAGTATAATTATCTTTATTCTTTAGATATTGATACGACTTTGAATTGGCTGAAAAATATCAGAAAATACAAGAGGCCTTTACGTAAATGGAAACATTGATTAGGGAAACAAAAAGCGTTTGCCCTGTATGTTTAAGGATTATTCGGGCAAGAATTGTCGAAGAGGATAGCTTAGTATATATGAAGAAGGATTGCATAGAGCACGGTAATTTCAAGCTGCTTGTGTGTCGTCATCCAGATTATTATAAAGAACTTAACGGATTTTATTTTTCTGTAATGGATAAAAGTTTTTTACAACGCGATTATATAGTTCATCTTACTAATAAATGCGATCTTGATTGCCCTATTTGCCTTGCCGATTCTAACTCTCGCCATACAGAAGAATATTCTTTGAATGACCTGAAGCAATTTTTAAAAGGTAAAAAAGGTTTTAAGATAGATCTTATGGGCGCAGAGCCAACCATAAGGCAAGATTTGCCTGAGATAATAAAATCAATTAAGCAATCGGGAAATATAGCAGCTCTGCATACTAATGGGATAAGAATCACTGATTTTTATTATCTTGAGGATTTAAAAGAAGCAGGCCTAAGCGAAGTTCATCTACAGTTCGATGGTTTTGATGATTCTGTTTATGAAAAAATAAGGGGTAGGAGGCAGCTAGAAATAAAACTAAAAGCGTTGGATAATTTAAAGAAGCTTAATATCGCTACTGATTTAGTTGCCACTATTGTCAGGGGTATTAATGAAAAAGAGATGATTAAAATACTTAATTTCGGTGTAGAGAATGGCTTTGTTAAAGAAATCTTTTTTCTAGGTTGTCGTTTTCTTGGCAAGGCAAAGAATCTTCTTATAGAGAATTGTATGATGCCTGATGAACTAATAGATATTTTACAAGAGCAGACGAATAATAAAATTTCAAGAGAAAATATATTAAAATTTCAAAAACTTTATTTTTCTCTTTTGTCAGCTGTTTCCATGCGAAAGTGTTTTTATAATCAGCATTTCCTTATAGGCCGGAATAAAAATGAGTATATCCCCGTAGATAAATTATTTGACTTGGAAGGAATCCAGAATAACTTAGACAAATTTAAAAAATTAAAAATATCGGGAAGCATTTTGGCCTCACCTTATTTTTTTCTTTCCTTATTTTTTAAATTGGTTGGTTTTAAAAGTTTGTTTTGGATAAAGGAATTTTTGGCTTTTGGGCCTCCGTTTATTTGGGGGTTTGATTTATCCAGATTACCCAGGAAAAGCTTATTATTGGGCTTTATTACTGCCTGCGATGCGTATTCTTTAGATTATGATATAGCCAAAAACTGCGGTAAAGGAGCTATATCAGTAGAATTGGGTATTCAGGATACGGGAGCAATTGATAATGTGCTTAGGGATAGCTTATGAAAATTCTTGCACCTATTAATAGCCTAAAAGATGTAAAAGGGGTAATTGATGCGGGCGCAGATGAAATATTTTGCGGTGTGCTTTCTCATGATTGGTTGCAGCGATATACTAACGTAGCTTCTTTAAATAGAAGAGAATGGAAGGCAGCTAATCTAAGCAGTTTTTCTGAATTACAAAAAATAGTTGAGATTGCGCACGATAATAACATACTTATAAATTTAGCATTGAATGCTCTTTATACGAAGAAACAGTATTCTTTGATATTTGAACAAATTGAACAGTTTATAAGCGCTGGCGTAGATGCTTTAATTGTAGCCGATCTGGGGTTGCTATTAAGCCTAAAAAAAAGAAAAATTGATATAGGTATACATATCAGCACAGGAGGAACTACCTTTAATTCTCAAACCGCAAAATTCTATGAAGAGTTCGGGATATCGCGGATAATCCTGCCGCGTCATTTGCAAATACAGGAGATAGAAAGAATAACAAAAAACTGCCCTGGAATTAAATTTGAAGCTTTTATTTTAAACAGCGGATGTAAAAATATAGACGGATTTTGTACGTTTCAACATGGGGTAAACGAAATAATACATCCTAAAGCATGGGATTTGCCTAAAAGATTAAATTTTGATCGTCATCTCCTGAATATAATAAGGCGCCTGCCTCCTAAGTTATCACGTAACATAAAAGCCGGAGTTTTTGGGATAGATAGTGCCTGTTTGTTGAATTATGATGTTTCTTTTGATGTTGCTGCGAATGTAGGCAAAAAAACAAGTAAAAAAATTTTAAATAATATTTCTTCTAACTTTAATTTACTTTCAGGTGTGGACGCATGCGGAGCATGCAGATTAAGTGAGCTTAAAAATGCGGGAATTTACGCAGTTAAAATAGTAGGGAGAAATTATTCAACTGAGAAAAAAATTCAGGATACTCGTTTTATTAAAACTGTATTAACGCATATTGAAGAGCACAATTTAACAAGAAATGAATTTATGGTTTTTACCCGGAACGCGTTTCGGCAAGTTTATAAGATGAAATGCGCTCATCTTTGTTATTACCCTGACGGGATGTAATCTATGGAACGGGCAATATTTATTTCTAATATAGATAATTTGAAATATGTTGATTCAAAATATAGCCGGCTATATTTTGGCAATGAATTTTGTCAAAGGCTTATTCCTTCATTAGAAGATTTAAAGAAGGCAGCAGAGTTTATTTTAAAAAAAAGAATGGATTTTACTTTGGTAACTCCATATGTTACCGATGAAGGTCTTGAGGTTTTAAGGCCTATTGCTGAATTTGTAGCCAGGAATTTGCCAGAAGCTGAATTTGTGATTAATGATTGGGGCGTGCTTAGAATACTTAGAAAAGAATTTGATTTTTTAAAATTTGTTTTAGGCCGTCTTCTTACCAAGCAAAAAAGGGGGCCAAGAATTTTAAGTTTAAAAGATAAAATATTTCCGGATACAATCCGTCATTTCAAGGGATCGAATATTGATGTTCCGGAATTAAGTGAGTTTTTAATGAATAACGGAATAGTTCGGGTAGAATTGGATAATCTCTTGCAGGGGATTGATAGGGAGAATCCTTCCTTAAGAGCTTCTTTATATATCCCGTATAATTATGTTACGACAACCAGGTATTGTCTTACCGCTGGTTGCGTTACAGGAGAAAATCATTTAAGAAGCATATCAAACTGCAATAAAGAATGTCAGAAATACACTTTTCGGTTACGTCACAAAAAAATGCCTGTGGATTTACTGCTTAAAGGAAATACGCAATTTTTTAAGAATAATAGTTTACCGTCAAATCTAGAAAAATTAAATATAGACCGGATCGTTTATCAGCCCGAGATACCGATTTAGGGCGTAAGAGAGTATTGATGAGCATAGTACAATACTTAAGATTATTTAAATGTTTGATTCAGAAGAATATCCCGTTATATGTGCATTATGGCCTTACGCATCGTTGTAACTTACGTTGCCGGATGTGTAGTATTTATCAAGACGAAAAAGAGGGTGAAGAACTTTCTATAATTCAGATTGATAAGGCTTTTGATTTTTTAAAGTCTTTAGGCATAATTTATGTAAGCATCGGAGGGGGAGAGCCGTTTTTAAGAAAGGACTTACCGTTAATTATAAGTATTCTCAGGAAGAAGGGTTTTTTTGTCCGCTTATTGACTAATGGCACTTTAACAAATGAAGATTTAGTCCGAGAAGTTATTTTGAATGGTTTAAGGGAAGTTTCCATATCGTTAGATACTTTAGATCCGCAAAAGCAGGATTATATTTGTAATTGCAATGGTTCATGGGAGAAAATAATAAAGAGTATTGAGTTTTTTAGAAATATTTTACCGAATGATAAAGCGATGTTGCTTATAAATACCGTTGTTTCTCCTTTAAACATAATGGAGTTGCCAGAATTAAGTAAATTTGTAAAAGAAAAAGGTTGCTATATTTCTTTTGTGCCGGTTGAAAATAACGGTATTTCCGAGTTTAGTTTTAAAGAAAGCGAACATAAATATATAGATAAAAGTTATAAAGATCTTATAAAGCTGAAAAAAGAAAGTAGGAATAATATTTTTAATTCTTCCCTATTCCTTGAAAAGTCACACCAGTATTTAAAAGATAGAAAACATGATTGGCGATGCGATGCAGGTAAGTTGTATTTATCATTAAGCCCAGGTGGTGAGCTTTCAGCATGTCATAAATCAGGATTTTCAATTTCATTGGCAAAAGAAATCAATAAAAACTTTGTTAAATCCGAAGAATTTAAAAGCTATAGCGAAGATTTAGCAAGTAAATGTTCCGGATGTATGCGTCCTTGTTGGGCAGAAGTCAGTTTTTTGTTTAAGGATAAAAGAAGTTTTTGGGAGATGCTAAGGATGCGGTTGTTATGAAGATAAAAGTTCTGTTAATTAACCCGCCAATTAAGAATATGATCAATCCTGAAATGCCTTTATTCATAAGGCAGCATGAGGGTCTTTTCCCGCCTTTGGGGATCATGTATATCGCCGCTTATCTTAAAAAGTTTTTGTATTGCGAAACCAAAATATTAGATACAATTGCAGAGAAGTTGGATTATAAAGAAATATATAAATATATTAAAAATTTTTCCCCCAATATAGTCGGAATTACTGCTCATACACATAATCTTGTTGATGTGATCTTGACAGCTAATCTTGTTAAAAGCATTGATAAACATATACATGTTTGTTTGGGCGGCCCTCATGTAAGTATTTTTCCGCAGGAAGCGATAAATATTCCGACAGTTGATTCTGTAGTAAGCGGTGAAGGAGAAGAAGCCTTTGCAGAAATAGTAAAAGGCTTAGGCGAAAACTCCGATCTAAGAAAAATAAAGGGGATAATTTTTAAGCAAGACAAAGAAACCATCAATACAGGAAAAAAAGAGGATAATGTTAATCTTGATAGCCTGCCTTTTCCGAATAGAACTCTTTTGGATTATAGGAAATATTACAATGTTCTCGGTAAAAAGACTATTATGACCACATTGGTAAGCAGCAGAGGCTGTCCGTATCAATGTTCATTTTGCAGCACGCCTAAAGGATTTTACAGGATGCGCTCTCCGGAAAATGTTGTGAATGAAATAGAAGAATGCAAGAGATTGGGCATAGAAGATATGCATTTCGTAGATGATACATTTAATGTATATGCGGAACGCGTAATAGCAATATGTGAAGAAATCAAAAAAAGGAAATTAAATATTAAATGGAGTTTTCGGGGCAGAATAGATAAAATAACAGAACCTTTGCTTAGAGCGGTGAAAAGCGTCGGATGTTATCGGATTAACTTAGGGGTAGAGACATCTACTGATGAAGGCTTAAAAAGATTAAATAAAGGTATAACGATAGAACAGATCAGGCAGGTTTTTAAATGGACCAGGAGTAATAGGATCAATACTGTTGCCTACTTTCTTATCGGTTGTCCGCATGAAAAAAATTATAACGACATTATGAATACAATTAGTTTTTCTAAAGAGTTAAATCCGGATTTTGTCCTCTTTAATATTCTTACGGTATATCCTGGCACAGAACTTTACAAGGAAGGATTGCAAAAGGGGATTTTCAAAAACGATCATTGGAAAGATTTTGTATCTCATCCTCGGAAGGATTTCAAGCTGCAATTTTGGGAGGAATGGTTTTCAAGAAGACAACTAGTGAAAATATTGAATTTAGCTTATTGTAAATTTTATCTTCGTCCGAAATTAATTCTGAGAATTATCAATTCTACGCAGATAATGAGATTAATAATAAAAAAGTTGAATTAGGTTTTAAGCGTCAGCTAACAGGGAAATTATTTGCAATTACGGAGGAGCGAAAGTGTATAACAAAAATATTGCTTTTAAGGATATGCTACGTATTTTATTTAAAAAGGAATTTTATTTAGATATGGTAGTTTTTGTATTTGTATGCATGGTAGGAGTTGTAGGAATCTTATTTTTTATCATAAAAATTGATAAATTGTTGGGGTTTGTGCCTTTTGTAGGTTCGCCTTATAGCGTAATTTTGTTTTTTATCTTTTCTACTTTTGGTATGATTATTGTCTGGAGGGCATACACTTATCTTGTAATTGTAGGAGAAGGCTCTCCTTGTCCTCAACTAGGAGGGACCAATAAATTGGTTACTGTTGGCCCTTATTCCAGAGTGCGGCATCCTTCTGTAATTGGTAAGTTATTAGGAATTATAGGGTTAGGTTGTCTTTCTGGTTCGGTTGTATTTACTTTTATTTTAATACCTATACTTTTTATTTGGTCTATATTTTATAATAGATTTATCCAGGAGAAAGGTTGCGTTGAGAGATTTGGAGATGAGTACATAAGGTATAGACAGAGAGTTCCTATGTTTTTCCCGAGGTTTAAATTAACTGATGAAAGTTCCCAATAAGATAGTATTAATCAGGCCTCCGGAAATTAACCGGGTTTGGGCAGGGATCCCTAAGTTTTTTAATGATGGAATTTTTCTTTTTCCTCCTCTGGGTATAATGCAACTTAAGGCCTATATTGAAGAATATACTGCTTATGAGGTAATAATTTACGATAGCTTAATTTATAAGGCTGATTATAAAAAAATAGCAGAGTTTGTGAAAAAAACATCTCCCCGGATGGTCGGGATTTCGGCATTTACGCATAGCCTTGCGGATGTAATTGAAACTGCTAGGGAAGTAAAGAAAATCAATCCTGAGGTTTTTATTACAATAGGAGGGCCTCATACCTATGCTTTTCCGGAAGAATCCGCATATCTATTAAATTCAGGGCATATTGATTATATAATATTAGGGGATGGTGAAGAGGGGCTAAAAAATTTATTGGATGCATTGGATAAAGATATTGATTTTAGCAAGCTATCCGGGATTATTTATAAGGATAAGTATGGAGAAATCAAAAAAAACGGGGAACCTCAGTTTATTGAAAATTTAGATTCTTTACCATTAGTTTCACACGATATAAATGGTTTTAAACATTATTATACGCCTGCTTCTTCTGGGTGCACCATGACTACTATTATAACAAGTAGAGGTTGTCCGTATAAATGCAAATTTTGTAATGTTCAAAAAAGATACCGTAGCCGTTCTGTAAAGAGTATTGTTGATGAGATAGAGCTTTGCAGTAAAAACGGTTTTAAGGAGATATTTTTTGTAGATGATACATTCAATGCTTCGGTTAAAAGAGTTATTGATATATCAAAAGAAATTCTAGTAAGACGATTACGGATAAAATGGGGGTTTAAAGCCCGATGTGATAATGTAAATAGCGAAATGTTAAAAATAGCTAAATTAGCAGGATGCTTTAGAATTCATTACGGAGTAGAAACTGGTTTAGCTGAAGGGTTATCTTCTGTAAATAAAAAGGTGACGCTTGAAGAAATCGAGTTTGCTTTTAATGAAACTAAGAAATTCGGAATTAGGTCTACGGCATATTTTATGATTGGATGTCCGCATGAAAAATGTATTTCTGATATTGTGAGTTCAATTAATTTCGCCTGTAGCCTAAGGGCGGATTTTGCAGTTTTTTCCCTGTTTTCGCCGTATTCGGATACGGCTTTTTATAAGGAAGGCGTAGAAAAAAATATTATCGACCCTGCTGCCTGGAATGAATTTATAAAAAATCCACACTCTGGGCATAATTTGCCTACTTACTGGGAAGAGTATTTTTCTAAGGCTGATTTAATCCGTTTTTTAATTCTAGCGCATAGAAGATTTTATTACCGGCCGCGGATTATCTTTAACGCGCTCTTAGGAATATTAAGCTTTAAGGAGTTTGCCAGGTTATTTAATGGGTTGGTTTCATTGGTTAAGTTAGAATCCTTATACATTCACAAAAGAAGCTTCTGAAATGTCAAGAACATCATTCTGGCAAAAAATATCCCTGGTAATATTCGGCATATCTTTGACTATCGTGCTTCTTGAAACAGGATTGCGCATCGCAGGGTTTGTATTATTATCAACGCAGGAGCGTAGGAATAAAATTTCTATTAATAAAAAGGGGTCCTATCGCATCATGTGTTTGGGTGAATCCACTACTGCAAGACAGTATCCTTTGTTTCTCGAGGAGATCCTTAACCGGAATGATATCGGTGTAAAATTTAGCGTGGTAGATAAAGGCAGGGATGGAAAGAATACTTTAGCTATATTATTCAAGCTTGAATCCGATCTTAAAGCTTATCAACCGGACATGGTAATTACCATGATGGGGATTAATGACAAGAAAGAACATATGTATTATGCGGTTGTTTCTGATTCCAGGGCCTTAATTTCTTTAGAATCTTTTAGGGTTTATAAATTAGCTAAGCTTCTTCGATTGTGTATTATAAATAAGTTTAAGGGCGCAAGGTTATGCAAAAATGAATTACAGAAGGATATTGAGCTGGGGAAAATCTATCTATCTCGAGGCAGGCTTTTCGAAGCTGACGAGGTATTTAAAAAAGCTTTAGAACTCAATCCAAAAGATTATTTGGCATATATCGGAATAGGCAAAATTTACAGAAGCTACGGTAGGTTCCGCGAGGCTGAAGAGTTCTTTAAGAAAGCCGTAGAACTTGTCCCTAAAAACGATCTGGCCTATATTAGAATAGGAGAATTTTACTTATCGCAGGGAAGATTCAGCGAGGCAGAAGAGTCATTTAAAAAGGCCGTAGAATCAGATTCTAAGAACGACTTAGCTTGCAGAGCGCTTGAAACAATATACAATAAAAATGGCGAGAAGGAGCTTGCAAATGAATATAGCCAGAGAGCTAAGAACTTAGAATTAAATTACTACAATCCGATAACAGCCTTTAATTATCATAAGCTTAAAACTGTTTTAGGCAAAAGAAACATAGTATTTGTGTGCGTGCAATATCCTATGCGAAATCTAGAGCCTTTAAAGAAAATATTCGAAGGTAATGATAATGGTATTATATTTGTTGATAACGAAAAGATATTTAAAAATGCGGTAGCAAGAGATGGATACAAAGATTATTTTGTGGATATTTTTGGCGGAGATTTTGGACATTGTACGAAAAAGGGGAACATGCTTTTGGCAGAAAATATTTCAAATGTAATATTAAAAGAGGTATTCAATAACAAGGTAAAATAAAAAAAGGAGTAAAAAAGATGGGAATGTTTAAGAATAAAAGAAGTTATATTTCGTTTGCGGTTATTTTCATTTTATTTCTTTCGGCATTAATTCAACTGCAGCATATCGTTGCGCAGATTAAAAAGACAAAGCGTGTTCCTGTATTTATGCCGCTTTTAGTGCCGGGAGAGGATTATTCAAGCTATGATCTTCAAAGAATTGGAGCGCAAGCCGCTAAGATATTAGAAAGAGTAGGCCGTATTGGCCCCACGATTTCACTTGAAGATATGGTAAGAGGAGTTTTGTTTTTGGAAGAAAAAGAATACTTACCATTGAGCAAAAAACAAAAAATCAAAGTATTAGGCATAATCCGGGAAGCCTATAAAAAGAGAGAGGAGTTGTTGGATTGTCAGCGCCAGATTGTAACATTGAGCGAGGAAATTCCTGTCTTAGGAGATAAGATTTACGGGTTGTTAACTTCCGAACAGAAAAATTATATAATATCAAACCGTGACAATATTTCATTAAAAGAATTTGAAGAGTCTTCATGGAAAAATTTGATTGGTTCTTTGGAGAAGAATATTGAGTAAAGTCGGAAAGAAAGTAATTATTTTATTATTTTTGCTTAATTCCGTGCTCGGATCAAGCATTATTTTTTTAAATTATTGTCCGCTTCAGGAGTCAGTTTATATTCCTATAAGGCCGCAGCTTACTCTTGATGACCCACTGGAAGTGTTATTAATAAAAAGTAGTAGTAGCCAAAGCAAAATTTTTCATGGTCTTGAAGAGTATTACTCTAGGCAGATATCGGAGATTCTCTATACCTTATTAACAAAAGAAGGGCAAATATTAAACAAAGAGCAAATATCAGGTATATTGCCTTATGCCGATAAAGTTTACCGTAATAAAAAACAAATTGATTGCCTAAATAATAAAACCGAAAAGATAAAAGTCGAGCTGGAATTGTTCTGCGCTAGTCTTTCTGGTGCCTTAACATGGGAACAGCTGGATTTTTGTATTTCCAGCGTAGATCTATTGACTCTGAAAATATACGAATTTCCTTATTGGCAGGAATTATTAGATAAACTATGCCGAAACCAAAAATCTTAGCTGCAGTATTTCTTTTCTACATCGGGATATCTTTGATTGTAACTTTTCCGGTAGTATTACATATTAACAGTTTTGTTTTAGGCGCTCCTCATTCTGATATTCATACGCATCTTTGGGATTTTTATTGGGTAAAGACAGCATTACTGGAAAACCATACTTTCCCATTAAGTACGAATTTAATTAACTTTCCCGAAGGGGGAAAGCTGGTGCCTCCCAGCTTGTTAAATGCCGTTCTTTCCATTCCGCTGCAGACTTTTTTTGGTGTGCAGGCGTCTTTTAATATTATTGTTATTCTTAATTTGGCATTAGGGGCATTCGGGGCTTTTTGCCTGGTGTGCTATTTTTTGAAAGATATAAAGCCTTCTTTTGTCGCAGGAGCAATATACGGTTTCTCTCCGTTTATTCTTTCATTTGGAGTAGCTAGCGGAGGCGCGGAAATAATCAGCATTGCTTGGTTGCCGTTATTTTTTCTTTTTTTTATTCGGACATTAACAGAGGGCCGCTTAAAAAATCCTGCCATAGCGTCAGTTTTTTTCCTTTTTCTGCTTATTTCGTGTTTTTATTATGCTTTTATTTCCGGTTTTTTTATTTTGTTGTTTGGTATATATTTTTTTATTTTTGCCAAAGCCAAAAAAAGCAATTTATTCTTTTGCGGCATAGAAGATAATAAATTTAAGGCTGTCGATAAGCAGTTGTTGGCTAGATTAGCCATTTTAATTTTTGCAATTTTTATATTAAGTTTTCTGTTTGTGCTAATTGTTTACAATTCTTTGAAAGGACAAAATTCTATTATCCCCGAGGAGGCGACTAAGTTGCGGATGGAAGGTAAATTCTTAGGCTCATTTTATCCGAAATTATCACCTGCTTCTAACCACATGGTTTATTTATCGGATTATTTTAATTTCGGCAAAGACAGGTTATCGGTATCGCATGCCGTTATTGACCTTTTTCAATCCCCTTATTGCGGGTATAGCGTTATATTTTTATCTCTGCTAGCTTTTTTTTCCTTAAAAAGAAAGTTTATATACTTCTGGTTAACGGCTTTGATATTATTTGTCATTTTGTCTATGGGGCCGTATTTAGCTGTTTCTAGAAGCTGCTTTCTTGAAAATCCGGTGTCACCTACCTATCAACTCATTTTTTTCTTTATTCCCGTGTTCAAAGCCGCATTTTTATCAAATCGTTTTGTCGTGCTAGTTATGCTTTGCCTGTCGGTATTAGCGGCAATTGGTTGTAAAATTATCGTTGATCGCCTTCAGAGGCCGTATGATTATTTTTTTACTGCCGCTGTAAGCGGTTTAATCCTTTTTGAATTTTTATTTATATCGCCGATACAATTTCCGATCCCTGAGACTGAGCTGAAATTGCCGGTTTTTTACCAGAAGTTGGCAAAAGAGGAGGGAAGGTTTGGCATCTTGGAGCTGCCGTTTTTTATAAGCGGCACGAATATGTTTCCGAGGGAGCGCTTCTCTTATCAGATTTTTCATCATAAGCCAATCAGCGATATAGTCGCCGGATCTTTGCCTAGGTATATCGCAAGAAACCCCTTTACCAAGAAGTTAGTATTATTGGAGAGGCCAGAACCCACTTATTATAATTATTCTGATGATGGGGTTGAAAAAGACATATATAAAGGATTTGAGCAATTAGTTAAAGATAATTTTCGCTATTGTATAGTTGATAAAAAATATTACGGCCCTGCTGAATGGGAAGAGGTTAAAGCGGTATTGAAAGGGTTTATGGGAGAGCCGGATGTTTATTCGGACGGATTTGAAGTTTTCCGCATAAAATAAAAAGGAGGAAGTTAGCATGAAGATCAAGATTATATGGTATGTATCCGGAGCATTATGCATTCTCATAATTTTACAATCTTTGGTTTTAAGCAGTAAAAAAAATGAAATGTATCGAATGCCTATATTTTTGCCTCTTGTTTTTGAGCCTAAACAGAATAAAGATGCTTCCCATGGCGATCTTATGAGCGGGATTACAGTCGACGACTTGGTCCGGGGAATGCTGTCGATGGAGAAAGACAAGAGTTTGTCTCTTGCAGCGAGCCAGGTTATTCAAGTGCGGCCTCTTTTGCAGGAAATGGCGGAAAAAAGAAAGAATATCCTGGAATTGCGTAACAAGAGGCATCAATTAAACGAATATTCAATGGATACAGGGATCATGATTGCTCAAAGTTTAACTCCTGAACAGTTTGCATACATTATCAACAACAGGGATGAAGCCGTATTGCTGCTAGAGAAAAAACCGTACTGGGAAGAATTGCTGGAATCTTTAAAAAATAATAAATAATAAAGAAGATGTTTAGCCTGAATAATATATTTCAAAGATATAACAAAAAAATAATCGCAAGGGTATGTTTGGCATTTATTATGTTCGGTTTTATAGGTAATAACTTATTTTGGGGCGCGAAAAGCCCTGTTTACTTTTACCGTGATTCTATAATGAATATAAATTGGGCCGTATATTACGGAAAAATGTTGAAAAATGAGAAATTAGCTTATCGGCCCGATTTATTTCGTTTGTTAGAAAAGAAAAAGGTCCAGAGAGATACTAATATTTATTATCGCGAAGAGTACGGAAATATTTTTAAAGGGCCAATTTTAAAGAAAGAAAAAGTTGATTTATCCGATCTTTTAAGATTTCATCATCCGCCGTTGTGGTTTATTTTTTTAGGGGGTCTTTTTGCAATTTTTGGTTTTTATTCCTGGGTAGTTTTTCTTGGACAGGGCATTATCGGCGTGATGGCTATATTGGTAACGTATTTTGTCGGTAAAAAGATTTGCTCTGTATCCGCGGGATTATTTAGCGCTTTTGTTCTATCAACATTGCCAAGTTTTCTTAATATTTGCCGCCAAGGTTTTTTAGAAACAGCGCTGTTACCTTTAGTTTTGACGGGGATTATTTTGGTTGATTGTATATTAAAATATCCTCTGAAGCGAATTAATTATATTTTTCTTGGATTAATTTGTGGCGTAGGTATGTTGACAAAAACTACTTTTTCTTTATTTGTAGTTTTATTTTTTTTGATTATTGCTATTTTTGTTGATAAAAAGAAAATCGGTTATTCTGTTTTTTTAAAGAATTTATTAATCGCTGTTATTTTAATATTAGTTTTGCTTCTTCCTTGGTATATGTATGCTCGCGGATTGCTCTATGAAGATATCATCAGTAATTTTCATAAGGGCGGAAGCCAAAAAATAATTGATTTTGGGAGCCTTTTTACTTTATTGCCTTTGATAAAAAACGTGCAACTGGGATTCATCTTTTTTGCGGTTTTTATCTTAGGAATAACCTATTTTTGTATTAAGCCAAGGTTTTCTGCGTCTTATTTAATAGCTTTTTTATTTTTTGGTTATATATTTGTAATCTTGGTGCCGATTGCAGTGATATCAAGATATTTTTCGCCTTTTTTGCCCTTAATAACTGTATTAATCTCTTGCGCTGTTGTAGATATCCCCAGATTTAAAAGAATAATAATTATTTTTCTGATTGGTGTTTCTTTTGCGCATGGCTATGGTTGGTTTGCGCTCGGAGTTTTTTCAAGAGCCGATCAGATGATTTATTTTTATGATGATATAGGAGTGAAATATAATAGAAAATATCCTGTTTATTCGGTTGATATAAAATCGAGTAAGCTTTTTTCTTCATATATTCCATTGCCAATTATGCAACAGAAAGCTGTCTATAGTATTATCAAAGAGATTTCATCGCCTTCCGGATTAAAATTAATTAAAATCACATGGTCTGATAAGCATATTTTGGAAGCAAGAACTCTCGCAGCAGGTTTGAGTTTATATAGCATGTTTGAAAGTTTTCCTTTGATAATTGAGAATCCCTCTCCGTATCAACATGAGTTTTTTAGCGGCAGGATATGGCTTTTTGTGAGGGGATTAAATGAGGATATAGAATCCTTTTTGAACATAAATAAGAAAAAAAGCAAAACAAGGTATATTAGAAGCATTTTTTTGTCTCCTGCAATTATTTGCGATATTTTTCTTGAAATTTAGATAATTGACATGAAAATCAAATTAATATTAGCAGGGATATTGTTAATTGGGCTATTGCTGCGAAGCTATAATCTGTCCGGGGAGAGCTTATCGGTAGATGAAGGAGTTTCTGTTTGGTTGGCTCAGGCTGGCCAAATCCATATTCTTGAAAATCGAGCCGTTAATTTTCACACGCCGTTATATTTTATTATATTGCATTACTGGGTTATTTTATTCGGAATTTCGGAATTTTCTTCGAGATTCCTATCTGTCGTATTGGGTTTTTTTGCTTTAATCATGGCCTTTAAGTTAGGAAGCTTGATTTTTGATAAAGAAACAGGCATCTTGAATTCTTTATTCTTGGGCGTATCTACATTTCATATATATCACTCTCAGAGTGTTAGAATGTATAGCTTATTAACTTTATTAACCCTGCTTTCTTTTTATTTTTTTATAAAAATACTCAAAAAATGGGATTTTGCGCTTTTGGTCGGCTATCTATTATCTAGCGTTTTCCTGATATATACTCATTATTCCGGTTTTTTTGTGATATTTGTTCAGAATATTTTTCTTATTTTTACGCGATTATTATCAAAAGACTCCAAGTTTAGTTTTAGAAAATGGTTTATTTTGTACTTTGTTTTAATTATTTTATTTATTCCATGGATAAGGTTTGTTTTGTCTAAAATAAACCTCAAAATTTTTATCGATGAGTTATCGAGAAGGCAAGAGTATATATTTTTATGGTATTTTCGTTTGCCGGTTCGCTCAATAAATACAATAACCGATTCTTTTTTTAAGTGGTCATCACAAACAGAAGTCTTATTGCTTATTTATTTAATATCAATATTCCTGGCAATAAGTTACAGGTATATTAAGATGGTTAGTTTATTATTGATCTGGTTATTTGTTCCTATTGCTTTGCTTTTTTTGCTTTATTCTCCTGCTAGATATCAGCCGCAATATTCAACGGTAGCCTCGTTAGCTTTTTATCTATTGGCGGCCAAAGGAATAACAAATATAGGAAATAAAAGCCTTAAAATGATTGTAATTGCTGTAGTTATAATTTTTTCATGTTTAGGCCTCATAAAGTATTACACGTTACCTAGGAATGCAAAATGGAAAGAGGCAGCCGCTTATATAGATACAAATGCCAAGCCGGGGGAGATGTTGTTATTTTTGAACGAACGTAGCGTGCATGTTTTTGATTATTATTCCGCAAGGAGTGATTTAAATAAAAAATTGTATTCGGAGGATAGTGTATATTTCGATACTTATGCCAGTTTCTGGATTATAAGCGGTAAGCCAAGAAGATTTAATAAGGCAGCACTGGATCTGCTTAATAGAAATTATAAATTAATATCCCTCAAAGAATATTCCGGAGCAGATGTTATAACCCAAACCCTTGAGATATCCTTATTCTGCTATAAGGGAGATAAGGTGTAATATGAATATTGAGTTTTCCGTAGTCCTTCCTGTGTTTAATGAACAAGAAAATTTAAAGCAGCTTCAGGATCGGATTTCTAAAGTGATGGGTATAATCTCTTGCGAGTATGAAATTATATATGTTGATGACTCAAGCAACGATTCTTCTTTAGAAATTTTAAAAGAACTCAAAGAGTGTTATCCAAAAACAAAAGTAATCTCATTTGAGAAGCGGCGAGGGCAGTCAGCTGCTTTATTTGCCGGATTTATGGAATCTCGGGGAGAATGGATAATTACCCTTGATGCTGACCTGCAGAATCCTCCGGAAGAAATCTTTAAGCTTTTGAAGTTTAAAGATAGATTTGATTTTATGATAGGGATAAGAATAGACAGGAAAGATGATATTCTAAAAAAGATATCTTCTTCTGTGGCGAGATTTTTTAGATGGCTGGTATTAAAAGATGTTACTATAGATTCTGGTTGTGCATTGCGGCTGTTTAGAAGGGATATAATACGGATTCTGCCCCCGATTAAAAATTTTCATTACTTTGTTCCTTATTTAGCAAAAGAAGAAGGATTTCTGGTAAAGCAAGTTGAAGTTGGGCATAGCCCGCGTAAATTTGGAAAATCAAAGTACGGAGTTCTTAAGAGAATGCTGCAGGGGGTCTGTGATATTGCGTGGATATGGTGGTTAAAAAAACGGCGGTTGAATTATAAAATTAAAGCATAAAACTATAGATGAAAAGAGAAAAAATATTACTTTTTGGTAGAGTAGCTGCCCTAGACTTATTAGTTCCTTTGTTTAGTTGCTTTGGGAGTATTCTAATATTATATCCCGAAATAATCGGAGTTTTAAAGAGTCATATCCTATTTTTTGGAGATATTTGGCATTTGGGTGATGGTAATGCGATATTCTATTTCGACCATGCGGCCAAAGTTCTCTTTAAGCAAGAGAATCTGTTTTATACTAAGCGATTACTTTTCCCTGATGGCGCATCTATTACTGGATCGTATTTTTCTTGTTTGCCGTTATCTATAATATTTGCTCCGATAGTATATTTGTCAGGATTGCCGCTTGGTTTTAACCTCTCCATAATAATTATTCTAGTTGGTAACGGTTTGGGTATGTATATCCTGGGCAGGATTTTTATAAAACATCGCTTTATAAGTTTACTCGGAGCCGTTATGTATACTGTCGCTCCTCCGCTTATAGGGGAGATTTTTATATTGCAACGGCCGATGACAGCTTGCTGGGGCCCTGCCATGGCGGGCGTTGGTTTATTTTATTTGTATTTAAAAAATAAGTCTTCATGGCAGATAGGTTTCTTAGCTGGGGGTTTTTTGGTTTGTATTGGGATAATCTATCCTTTTAATCTAGTTTATCTTAGTATTTGGATATTAGCTATTTGGGTTGCTGCTATCCGCGAAGATAATACTAAAATAAATACAATCCGTCTTTTTAAGAAATTAGGTTTAATGTTGGCGATTGTTCTGATAACGGTAGGATTATGGACTATTTGGATCCTGCGAGTAAACTCTACCCTCGTTAAATATCAGAGTGCGTATATCGCGGAAAACGAACGTGTCCTTCATTTTCCATTGAATGTTTTTTTAGCTGGAATTGATGTTACTCGAGATATTTGTAATTATCGGCTAGGAATTCCATTGCCTTTAACCATCGGATTTATTCTGTCCGTATTTTTGCTTCTTTGTGAAATTAAACCATTACTGCCTCATATTATTGGTGGAATTTGGGCATTATGGGTTGCCCTTGGCCCAAGAATAGATTTAGCCAGTGTAAAAGAATGGTGTATGGTCTCCCAAAAAGCTATCCCGGCTTGGCCTTGGATGCCTCATGTTTTTATGGCTACACATATTCCTGGGTTTGGCAAGATGAATGCGCAAAGGGCTATTTTTGTGCTTATCGGGATAATGATTCTTGTGCTTATGAAAGGAATGGCTAGGATACGTAGGAGTGTTTCCGGGAAAAACTGGGTATTATTTCTTGCTATATTTACAGTTTTGTTTATATGGTGGAGTGCCCCCCGTTATTCTAAGCACTACATTCAATGGCCAAATTATTCCGGAATCTCAATTGCCCAGAGTGATAAGGTAGTTTTAGATCTTCCGATTAATATGAAGCTCTTACCTTTATTTTTAAATATGCTACATCATCCTGCTTCTTTTAATGGCGTGTATATAAAAGATAGCGAGTTTTCTATAGAACCCAAAAGCGGAAAGAATTTAAAACTTTGGCGAGAAAATAGATTTTTAAATTCGTTAATAAACATTTCGAAAAATAAGCCCCCTTTATTAGTTCAGACGCAGGATTTAGAGGAATTAACCAATATCGGATTGCGTCATATTTTTTTATGGAAAGGGTATTGCTCTGGATCTTATCGTGGAGATAAAGAATGTGACCGCGATTACGTTTTTTTATTAGAAACGTTGGGTCCTCCGATATATATGTCTGAAGAATTAGTTATTTTTAGAATAACATAGCATTGTCTAGCCAGAAAAACTGTGAAAAATTTTATCGATCGCTTTCGTTATTATCCAATATATAAATTGATTTTTAATTTATATCCTAAAAAAAAGCGGATTTTGGATTTTGGTTGCGGACGGGGGGAGCTTGTTTCTTACTTACGCCGGAAGGGATGGGATGCTTACGGAGTCGACCCCGAAATAGGCGATAAGCCTGTTTCAAGTGAAGATGCCTTTTTTTATTCCTTAGAAAATATTCAAAGAAACATTAGGGAACCTTTTGATGTGGTTATTCTTAATTTTTCTTTAGAGCACTGTAAAGATCCGGCATTAATTTTGAGGCAGCTTTACGGGGCATTAGCTTCAAGAGGGGTTATTTTTATCCGGGTGCCGAGTTATGAGCATATATTAAGGCAAAAAGTAATTTTATCATTTCAATCTAAAATTTTTGGACACCGTCATTTTTTTAGCAGAAATAGCCTTAAAAAAATAATAAATGATTCCGGGTTTAGTATTTTAGAAATCAATACGCGTTTTTGCATAGCCGCATTGATTACTATACCTTGTAGTATTTTTCCTGCTTTAGATCCTATGATATGGCTATATGAGAAAAACAAAATAGTTAAATTGACAAAGGGGGCAATTTTGGGGTTATTGTCATTATTTTTTTTGCCCCTTATATTATTTGAATCTTTAGTCGGACAAGGGGCCATTATTAGCGTTGTTGCAAAAAAAGTAAACTAAATGAGAGTACTCTTTGTTTATACTGAAATAAATGTAAAATTTGGTACGTATGGTTTTCAGCATGGGATAGCTGCGATATCGGCTTATTTGAAATCTTACGGTTACGATGGTATATCTTTTTGCTATATCCGCTCGTGCTATGATATCGGGTTATTCCGCAAGGCGTTATTGAGATTTAAGCCGGATATAGTAGGTTTTTATGTTACCGATGAACAATTGCGATTTATTGAAGAGCTTATCCTTGAGGTCAAAGAGAAGGAAATATTCACGATATGCGGCGGTCCTTATGCGATTCTGAATCCCCGGATAATATATAAGATTCCGCGCCTTGATGCTGTCTGTATCGGGGAAGGCGAAAGCCCGATGCTTGAGTTTGTAAAAGTAATTGAAAAAAATGAAAATCCAAAATATATAAATGGCCTTTGGATAAGAAATGGCAGAGAAATAATAGAAAATCCGGCACAGCCATTCTTAGATAAATTAGATGAGCTTCCGTTTTGCGATCGCGAACTTTTTGCAAATAGCAAACTAAGGGATAGGGTGGGTTTGACGCAAATTAGTTATAAGAATAGCTTTCGCATCGGGAGGGGCTGTCCTTTTCAATGCGGTTTTTGTTCGAATAAGCAACTTGGCCTTGCCCAGCCAGGTTCTTATGTCAGATTTCGTAGCGTTGATAATGTCATCAAAGAGATGGAATATGCGGTAAAAAAATATTCTCCGCTTGAGATATACCTGCAGGATGACACCTTCACCTTGAATAAAGATTTTATAGAAGAATTTTGCGGCCAATATTCGCGGCGCGTCGGGCTACCGTTTGAATTTTTTGCGCATATTCATCTGGACGTGATCAAGATTCTCGAAAAGCTTAAGAAGGCAGGCGGAAGAAGGGTGAGTTTCGGGATAGAGTCTGGGAATGAAAGTTTGCGCTCGCAGATGCTTAAGAAAAGATTTTCTAATCAAGATGTTATTCGCATTTTCCGGGAAACAAAAAAAATGGGGTATCAGACAGAGGCATTTGTTATGGCTGGTTTGCCTGATGAGACGCCGCAAAGTTTTGATGATACGGTCGGGCTTTTGCGGGATATCCAGCCTGACCTCTACTCTTTAAGCATTTACTTTCCGTTTAAGGGGACAGATTTATACAATTATTCTGTATTAAAAGGATACCTGCAATCGGATTTTGCTATTGCTAAAAATTTTGTTTCGCGTAGAGATACGATATTGAAGATGCCATTATTTAGCCGAAACGAAATTTTGTCTGTAGTGAGGAGCTTCGGATCTAAAATATATAAAGGTCGTTCCTTTAAAAAAGCAGTATTATTCAGGATTTACGAGTCCAGGTTTGGCGATAGGCTCCTTAAATTAGGTTTTTTTTGCAAGCGGCTATTAAGAAGATGGATAATCGGTAATAAAAATAATATCCCGTTATGAAAATTTTACTTGTAAGAAACTCAGGTTTTCGGGGAGAAACTAATATCACCGGTGTTTATCCTCCTTTAGGGATAGCTTATCTTGCTGCGGTTTTGAGAAATTCTGGGTATCAGGTAAAAATTTTAGATAACCAGGTTCTTAATCTTAATCGTGAATCTTTAAAAAAAGAAATAAAGAAAAGTTCTCCGGATATAGTTCTTCTCTCTTCCATGACGCCGTTATGGCCAGCATCGCTTGAGGCTGCTAAGATCGCTAAAGAAATTTCTCCCCGGATAATCGTTGGATCCGGAGGTCCGCATATGGCTGTATATCTGCGAGAATCTTTATTAAGCGGCTTGATTGATTTCGGAGTTTATGGCGAAGGGGAGAATACAATTATTGATGTATTAAAACAACTAGAAAACAAAAATGGTCTGGATGAAGTAAAAGGGTGTGTATTCAGGAAAAATGGAGAAACGATTGTAAATCCTCCCAGAGAAGAGATTGAAAACTTAGATGATATTCAATTCCCTGCAGTAGATTTGTTGCCTCATAAGAGATATTTTGCTTTGTTGGTGGATCATCCTTTTATGACCATGATTACATCCAGGGGTTGTTTGTATAAATGTAAATTTTGTTTTCAGGGATATTTAGGTAAATATCGTTTCCGCAGCCCTGAAAATGTAGTCGAAGAAATGGATATTTGTGTGAATAAATATGGGGTCCGCGAAATAATAATTTTTGATGAGACATTTGCTGCTGAAAAGGAAAGAGTAATAAAAATCTGCGAGCTAATTAAAAAGAAACGTTTGCGATTCAAATGGGATATAAGGACAAGGGTGGATTTGTTAGATCGAGATCTGCTTGAATCGCTTAAAAGCGCAGGTTGCTGCCGGCTTCATTTAGGAATTGAATCAGGAAACCAGGAGATCCTTAACAGGATGAGTAAAGGTATTAATATTTCGCAAATCGATAAAAAAATCAGGCTTGCATCAGAACTTGGTTTTGAATTGCGGGGATATTTTATGTTAGGTTATCCCGGCGAGACGAGTTCAACAATTTTTGATACGATTAAATTCGCTAGGCACCTTCCCCTGGATTGGGCAAGTTTTACAGTTACGATTGGACTGCCGGGGACAGAGATATATAATAATGCCTTAAAAAACCAGTATTTTCGTGCTGATTATTGGCGAGAGTATACAAAAGGCAACTATTTAGATTCAAAGCCATATTTTGTACCAGAGGGTATGAAAGAAAAGGATCTATTCGAATTAAAGAAAAAAGCATACTGGGAGTTTTATTCCAGGCCAAGGATAATCTGTAATGTGCTTAAAAGTCTTAATCCGGTATCCTTGATTAAAAACTCGCGGGCATTTATTAAATTTCTGCCTTTGGCGTACAATTCGATTACAAAATTTTGAGGCCTGAATGGTTAATATAGCGTTAATTTCTTTGTATGGCATAGAGAATAGCGGAATAAGGTCAATTTCATCCGTGCTAAAAGCAAACGGTTTTAATCCTTGCCTAATTTTTTTTAAGAGGTGGATGAATAATGATATTAGTTATCCTTCGGAAAATGAAAAGATGATTTTAATTTCACTTCTTGAAAAATTAAAGATTGAAGTTGTAGGCTTAAGTTTTACTTCTCCATTTTTAAAGATTGCAATCGGCATCACAAAGATGATTAAGGAAAGATTGTCTATAAAGGTTGTTTGGGGCGGTATGCATGCTACTGCCAGGCCTGAAGAATGTTTAAGATATTGCGATGCCGTATGCAGGGGCGAAGGCGAAGAGGCTATGTATGAACTTATAAAAGAATACGCTAAAGGCCAGCCTTTAGGTGAGGGGATTAAAAATATATCTTATAAAAAAGAGAATGAGATAATTTCTGGAGAGATGAGGCCGTTGATCCGTGATTTAAATTTATTACCAAACCAGGATTACGGCGGAGACGGCAAATTTTTTATTGAAGAAAAACTGTTTAATATAGATCCTTTAATTAACGCCAGGGAGTTAAGAGTTTTTGCTTCTCGGGGATGTCCGTTTAGCTGTAGCTATTGTTATAATAGTATTTTGAAGAATTTATATCGAAACGAAAAATATCATAGAATTAAAAGTGTGGAAAATGTAATATCAGAAATTGAATATGCCTTAAGTAAATTCAAACGGATAAGAAAGATAAAATTTGATGATGATACATTCATGTTTCCCAGAGAGTGGATAGATGAATTTTGTGCAAAATATAATAATCGAATAGGGTTACCGTTTGAAATTTTATTCAATGCAGAAGGTATGGATGAGAAACTTCTGATTAATTTAAAAAATGCGGGATTAAGAAGAATCCAGGTAGGTATTCAAACAGGTTCTCAAAAAGAGTCGGAATTAATTTATAATCGAAAACTGCCTACGAATAAGCTTCGCGAATTTGCGGATATGTCCAAGAGTTTAAAATTAGGTGTTGTGTACGATATTATCCTTGATAATCCTCTATCTACTTTTGAAGATAAAAAGGCGTTAATTAATTTTTTACTTACACTTCCCCGGCCGTTTGATCTGTTTGTATATTCCTTAACATTATTTCCGGGAACTGAGCTTTGTGAAACACTTTTAAAGAAAGGAATAATTAGGCCTGAAGATGTGGAAGGTGAAGCAAATAAATCATTTTATCAGTTCAGGTTGAGTTTTTCATTTCCCCGTAAAAAAGAAGAATTATTTGTAGCTTGTATAGTTTCACTTATATCCAAGTCGTTTCTGCCCAAGTCGTTCATCGGGCTACTTTCAAGAAGTGATTTTTTAAAAAATCATCCGTTTGTATTAAAGAAATTTGCGCAGATTTGCAATTTATTTAAGCTCTTGCATATCTTAATAAAAATGTCGTTACGGGGAGATATGGGTATTTGGAAATTTAAAGAATACGGTATGCCTAAAAGGTTTTTAATTCAATGAGAGTGATTTTAATTAATCCTCCTTTATGTCCAAGTATTGTTAAATCTTTGGGCCCTATTACAAGGAGCCTATTTTATAATTCTGCGCCTTTGGGAATTTGTTATATTGCAGCTGTTTTAAGAGAAGATGGCCATGAAGTAAAAATTATAGATGCCGCAGTAGAAGGCTTGTCTGAAGATGCTTTGTTAAAGAGAATAAGGAATAATTCTCCTGAAATTGTAGGAATTACAACTGTTACTGTTTCAAGCCAGTCGGTTTATGAATTAGCAAAAAAAATAAGGTCTACTTTTTCTACGGTTAAAATCATTATTGGAGGCCCGCATATTTCTTCAAATCCGGAGGATCTTTTAAATCATCGGGAAGTGGATTTAGCGGTGATTGGAGAGGGGGAGGTCACTTTTAAAGAGGTAGTTAGAGCAATAAATAAAAATCAAAATTTGAATAAAGTAGAAGGTTTGGCGTATGTTAACGGCGATCAGAAAATTTATTTTACTCCACCAAGAAGTTTTATAGCTGATTTAGATATATTACCTTTCCCTGCACGTGATTTGGTACCGGTTGATTTATATAGGCCTCAGCCAAATGATCAAAAGAAACTGCCGAAATTTAGTATGATTACCAGCAGGGGCTGCCCGTATTCTTGTATTTTCTGTGACAAAAATGTATTCAAAAATGTTTATCGTTCATTCAGTCCTTCTTATATAGTTAAAGAAATGAAACATCTGATCAGAGATTATAAGGCGAGGGATATAGCATTTGTAGATTCCACATTTACCCCTAGTAAAAATAGAGTATACGGGATAATAGAAGAGATAAAAAAATATAACCTGGAAGTAAGCTGGACATGTTCTGTGAGAGTTGATGTTTTGGATGAAGAGCTTTTAAGGGCGATGAAAAATGCCGGATGTTGGAGGGTAAGATTAGGTATTGAGTCAGGTAATGATGAGGTGCTTAAGTTTATAAAAAAGGGGATAACTAAATATCAAGTAGAAAAAGTAGCTAATTGGGCTTATGAAATTGGTTTAGAGCCAAAAGGTTTTTTTATGATCGGCCATCCTACAGAAACTATTCATACTATTGAAGAAACTATAAGGTTTGCTAGTAAGCTTCCCTTGAAAGATATAACTGTGCAAATAAATACGCCAATAAGAAACACATTTCAATATCAATTAATAGGAAAGTATGGAAAATTAGCCGTAACTGATAGTTCGCAATACAGTTTTTGGGAACCTGTATTTGTCCCTAATGGCATAAGATATAGTGAGCTATCTTACTATTACGCTAAATTTTATTTAAAGTTTTATCTTAGGCCGATTGTTTGGTATAGGCACATTAAGGATATCAACTCTTTGACTGATATTGTAAAATACATCAAAGGTTTAGGAATTATTTTTTACTTTTTTAACTTATGGTTAAAAAAGAAATTATAATCAGAGTTGCAAGTTTAGCGGACATAGACGGAATATTCTGTCTTTATAAAAGGTATATGTTCGATCCCTATCTTTTGACATTAGGAGATAATTTTGTAAAAAGATACCTTGAAAAGATTTTGAGAAATAACAATTCTATAGCGTTTGTGGCTGAAAATGAAGAATTAGTGGGTTTTATCGTTGGGGCTCTTGATAGGAAGAAGATAATTTGTTGCCTGCTGTTTGATTTTATATTGTTCATTACCTGGCTTAAAAAAACAATAATATATCCGAAACATTTTTTAAAAATTTTAGAATTTTTAAAATATCCTTTTCTTACAAAAATAAATAATGTTAAAGCCGAATTGTTATTTATTGCTGTTAAGCCGGAATTCCGAAATAGTAAAATAGCTACCGCTATGATAAAGAGGAGTTTGAACTATATGCAAAATGCCGGCATAAAACATGTAGAGGTTACTGTTATGTCAAACAACGTGCCTGCGAATAATATTCTAAAAAAAATAGGGTTTATTAATAAATCAAAAATAAATTTTTTAAATAAAAACATGAATCTGTATTACTTTGATTTTTTAAAAAACCTAAGTTGATATTTTAGACATTAGTTTTATGCTGTTTTTGTGAACGTTATTTACATATATAATAAAACGATATTCTCTATGGGTAAGTTAAAAAATGTGGTAGTGAATTTAATATTCTATTTCTTTTTTGTTATCCTATGTTTAATTCTTTTAAATTTATATTTTTCTTTGTTTGGTTTAAGGAATTTTAGGAATATATATCTCTCTGGGAATAATTATAATCTGCGTTATATGCTAAAACCAAAATCTGTTACTATTGTAGAAGGCGTGGTATATAAAATTAATTCTTTTGGTTTCCGTGATAAAGAGTTAAATTCTGATTATGTTAAGGATAGAAAATATCGTATTCTATGCGTAGGTGATTCGATTACCTTCGGGGAGGGGGTATCTACTAATAAAACATACCCTAAATTATTAGAAAAAGAATTAAGGAGTAAGTTTTCTAAAAATATAGAAGTACTTAATGCGGGCGTACCTGGTTATAATACATATGATGAATTGTTATATATAAAAAATTATTTAATAAAATTATCTCCGGATATGATTATTTTGGGGTTTTTTATGGGGAATGACTCTGAAGATCCATCCTTAGAGTTTAATAATAAAATGTCTTCCAATAAGGATGAGCTCGTTGATTTATTTTACTACTTAAAAGAGGCAGAAAGGAAAAAAAAATTACATAATACTGGTTTTTGGCAAAAGTATAGGGACTCAATTTGGGATCCTGACAGCGATCAGTGGAAGCGATGTGTTGATTCTTTGATTAGCATTAATAGTTTACAAAAGAACATAATATTGAATTGTTAGTTCTGATTATTCCAATGTATGATAATGAGCAAGATAAATTTTTAACGCAACTAGTTAGCGTATTAAATGAAGCCAATATTAAATACGTAAATCCGTTTCCGGAATTAAAAAAGTCAAAGCATATTAATCCTCGTCCGTTTGTAACGGAGAATCACCCTGACGAAAGAATGCATGAAATTTATGCTAGAACTCTTTTATCTGCGTTTGATGAAAATAAATTAAAACTTAATTGACATAGTTTTTTTAAAGGATAAAATAATATCAATGGTAAATTGTAAATATAAAACTATAAGTTTAAATAATCGCGGTGTAGCGCTTTACATCACCTACATGGTACTTTTAGTGGCAAGTTTGCTTGCCGCAGGAGTATTGCGATTTATTGCCAGTTCAACCCGCCTTACTCAGCATAAGGCGGGCCGTATTCAGTCTTATTATCTGGCGCAAGCAGTAACGAACTGGACGCTTGAACAACTTCGCACAGGTGCGCTTCTGCCAGGACAAGGAGCAATAAATCCAATCCCCCCGCAATTTCCTATTCCACCCCAAAGGCCAGGAGTAGTTTCTATTAATATTGGGAATCTTGGAGCAGGTACGCCAGACCCCAATACCTCCGCAGTAAATGTAGTAATACGGTATTAAAATATCACATTATAAGTAAGTTTAAGTAAAAATAAATAAAATAATAGTTGACAAGTTAACTTTATTATAGTTTAATTAAGTCATGAATCAGCTTATTGACGTTGATGAATTAGCGGATTATTTACGGTTAAAAAAGCAAACCATCTATAACTGGCTGCATCAGGGTAAAATCACCGGAATTAAGATGGGTGGAGTTTGGCGGTTTGATCGTAAAGAGATCGATGATTGGCTAAACAGCCAGAGGCGAGTATTAAAAGCCGGGGGTAGCCATTGAGTAATTTAGGTTTATATTTCGGCCCTTCCACTATTAATATCGTAGAGTCCCAAGGTAATAAAATCCTCAAACATATTAAAATTCCTACCTTTACTATTGCGGTAGGAGAAGCCTTATCAGAAAAAGTTCCTGCCGAAGTAAAAATTGCGACAATTATAAAAGATGAATTTAAGAAACACGAAATTACCGGGCGTGAAGTAACAGTTACGCTTTCAGGGCAGGAGCTTGTTGTGCGTAATTTTGATATGATAGCTATGCCATCAAGTGAGCTTTCCGTTGCTATAAATTTTGAGGCAAAAAAATATATTCCTTTTAAACTTGAGGAGATGGTTTTTGATTATCAATGGAAATTTGATAACATAGCGAAAAAAAATAAGGTTTTATTCTTAGGGACAAAAAAGGAAGTTTTAGATAAATATATCAATGCTTTAAAACAGGCAGGTTTAAAAATTAATGCTGTTGAATATTCAGCTTTCAGCCTTTTACGTTTAGTAAGCCAGAGCGCTCCCATTAATAAAGGAGTGCTGGCGGTTATGGCAATTGATTCTGCAGAAGAAGATGAGGCAAATTTTGTTATTTTAGAGGATGGTTTTCCGTTATTTAGCCGGGATGTGATGTTCGGTTCTGCTTCTCAGGAAGCACCCAGCGTTGATGAGACTCCGGCGGATAATTTATTAGAAAAGATAAAGCGCGAAACCCGTATTTCTTTTGATTACTTTCATCGTAAATACCCTCAGAAAAATATCGCTAAGGTGCTTTTAGTTTGCTCTGATGAACAGCATACAAATTTTGAGGTGTTTATTAAAGAAATGGGAATGGCAGTGCAGTATATTGATACGGCTAGTTATATCGGCAAAGTAGATAGATATTCTCTTGGTTTTATTAAAGGTTATTCTGCTACATTGTCAAAAAGCATAAAAATAGGCTTAACCAATAATCTCTTAACTCCGCAAAAAGCAATAAAGGCAAAAGGTAAAAATGAAATAGACCTGCAAGCTCAAGTTACTTCTTTGTTATCAGGGGTTAAGCTTGATATTCGTGTTTTAATGCTTGGGGCAGCAATATGCATTTCTGTTTTTATGTTTGGTATGTATCGCACAGCGCCTTTACAAGGGAAATTTGATAATATGACTAAAAGTTATCCGGTTGTTACCTCAGTAAAAAGAAATGCTTCATACGAAGAATTAACGGCAAAAGAATCTGAATTTAATGTAAAAAATAAACAACTGCGGAATTTAATAAAGGAGCAAGTCTATCTTACGGAATTATTGAATGTTCTTCCGCGTCTTTTGGCCGATGGAGTTTGGCTTGAGAATTTATCTTTTAAATCAGAAGAGAATAAATTAATGCTGACACTTGCGGGATCAGCTTATTTTAACGATGGAAATAAAGAATTTGAGGAAGTAAATAATCTTGTTGGTACATTGCAGAACGAACCGGTAATAAAAAAATATTTTAAAGAAATAACCTTAGTTTCTTTAGACCGTAAACCTGGTTCGCAGGATGTTACAACGGCTAGTTTTATTATTTTATGTCAAAGTGTTTTAAAAAAAGGAAGGTAGATGGCAGCAGATATCTCGAAGTATAATAAAAATATTCTGAATATTGTAATTATTATTATAGCGTTGGTTTTTTCAAGTGTTATTTTTAACAATCAGAATGAAACAATAAAAAAACTGCAGAGCAAGATCATCAAGGAAGAAAAAAAAATAGTATTACTAAAAAAGATAAGCGAACTTGAGAAAATATCCGCTGATTATAAGAAGCTTTTTGGCGAGGTTGAGCCTTCGACAGTAATTAATTCGATAACAACAATCGCAAAAAGATACGGTATCAGTGTAGTTTCTGTTAAGCCGGAGCAGGAGAAAAAAGTTTCTTTTTATATGCGCTATCCCTACCGACTTTCCATATCTGCAAAAGGTTACCATGAAATAGGAAGATTTATCGCTGCGCTTGAAAATTATAATCAGGTATTTATAGTTGATAGCTTTGAGATGAAAATGCCGACGAACATAAAAAAGGCAGCAGGTGATACGGGCGAAGTAACAGTAGAATTAAAATTAGCAGCAATTTCGCTGCAAAGTGAAAATGCTAAAGCTAAATAGAAGTATATTTTTTGTAGTAATCGTTGTTATCCTTAACCCGCTTTTTCTAAGGGCGGGAGAACCGGCATTGACTTTAATAGAAAGGCCAAAGATTGAGTATACAGCGGATAATTTACGTGATCCTTTTATGAGTAATATTCAGTTTGCGCAGATTGATCCGACGGAAAAGTTGAATGCTATAGAGGAGAAGGAACAATCATTTCCCGACTTGCAGGTACAGGCAATTGTCTGGGGAGGAAATTTTCCGCAGGCTATTATTAATAATACGGTAGTAAAAATCGGAGATACGATATCCGGAGTGCGCATAGACGGTATTGATAAGACAGGGATTGATGTTTTTTACGGAGGAAGAAAGCAAACACTTCATTCTCCGGCTGCGGGTGATAACTCAGAAGATCAAAAAAATCCCAAAAGGGAGAGCTGATGAAAAATAAATTTTTTCTGCAGGTAACCGCTTGTTTTTTTGTTTGTAATTTTCTTTGTTATGCGTATGCCCAGGATAGCTTAGAGTTTGAGGACCCCGAAGCAAGTATCTCAATGGATTTTAAAGACGCGAGCTTAAAAGATATTTTGAAATTATTTTCCATTCAATCCGGGAAAAATTTTATTGCTTCCGAGGCAGTTCAAGAGAGGAATCTTACGCTTTATCTTGATAAAGTACCGTTAAAAGATGCTATGGATAAACTTTTTAAAGCCAATAATCTTTATTATGAGCCGGATAAAGATTCCAATGTAATTATTGTTAAAGATTGGGGTAAACCACAGGTTGATACAGTAACAAAAGTATTCCATCTTAAATATGCCCAGGTAAAAAGTTCTTCGATACGGGCAGAGTTAAAAAGTGAGCTAAAGGCAAGTGGAGGAGGCGGAGAGAGTGGTGGAGAAGATAGCGATGGTATTTCTGAGGCGGTGAAGAAAAATCTTTCTGAATATGGGTCAGTGATTGAAGATGCGCGGACCAACAGCCTGATCGTAACTGATATCCCTAGCCGTATGGGTAATATCGCTTCGTTAATTGCTTCTTTGGATACGAGCGTTTCGTTAGTAATGCTGGAAGTAGAGATGCTTGATGTTTCGAAAAATGCCGTTGATGAATTAGGCGTTAAATGGCCTCAGTCTATAATGAAGCTGGATGTAGTTGGTTCGCGTACAACTAATTTCCCCTTTTTTTCAAGTAAAGCAGGTAACCAGAGTAGCCATTTTCTTCCTTCAGTTTTTACGGCAATCGGAGCAGAGTTAGCGCTTGATTTTTTACGCACGCGGACTGACACAAAGTATTTAGCCCGGCCCCGGATTATGACCTTAAATAATCAGACTGCAGAGATAAAAATTACTACTAATGAAGTAGTTGGTGAAAAAGTAACTATAACAGCCGGAGATTCGGGGACTACTACCGTGGAGGCTGAGCGGTATGAAACCGGAGTTTCTTTACGAGTAACGCCTCAAGTGGTTGCGGAAACAGGTGAAATTACCTTGTTTATTGTACCGAAGGTATCCGAAGCAACTGAAAGCGGTGTTACTAGCAGCCAAGGTATAACTTATTGGAATCCTGAAGTTCGCAGTACTAAGTCGATAGTACGGCTTAAAAATGAAGAAACAGTTATTATCGGCGGTTTGATACGTAATGAATTACAAGAAACTAAGGCTAATGTTCCGATTTTAAGTGATATTCCGATATTAGGAGCGTTGTTTAGGAACAAGAGCGTAAGTAAAAATAAAGAACGCGAGTTGTTGGTGTTTATCACTCCCCATATTATAAAGGATTCAGGCTCACCCGTATCAGTTGGCAAGACGGTTGTTTTAGGCAGAGAGCAAGATGATTTATCAGTGGGTAAACGAAAAGGTGCTATTAGCGCAAGTTTGGATAATTTCGAGAAGTTGGTTAAATAATTTTTAGAATATATGGCATATCGCGATAAATATTTTCGCTTAGGCGAGATATTACTTAAAGAAAAGTTTATTAAAGAAGCTGACCTTGAAAAGGCGCTTTCTGTTCAAAAGCAGGAAGGCGGCAGGCTTGGTGAAGTTTTGGTCAAGCTTAAATTGCTTACAGAAAATCAGCTTGTATTAGTATTAGGAAAACAGCTTAATATCCCATATTTCTGCGCTGGCAGTGAACTTAAGCCAGCAATAGATACTAACTTAGAAAATTTTATTCCGCAGGATTTTGCTTTAAAAAACTCTGTCCTTCCTTTATCGCATAATTTAGGCTCTATTACTGTAGCTGTTCCTGATCCGCTTGATTTTATCCTTATGGATAACCTTAGAAAAATGACTAGTTGTACTATTAACCCTGTTATTGCGACAAAATCCGATATTCATCGCGCAATTGAACGGTTTTACGGAAAACATACAATGTTTGCAGATGCTGTTGAAGCTTCGTATGATTTAACCGTTGAAAAAGGCAGAGCTGACGAGCAGGGGATTGAAGAATTAAGTTTAGATAAATTAATTGCCCGCGCAGAAGAAGCCCCGGTTGTAAAATTAGTTGACCTGATTATTCGGCAGGCAATTGACGAACGCGCCTCAGATATACATATAGAGCCGTTTCAAAACCGGATTTCTCTCCGTTACAGAATAGATGGTAAGCTTTATGAAATTCCGCCTCCTGCAAGCCATTTACATTTAGCAATTATCTCACGTATAAAAATTCTAAGCAGGCTTGATATTGCCGAAAAACGCCTTCCGCAGGACGGGACGTTTTCGGTAAAAATTGAGGATTCACCCATTGATATTCGCGTATCTTCAGTTCCCACCATATACGGTGAGAAAATTGTTATGAGGATACTTGATAAAAGGTCTGTGCTTCTGGATCTTGGCCATATGGGATTTGACTCAAAACAACTTGAGCAGATCCGTACTGCAGCCAAAGCTCCTTACGGGCTTATTTTTATTACCGGGCCAACGGGAAGCGGAAAATCTACAACTCTTTACGCTTTGTTAAGCGAAGTTAAGAGCCCGACGAAAAATATCGTTACTGTTGAGGATCCGGTAGAATACAAGTTAGACGGGGTAAACCAGGTCCAGGTAAAGCCTGAAATTGGCCTGACTTTTGCAGCAGCCCTGCGAAGTTTCTTAAGGCAGGATCCTGATATAATGCTGGTTGGTGAAACCCGCGATTTAGAAACAGCTCAGATATGTATCCGTTCAGCACTTACCGGGCATTTGGTGTTAAGCACGCTTCACACAAATGACGCTGCCTCGGCAGTAACCCGGCTTATTGATATTGGCATCGAGCCTTATATGGTAGCGCCTTCTTTGCTTTTGATTATAGCGCAGCGGCTGATGCGTAAATTATGCCCTGATTGTAAAGAGGCGTATGAGCCTTCTGCTGAAAAACTAGGGAAAATAAAAATTAAAAGTGATCTTATTTACCAACATAAGGGATGTTCTAAATGCGGCCAGATTGGTTATAAAGGAAGGGTTTGTGTTTCAGAAGTAATGCTGATTAATGATGAAATACGGGTGTTAATTGGGCAGCGAGCGCCTTTTCAGAAAATCCAGGAGGTAGCTAAAGCTGCCGGTATGCAGACTCTTTATGAATCAGCGCTTAAGAAAGTTGAGGCAGGTGTTACTTCACTAGAAGAGGCTTTATCTGTTACAATGGAAAGCTAAATGTCCAAATTTTTTTATACTGTAAGAGATAATACAGGAAGAAAAATTGCTGGTACAGAAGAGGCTCCAAATTCTGATGAGTTGGTAACAAGGCTTCAGGCAAGAGATTTAATAGTAGTAAATGTAGGGCTTGATTCTAATGAATCATCTACGGGCTTTGGGAAAAAAAAGCCTGCTGGTATGCAGGCGCAACATAAACATACCAGAGTTACAAGCGGAGATCTGGTAGTTTTTTGCAGGCAGTTATCTACGCTATTAAGTGCAGGCGTAACAATTCTTAAAAGCCTTGACATCATCTCAAAGCAGGTTTCAAGCCGTAAATTTTACGCTACGATTAAAGATTTGCAGAAAAATATGGAGGGCGGGCTTACTTTTAATGAGTCAATGGGTAAGCATCCGGCTGTGTTTTCCGAACTTTGGGTTAATTTAGCAGAGAGTGGTGAGGCAAGCGGGAACCTGGCAGTTATCCTTAATCGTTTAGCAACTTACTTAGAAAGAAAAGAAGCTTTTAAGAAAAAAATAATCTCTGCTCTTATATATCCGATTATCCTGATGCTTGCTGGTTTCGGCGCATTGTTATTTCTTACTATTCAGATTATCCCTACCTTTGCTGATTTATTTAAAGGTTTCAATATTACCTTACCTGCGCTTACTCAGCTTTTGATTACCGTCAGTGTGATCTTACGTAAATACGGATTTTTAATTTTAGCCGGAATAATTATATCCGGATTTCTATTAAAAAAATATATCAATACAAAAGATGGGCGTCGTGCGTTTGAAGTGCTGCAGTATAAACTTCCTGTGGCAGGAGATTTTTTTCGCGCCATGGCAGTTGAGCGTTTTTCATCCAGTATGTCAACATTAATTGAAAGCGGAGTTCCGCTTTTGTATTCATTAGAGATTACCGAGCATACTGTCGGCAGTATGATAGTCGGAGAAATTATCCGGCAGGTAAAAACAGAAGTGCGTGACGGTAAGACTTTAAGCCAACCGCTTGAAGAAACCGGTTTTTTTGAGCCGATGGTAGTGCAGATGATTGCAGTAGGAGAAGAAATCGGGGACTTACCCCAGATGTTTAAGCGTATTAATACATTTTATGAAGAATATATCACTACAACACTTGAACGGTTTGTTTCGGTTTTTGAGCCGGCAGTGCTTGTGTTTATGGGTGCAATGATTGGAGTAATGGTAGTAGGAATGTTTTTACCTATATTCCAACTTTCGCAAATTGGCCAGTAGCAAGGGTAAGAAAACTTGACGTAAGCTGATTGATATGTTAAATTTATATGGAAGGGGGGTGAAAAGAGAGTAAAACGTATAAATATTATTTTATATCATAACTGGCAAATGAGATTGAAATGAAAAACAAGGGTTTTACGCTTATCGAACTTATTATCGTAATCATTGTTATCGGTATTTTGGCAACAGTTGCGGTTCCGCAATATTTAAAAGCAATTGAAAGAACAAAAGGCGGGAAAGCGCGTCATGCTATGGGATTAATTGCGCAGGCAGAAAAAATGATCCGCGCGCAGGAAGATGTTTATTATACTGTTGGTCCGTGTGGTAATGGTAATGCTGCTGCATGCAATGTTGAAAATAATCTTGTAGGAAAAGATGGGGTAACACCAACAGGTTTAGGTTCATTTGTTGAATTAGCAGAAATTGATATTGATGTAGATTGGAACTACAATATAGTTGCGCTCCCCGGGCCTCCACAAACATTTACTATTACAGCTACGCGTATTAGTGGCCCGAACAATGGTGAAATCATGACGTTAGACCAAGATGGTAATCCAATTGCCGGAGATACTTGGACTCCGTAAAACATACTATGCGTTCAGGATTTACATTAGTTGAAGTTATTATCGTGGTGATTATTGTTGGGATTATCACCACATTTGCTATGCCAGCCTACAGAAGGGCGCAAGAGCGCGCTTATGATAACGAGGCAGATACTACTTTAAGGCTGCTTGTGACAGCTGAAAGAATATACCAAATGGAGACGGGTAACTTTTTAAACTGTGGCCCGCTTAATTGCGCTGATATAAGAAATGTGCTTAATCCGCAATTAAGGCTTGAGATCCCGGATCCTGCGGTGCCAATATGGGGATATTCTGTTGATAATAACGGTTGTGCGCAAGCAACGCGGACTACTGGTCCTAATGCAGGAGGAGTGCGGAGTTTGCGTCAGATTAATGTAGATCCAGCGTCAACTGTTCGACTAGTTGCGTGTTAAAGTAGGTTAAAAATATAAGCCCCCATGTTAATTATCGAAAAAAAAATAAAACAAGATAAATTGACATGGGGGTTTACTTTGCTTGAAATACTGGTTGCGACTATTTTGCTTGCTTCAATAGTTATTGGTTTAAGCGGGGTGCTTATTTCAAGTAGGCGTTTTTCAATGAGGATTGATTCAAGGGTACAAGCCGCTTACTTAGCAAGTTTTTATCTCGAACCTTTACAAATGGATGTAATGCAAGAATCTAATCCTCCAGGAAACGGATGGCTAAGCGGTAATAATTGTGTAAGTAACGGTGCTGGTTGTGATCTTATACCCAATAATCCCATAGATTCGATGAATTTTAACTATGTTCCCGGATATCCTAACCTGCCAATTACTCCGGTCGGAGCTGTTAATGTGAGTGAGATTAACTTCAATGTCACATGGCTGACTCGATGAAAAGATATATTAATGGTGTTACGCTTGTTGAGTTAATTATTGCCAGCGCATTATCTGCAGGATTGATTTTACTGCTTACTGCTGTGCTTATTTTTAGCAGGCGCCAGGCATCTGGTATTGATCGGGCAATGGTGGTGCAAACTGAGGCATCAATTGCGCTTGAGCATATAAGCAGGCAGGTGATAAGGGCGATAGGAAGTATTAATATTGCAGATCCTGCCCCGTTGGGGCGTAATCCAGTGCAGTTTGATCCGCTTGGGTTAACTATGAGTATTTATGTTGATGAAGGGCTGGTTCCGGATAGTGTCGGAGATGGCAGATGGAATACCCAAGGTGATCATTGGATCGGTTATACCTATCAGCCAGCTGTTGATCCGGCTAATCAGAGAATTGTTTTTTGTACAAATTGCGCCGCTCCACCATGTAATTGTAATAATCAAATAATAAGCACCAGAATTTTTGCTCCTGCTCCGGCTCCTGCAGTTGTATGGAGCCGAACCGATAATTATATAACTTTAAGCGTAACTGCTACTTGGGATGGTAATGATCCTCTTTTGCCGCCTCCTCCGAGTCCGGAAAATCCCGTTGTAATTATGCAAACTCGCATTAAAATGCCCTCCGTATCCACAAGGTAAGATAATTTCATTTGTTCTGTTAAAGAATAGTGATATAATTTTACTTTATAGCGAAATAAAGCTTGATAGGTCCTTCGGACACAGTCCTCAGGACCAAAAATTTTTTTACTAATAAAAAAATTTTTGGGGCTGTAGCTCAGTTGGGAGAGCACCTCGTTCGCAACGAGGGGGTCGGGGGTTCGACTCCCCCCAGCTCCACCAAAATTTTCCGACAAGGAAAAAAATGTGCTTCGCCAAAATCATGGACACTCCTCAACGTTAGGGACATTTCTTAGCATGAAAAATTGTCTGTTAAGAAATGTCCCTGAAGAAGTGTCCCTAAACTAAAATGAGAAGTTTCTTTATTTTTTTCCTGTTTTTATTATTTCCTCTTTCTTTATCCGCCGCTGAAATAAAGCCAGCCGCAGTTGCAGGTGCATTTTACCCCCAAGATCCCAAAGAGTTATCTGTAATGATTGATAGTTTTCTTAATAAAGCAAACCCGCCGCAAGTCGATGATAATATATTGGTTTTACTTTCTCCGCACGCAGGTTATATTTATTCAGGACAAACCGCTAGTTTTGGCTACAAGCTTATTAAGGATAAACCTTATAATACTGTTGTTATAATTGGTGTAAGTCATTTTTTCCCTCTAAAAGGAGTTTCAGTATATGCTAAGGGTGCATTTCAAACCCCGCTTGGAAACGTAAATATCGACGAAGATTTTACGCAAAAATTAATCGGTGTTAGCCCGTTAATTAGTTTTATTCCAGAAGCATTTAGTAAAGAGCATTCAGTTGAGGTGCAGATTCCGTTTTTGCAAAAAGTCCTACCGCAGGCGCGCATTGTGCCGATATTAATAGGAGAGGCGGATTTTCTTCTATGTAAACAACTTGGCTTTTTATTAAAAAATGCAATCGGAGATAGAAAAGATGCCTTGGTCGTCGTCTCTAGCGATCTTTATCACGGGTATGATTATGAACAGGCAAAAGTTGCAGACACTCAAACTTTGGATTATATAAAGAGCCTGGATCCAGAATTAATTTATGCTAAATTAAAAGAAGGCGTAATGCAGATGTGCGGAGGCTTGCCGTTAGTAACTGCTATGGTCTTAGCAAAAGAAGTTGGGGTAAACAGCGTAAAAATTTTAGCGCAAACGGATTCTGCGCAGGTAACCGGAAATTTCAAAAAAAATAATTGGGTTGTGGGATATGCTAGTGTTGCTATAATTCGTGGAGGGTCTATGACTTTAAATGTCCAGCAGCGGAAAAAATTAATTAGTTTAGCGCGGAATTCAATTGAACATTATTTACGCACGCGTAAGGAATTAGAAGTAAAAGAAGATGACCCGGCCTTGACGCGCCAGGGAGGCGCGTTTGTAACGCTGCGTAAAGACGGGGAACTGCGCGGTTGTATCGGGCATATTGTTGCCGAAGGCCCGCTTTATCTGACTATAAAAGATATGGCAGTTGAAGCAGCAGTGGGGGATCCAAGGTTTCCTCCGGTGCAGATCAATGAATTATCCGGGCTTGAGATTGAGATTTCGGTACTGTCGCCTTTAAAAAAAGTAGCTTCTGCTGATGAGATAAAACTAGGCCAGCATGGAGTGTTAGTAAAACAGGGGTATCACAGCGGAGTATTCTTGCCGCAAGTTGCAACTGAAACTTCTTGGTCTAAAGAGGAGTTTTTATCAAATCTTTGCGCGCATAAGGCAGGATTACCTCCTCAAGCATGGAAAGACAAATTAACCGAGCTTTATGTGTTTACCGCGGAAGTTTTTTCCGAACGTGAGTTAACTGAGTAATAGCGCTGTTATGTCATTGCGAACCCCCGTAGGGGGTGAAGCAATCTCAAAAACGTGATTGCTTCGGCATAGACAGTAAAGTCCTCGCAAAGACATATAGAAAGATAAAATGCAACGTATTTTTGTAAATAAACAAGAGATTTTTGGGCAGGAAATTAAGGTTATAAATACAGATATCCTGCATCATTTACGCGACGTAATTAAGTTTAAGCCGGGTGAAAAAATCGTTACTGTTGATGATCAAGGCCAGGAGTATCTGTGCGCGTTAAAAAGTTTTGGAAAAAATGATCTACAGCTATCAATCATAGAAAAAATCATTTCCAATTCTCCTAAAAAGAAAATTTCTCTTACTATTGCCTGCGCAATTCCAAAACTTACCCGTATGGATGATATTGTGGACCGGCTTACCCAGCTTGGGGTAGAGCGGATTATTCCGCTTATTACTGATAGGGGTATTGTGCGTTTAGATGAGGTTGCTAAAAAGCAAAAACATGAGCGTTGGGGAAAAATCGCTTTGTCTAGTTCAATGCAAAGTCAGCGTAGGTTTTTACCGGTAGTTAGCCCGGCAAAAGATTTTAAAGAAGTTATCGCGCAGGAAAAAGATCATCCTCTTAAATTAATCCCCGCGCTTTTTGGAAAGCGTAAAAGCCTTAAAGAAATTATAAATGAAGGTTTCTCCGGATCAATAATTGTTCTTATTGGGCCGGAAGGTGATTTTTCTGAAAAAGAATTAGCTATGGCAGAAGAGGCAGGGTTTGTTCCTGTATCACTCGGAGAAAATATCTTGCGCGTTGAGTTAGCTGCAGTGGCAGTAGCAAGCTATATTTTAATTTCGACCTACGCGGTCGGAAATTCGACCGCGTAGGTCGCAGAAGGTTCTATGAAGACTGTAAAATTCTACACCCTCGGCTGCAAAGTCAATCAATATGATACCCAAAGTATTCGAGAGCAGTTTGCTAAGGTTGGATTTAAAGAAATTCTAAATAATAAGTCCGCAGATACGTATTTAATAAATACCTGTACTGTTACTGCAGCAGCTGATAGTAAATCCCGCGCAGCAATCAGGCGTTGTATACGCCAAAATCCAAGAGCTAAAGTAATAGTAACCGGCTGCCTTGTACAAAACGACGCCCAAAGTTTAAAATCTATTGGAGGCATAAGCCTGATCATTAGTAAGAGTTTTTTTAAGGAAGGAATCAGCGATTTTAGCGGTAGGACTAGAGCGTTTTTAAAAATTCAGGATGGTTGTAATAACTTTTGCTCCTATTGTAAAGTTCCTCTTGTGCGCGGCATTTCAAGAAGCAGAAGTTTATGCGAAATAGAAAATGAAGCCGCTATCTTAGCACGGAAGGATTTCCATGAAATCGTGCTCACCGGAATTTGCCTTGGTTCTTTTGGAAAAGATTTAAAACCTAAAACAGATATTGTAAGATTACTCAAAAGGCTCAAACAGATAGATGGACTTTGGCGGATACGTTTGAGTTCTATTGAGGCAACCGATGTTTCAGATGAATTAATCGGCTTAATGGCAACTTCTCCAAAAATCTGTCGGCACTTACATATTCCGATTCAAAGCGGAGATGATGAAATTTTAGGCAGGATGAACAGGCGGTATAAGCGTAAAGATTATTTAGCCTTGATTGAAAAAATTAAAAAAAATATTCCGGAGATTGCAATTTCAACAGATATGATGGTAGGTTTTCCGGGTGAAAAAGAAAAGCATTTTTTAAATAGTATGCGGCTTGTGGATGAGATCAAGCCTTTAAAGGTGCATATTTTTCCCTATTCTGTAAGGCCCGGCACTTTGGCAGCAAAATCTAATGAGTGCGCCTCTATTGAAGAGGTACGGCAGAGATTAACCCGCCTTAATAGAGTTGCTTATGACGCCAGTATCTGCTACCAAAACAAATTCATTAATAAGAAAATGGAACTGCTTGTTGAAGGGCATCCTAATGGCAGGACGGACCTTTGGGAGGGATTTACTGATAATTACCTAAAGGTTATTTTTAGAAATGCAAAAGCTAAGCAAAATCAATTAGTTAAGGTAATAATAAAAAAGAAAGCGCTTTCCTTGACAAATCACCCTTCAATATGCTATACTTCCTAAAATTAAGCTAAATTAAATATTTTTTAGAGGTTTCATTATGAATATATTGACAAGAATAAATTGGATTGATATTTTATGCGTAATCCTTTTATTTAGAATAAGTTATATTGCATACAAGCGCGGGTTTTCTGCGGAAATTTTTAAATTCGCAGGGACAGTTTGCGCGCTATTTTTTTCTCTGCATTATTATTATTCTGTTGCACAAGCTTTAATTACCAGGATTACTTTTGTTAAAATCCCGCTTGAAACAGCGCGTTTTTTTACCTTTATATTTTGTGCGGTTTTGGGGTATTTGGCTTTTGTGCTTTTGCGTTTTATCTTTTCCCGGTTTATCCATATGGAAGCAACTCCGCAATTTAATAATTGGGGAGGGCTTTCGATCGGGATACTCAGAGGGGTTTTGTTCCTTGGGCTTTTGTTTTACGTTTTTTGTTTATCGCCGCTACCGTATTTTTCAAAAAGCGTAAAAGATTCTCTAACTGGGAAGAAAATGGTTCAGGTTTCGGTTAATGCTTACAGCGGAATGTGGCAGGGAATCCTCTCTAAGTTTTTGACTAAAGATAAACTCAACGAGGACGTCCTTACAATTACTGATTGGCTTAATAAAAAATGAAATTAGCAAAATTTTATGCGCGCGTCATTAATCTTGGTGCGGCAATAGACCCGCGTGTTAAAAAAAATACGAGAGTTTTTGCCGATACGGCGATATTATACGGCTCTGCCGATACCGAAGTAAAAAAAATCTTAGCCGGTATTGATATTGAAGCCAGCGAATTGCTCCTTGCTGATCGTCTACGCGAAAAAGAAGGGCTTGATCTGGTTCTCGCGCATCATCCTGAAGGCAGGGCCTGGGCTGCGCTATCACAGGTGATGCAACTGCAAGTTGATCTTTTAAAAGGTTTAGGGGTGCAAGAAAAAACCGCACAAAGGATGCTTGATGAGCGGATGAGGGAAGTAGAACGCCGCGTTCTTCCCAGTAACCATATGCGCTCGGTAGATGTGGCCAGGCTGCTTGATCTGCCGTTTATGTGCGCGCATACGCCGGCAGATAACCACGTTTATGATTATCTTAAGAGATTATTTTCTAAAGAAAAACCTCACTTGGTCAAAGATGTTATTGGCCTTTTACTTGGGATCCCGGAATACCAGTTGGCAGTAAAAGAAAATGCCGGGCCTCGCGTGATTACAGGAAATCCAAAGCGTCCGGCAGGAAAAATTTGCCTGGAGATGACCGGTGGTACTGAAGGCCCGAAAGAAGCATATGATAAACTTTACAAGTCAGGCGTGCGGACTCTTGTGTGCATGCATCTAAGTGAAGAGCATTTTAAAAAAGTAAAAGAAGTAAACTTAAATGTGGTTATTGCCGGCCATATTTCCTCGGATAATCTCGGACTAAATCTGCTTTTAGATAACCTCGAGCAGGAAGAAGAGTTTGAAGTAATAGGTTGTTCTGGTTTTCGCCGGATTAAACATAAAAAATAGATGGCTTCCCATATACCGGAGAATATTCTTGAGGATATCCTGAGCCGCGTGGATATAACCGAGATCATTGCCGGATATATTCCGGTTAAAAAAGCAGGCAGGAATTTCAGGGCGTTATGCCCGTTCCATCATGAAAAGACTCCGTCTTTCATGGTTTCTCCTGATCGCCAGATCTATCATTGTTTTGGCTGCGGCGAAGGCGGTAATGTATTTAATTTTATCATGCAATATGAGCATCTGGAGTTTTTAGAAGCTGTCCAGATGATGGCGGCTAAGGCAGGAGTGAGCCTGCCGGAAAGTAGCAGCCCCGATAGCAAAAAAGAAAGTTTAAATACTCAGCTTTATCAGATTAATGAGTTGGCGTGCTTGTTTTATGAAAGCACCCTGCGTACTCCTGAAGCAGCTGTTGCCAGGAAATATGCGGTAAGCCGTGGGTTTTCTGAAGAGTTCTGCCGGCGTTTTCGCATTGGTTATGCTTCGGAGCGTTGGGATGGCCTGATTAATTATCTGCGCTCTAAGGATGTTAGCCTTGCGCTTATGGAAAAAGCAGGGCTTGTAATCTCAAAAGAAGGGGGCGGTTATTATGACCGTTTTCGCGGCCGGTTAATTTTTCCGATCTTTGACGTAAAATCTCGGGTAGTTGCTTTTGGAGCGAGAAAGTTTCTTGAGGCAAAAGGAGAAAAAGAAGTAGAGTCGCCAAAGTATATTAATTCTCCGGAAACTTTTATCTATATCAAAGGTAAGCATCTTTACGGTTTAAATTTTTCCCGCGATGCTATACACAAAAAAGATCTTGTGGTGGTGGTAGAAGGTTATCTTGATTTTCTCACTCCATTTTCCGCTGGTTTTGAGCCGATCGTAGCATCTTCAGGCACAGCTTTGACTCTTGATCAGATCCGCCTCATTAAACGCTATAGCCATAATGTAGTGATGATTTATGACGGGGATGAGGCAGGCCAGATGGCAATGCTGCGGGTGTTGGATAGTTTTATTGAAGAGGAATTAAACGTTAAATTAGTCTCACTTCCTGACGGGCTTGATCCGGATTCTTTTGTGCGCCAGAACGGGATAGAATCTTTTAGGCAGCAGGTTCAGGCTGCTTTACCGATCTTTGATTTTAAATTAAATATTTTGAAGCATCGTTTTGATGCGCATCAGATAGAGGGTAAGGCAAAAATCGCCTCGGAGATGCTTTTATCGCTTAGTAAATTTAAAAACGCGTTGATAAAAACCGAATATGTGCGTAAGCTTGCCGGCGAGCTTCAGGTAAATGAAGAAGCATTGTTTGAAGAGCTTAAAAAAGTTAAATTGGAAAAAAATCCTGATGTTTCTGTAAAAGTTGCACAGGAAGTGCCGATTAATCCTACGGAAAAATTATTGATCAAGCTTATGCTTGATGAGAGCAGATTGATTGAGCGATTACGCCAGGAGTTAGAACCGGCTGATTTTATGGACACTCAGGCTGCGCGCATAGTTCAGGCGATGTTTGAGTTATCCGCGCAGGGAAAGATACTTGAAACTTCAAGCCTTCTTGAGCATTTAGGGGATGCGCATACGAGAAAAATTTTATGCGAATCTGCTCTTATGCCGGAAGTAGATTATACAGAGAAGGAAAAAATTGTTGATGACTGCATCCTCAGGTTAAAGTCAAATAAGGTTACTTTAAAGCGTAAAAATTTACATGAGCAGATCCGTCAGGCCCAAAGCCTGGGGGATAAGGAAAAATTAGATAAATTAATGGATGAGTTTCATCATTTAACGAAGGAAAGGTAAAAAACATAATGGCTAAGATAACGGCTAAGATAACAGTCAAGAAAGAATACAATAAGAAAGATTTTGAAAAAATAATATCGCTCGGCCGTCAGAAAGGCTATCTGACTTATAATGAAGTAAACGATATGCTTCCGGAAGGAGTTTCGTCTTCGGTAGATATTGAGCATATCCTCGACCTATTGGGGAACGAAGATATCCAGGTAATTGATGATTCTGAAGTTAAAGATATGGAAAAGCAGCCTCATCCGTCAGTTGCCCGCGATGAGATGCTTGCTGAACAGGGTAAGACTGAAGAGCGCTATATGCCGCTTGATGACCCGGTAAAGATGTATTTAAAGCAGATGGGGTCAATTTCTTTACTTTCCCGGGAAAGCGAAATTGATCTGGCTAAAAAAATCGAGGAAGCCGAGTTTAATTTTAAACAGGCTGCTTTGATAACGAAATTTGCGCGCAATGGAATGCTTTCTGTTGCCGAGCAAATTATAGAGGATACGCTTAATGTTGAAGAAGTTTTAAAAGGTGATTTTAAGACAGATAAAGTAGTTGCTCTCAGAAAGATCAAACGTATATATGACCGACTGAAAAATACCCGCAATCCCCAAAAGTGTTTAGAATTACTGCTTGAGTTTAATTTTATCACTTCTGTAATTGAAACCAGTACGCGTAAGCTTACTGATTTAATCAGGGAGTATGATGCTATTTGCCGCCAGAAAAAAGTTGACAGGCCAAGAAAAATCGCAATATTACGCCAGCTGGGAGAACCGTATAAAAAGATCAAAGAGCAGGTAAAGTTTATCCGCGCTACCCATATAAAGTTTAGCCGGACCAAGAAAAAGCTTGTTGAAGCGAATTTGCGTTTAGTAGTTAGCATCGCTAAAAAATACACAAACCGCGGGCTTTCTTTTCTTGACCTTATTCAGGAAGGCAATATCGGCCTTATGCGCGCAGTTGAAAAATTTGAATATAAGCGTGGGTATAAATTTTCTACTTACGCTACTTGGTGGATACGCCAGGCAATTACGCGTTCTATCGCTGATCAGGCTCGTACTATTCGTATACCCGTACATATGACCGAAACGATCAATAAGATCATTCGTTTTTCGCGTATTTTTGTGCAGGAAAATGGCCGCGAGCCCATACCTGAAGAGATTGCTTCTAAGATGCGCATATCGCAGGGGAAGATCAAGTCTATCCTGAAAATTGCCCAGGAACCGATTTCACTGCAAACACCTATTGGCGACGAGGGGGATACGCATTTTGGCGATTTTATCCAGGATAAAAAAGCAGTTTCTCCTGCAAATGCAACTGTGCACACTATGCTTAAGGAAGAGTTAGAAGGAGCATTAGATACGTTGACTAAGCGTGAACGTAAAATTTTGTTGCTGCGTTTTGGGGTGCAGGACGGTTGTCCGCATACTCTTGAAGAAGTGGGTTCTGTTTTTAGAGTTACCCGTGAACGCGTGCGCCAGATTGAAGCAAAAGCGTTAAAGAAATTACGTCATCCTACCAGGTCCCGAAGGCTGCGCTCATTTTTAGATATGACCTTAGCGCATGAACGGGAATATTAAAACGGATTCGCTAATGCAATTAGGGCGCATAGCTCAGCTGGTTAGAGCGCTACATTCACATTGTAGAGGTCGATGGTTCAAGTCCTTCTGCGCCCATTTTTTGGTCTTTAAACAAAAGAAAGGGGAGAAATGAAGAAAATCGTGGTTTTATTAGCTTTGTTATTGATTGTCGGATGTACTACTACCCAAAAAGGCGCAGGTGTTGGTGCCATAATTGGCGGTGGATTAGGCGCAATTATCGGAAATCAGTCTGGGCATGCTACTGAAGGTGCTTTGATCGGAGCAGGAGCCGGGGGTTTAGGAGGCGCTTTAGTAGGAGAGAAGATGGATAATAAATTTTGCCCAAAATGCGGAAAAAGATTTACCGGTGGAAATCAATATTGTCCGGACGATGGAACAGAATTAAAGGTGATCGAGAAGTAACTTGCCAAAACCTATCTTTAAGAGTAATATATAGTTCTAATTTTAGCTTATGGGGCCCATAGCTCAGGGGTAGAGCAGGTGACTCATAATCACTTGGTCCGGGGTTCGAAACCCTGTGGGCCCAGTTCGTTCTTAACCATAAATTTGTTGGGCCGGGGTTCTCCCGCCAAGATATTCAAATAATAAGGCGGGATCCCGCATGAGAGTTAAAATTACTTCGCGGGAGAAACCCTGTGGGCCCAGTTCGTTCTTAACCATAAATTTGTTGGGCCGGGGTTCT
>ERZ1292630.163-Hain-H41-02um-R3-163-length-74392-cov-6_pt1 | contig 74392 bp, 67 predicted proteins | sample MGYA00564408_ERZ1292630 | MGnify/ENA primary metagenome ERZ1292630 (study PRJEB36523, sample SAMEA6512641) | groundwater metagenome | collected 2019-01-08 | study: AquaDiva: Metagenomics assemblies of 32 groundwater samples
ATCCCACAATTGCCAGACAGGTCCTGCGTTTACTGGCCGTGCTTGAGGATCTCGTACTCCGTGGCCGTGTCCACGTTGAACTTGAACCTGCCTAACCCTTAAATATACCCTGCGCTAGGACTATCGCGTTTTTGTGCGAGGCGCGATTGCTAAAACTCGGCGATATCAGAAGGGCTTTGTTTGGGGAAGGACGCTAGGGGATACGCGCCATCAACATGTGTCAAAGTTGGATTTGATAATGTTTGTGATCGAAACAAAGCTGTTCATGGTTTGATTGCCGTAGGACCGCTTTGCAGCGGTATCAGTCATGCCATTCAGCACCAAGCCAATCACCATCCTTCAGGGGCAGCCATTCAGCCCCCGCTAGCTATACCCAAGGTGGTTCTATATAGTTGGAGCGGTGGCTAATACTGCGCATAGCGGTGCAACGAACATCGCCAAGATAAAAAAACCACACGGCACTTGTCGGGCCTTATCAGCGAAGGGGAAGCTATGAATAAATCGCATACCGTGACATTGGCCGCGGCATTTTGGGTCTTGCTGCCTTCCTTAGCAGGCTGCGTAGCATCCTCTCCGCCCAAGTCGACAGATGTAAGTGTTTACAATGTCGCCTCCATCAAATATTTATCTGATGGGACGCTTTATAGGTACAAGCATAAAACTTACAAGGTAGTCCCTATAAAGGGCGCTGTATACGATCTTGCCACGCAAAGTGAAATGCAACTGATCGAAACGGCATTGTCCTCGCTCGGCTGGGAGAAGTCGGAGAAACCGGAGATGACAATATTCTATGCACGCCACTATCTTGGCTCAAGTGCGGTTGAGCATCGGCTCCCCTATGAAATTCGCGGACAAACCGGTATTTCTTCGTCACAGACCACAGGTCAAATTCTATATGGCGGGTCTATCAGCACGACGACCACATATACCCCTTCTTATGGCGTTGTTGGAATGGGGGAACTTAAACTTAGTAGTTCCATATATTCACATGGCTTGACTATGGAGGCATACGATTCCGCCAGTCTTATTATTTCGAATGGGTATCGCCAGCTATGGAAAGCGTCGCTAACACTAACCGGCGAGATAACTGACAATGATCTCGCGCTTAAGGGGATGCTCATGCTTGCAAAAGATGTTGTTGGGCTCTCATTTCCGCTGGATACAACGAAGCAGATCTCCAAGAAGGAAATCCTACAGGCTTCATTAATGGAAGAATCCGGGGATAAGCGGGCAACTGATAAGCGTATTCAGGAAATGGCAAAAGAATTGGGACGAGGTCGTCCGAGTGCGTATGAAAACAGGCCGGGGCTCGATGTGGTCAAGAGTATCGGAGATTGGACGTTTTATTGTCAGCGTAATAACGATGTTGCTGTTGGTTGCGGTATTTCTCAAGCCGGTTTAGCAATCTTTATTACGGACAAACTGCATGAAGCCTACGTCATTGTGGGTGGCGAGAGTTACCTGAAGTCACAGACAAAGGTGTGTATTGAGATTGACAGTCGTGAAATTTGCCGCCAAACACCAGATGCCAATAACGGAGGAGTGATAGTACGTGGTTTGAATATTGGGCCTGATGCATACTGGCTGCTAGAGAAAGCAAACAATGTGACAGTAAAATTTGTTAGCGAGGATAAACAAAATTTGTCGACGGTTACGATTGATATGAAAAACTATCCTTTAGCACTACAAGAACTAAAGAATCACTGATCGGCAAAGCCTGAGTTGTGGCTAGATTTAAAAGGCGACTCGTTGGCTGCCCCCTCTAACCCTTCCATCTAGGGGTACATACTTAATTCCAAACGAGTGGACATCATGATCAAGCGCATAGACTCGACAAAGGATTTGTTCACCTTCTTGGATGAAAGTATTTCTGCAGGCGAGAATCACCTTTTCAGAGGGGTTAGAAAACAAAGTTATAAGCTATTTACTTCGGTCGGTCGGCACAAAACCAATAAAGGCATTGCCTTTGATGTTAAGGCCGAAAAGCTACTGTTAAAACTTTTCAAACAAAAGGCGTATGAATATGTCAAACAACACGGCGATGATGCCTTGGCGCTTCTTTCAATTGCACAACATCATGGATTGCCTACTAGATTGCTGGACTGGTCAAAGAATCCACTTGTGGCAATATATTTTGCCGTCAAAGATGAATTTGGCGCCCATGAGATAAACGAAGACTCGAAGGTTTTTTTGTATTCTCCGAAGGAAAAGGTCGATTTAGAAGAAAGTTATGACCCGTTTAGCATTAAAGAAGTCAAGCGCTACATACCAAAATACTGGAGCCCAAGAATGATTGCCCAATTGGGTGTTTTTACTGTGCATAACGAACCAAATAATGAATGGTGTTCCTCAGAGTTAAAATCCGTCCTTATTTCCTATAGGGCCCGCAAAGAGATTAAGTTAGCTTTGAATAAGCTTGGCATTAACCAAGGCGCCTTGTTTCCAGATCTAGATGGCATCTCTGAGCATATAAAATGGTTGCGAACGAATGTGTTCTAACTTTACAAGTCGGGCGCCTCTAAACCGGCGCAGGTTATTTTAATCGCGCACTGTCCGCTTTGCGATCCTAACCGCAGATCAGCGCTCTTTTCTATCCGACCGCTACCAGTACTAAACAGAAGAGCTTCCCTCCCGTTTATTTTCGAACTTATCATGTGTCTACTAAAAAGAGTGGAGACCATGCTTAGATTTTGCACCCTAGGAATTATTTCGTTGGCAATTGCAGGGGCAACTTCGGTGATCGCCAGCGCGGAGCCAGGCTCGGCACATGTCCTCACGCCATCGGACATACGGAATCACACCACTCTCTTTCAGCAGTTATCTTCAGACCAAGTGGTGGCCCTGAAGACTAAGTACCCGGGATTTCGCATCTTGAAAATGTGTTCTGGGCATTTTAGCGGCACCGATCGAGATGAGTTGGTTTTGGGGCTCTGGAACCCGAAGGTCTCGGAGCCTGTGTTGAAGCAGGAGGTTCATCGGGTTGGACTGATCTGGGATCGGAATAGGTGGGTGGTTCACGTCATTGATATCGAGGTCAAGAAGGACGAGAACATTAGCAGGTCGTTTCCAATGAAATGGCAATACTCTTTCACTGAAAGCGGTTTCTCCGGGGGCTTGATATGTGGCATCGATGAAGAATTCAAGGGCGATTCAAATCTCACCTATGCACTCGGGGACAAACCTTTTTTCGATTTGAATAAAGAGGGGCTTAAGAAGAACAAGCCCGTCTGTTTTGCAACAAGCGATACCTATAACAATTGGGATTGCATTGTATTCAGCCCGAAGAAAGGTCGGTTCCGACTCTGGTTTCAACAGGCTCATGCCGATTGAACCGCCCAACTGCCTAGTGCGGCCCGCAAGGGTGACTGTTCGCTTTGTGCGCTAGTTCGCTGATCATCGTCTGTTTATCACCGACCGCTATCAGTACGAAACAGCAGATCATAGTTTTTTCGCAGAGGGTACGTTCAGCAGCGGCAGAGCGGCCATACATTCCTGCACTCTAGGGCGCACTGTTCGACCAGAAGAAGACGGCCGAGCATTTTCTTCACGGCACTCACTCAATTTCGTTCTTGCTCGGCTGAGGCCAGTCTGCCCCTGCCGCCAGCGAATCGGCCCCCATAAGTGTCATGCATGGTTTAGGGTTATAGCCGCCACAACACACCGATGCCAACGCATCCGTACTATCATTACAAATAAGAACACATTCTTCTCTTAACCCAATTCAGAAATCCACAGGCCATGCCAAACGACGCACAGTGGCAGCTTGATATCCGGCCAGCCGGCCCAGCCAACGAAGACCGCTTGGATATCATCCTCGGCGGACGCTGGTGCATCGACGCTAGCCTGCCGGCGTCCGACGTTCTGCTCGATGCGCTTGATGGTCGGATTCGCCGCCTGCGCTTCGATGCGGCCGGCCTGACCGATTGGGATTCCGGCCTGCTGACTTTTCTCGGCAGCGTGCTGAAGGCCTGCGCGCAGCGGGACATCGCGGCCGATACCAGCGGGCTGCCGCCGGGCGCGCAGCGCCTGCTGGCGATGGCGCTCGCCGTTCCCGAACAAAAAGTTCCCGGGCGCAACAACGGTCCGCAGGATCTATTCGCCCAGGTCGGCACGGCCACCATCGAGTTCTTCCGCGATGGCCCGCAGATGCTGCACTTCCTCGGCGAGATCACTCAATCGATGCTGCGGCTGCTCACCGGCCGCGCCCGCTTCCGTCCGCGTGATCTGTGGCTGGAGATCGAGGAAGTTGGGCCGCGCGCGCTGCCGATTGTCTCTGTGATCAGCTTCTTGGTCGGCCTCATTCTCGCCTACCTGGGCGCCGACCAGTTGCGCCTGGTCGGTGCGCAGGTCTTCATCGCCGATCTGGTGGCGATCGGCATGGTGCGCGAAATAGGCGCGTTGATGACCGGCATCATCATCGCCGGTCGCACCGGTGCGGCCTTCGCCGCTCAGCTTGGCACCATGCAGGTCAACGAGGAGATCGACGCCTACAAGACGCTGGGCATCCCGGCGGTTGATTTCCTGGTGCTCCCGCGCATGCTGGCGCTGATGCTGATGGTGCCGCTGCTGACGCTGTATTCCGGCTTCATCGGCATGCTCGCCGGGCTGCTGGTTTCCGTGACCATCTTCGACATCGGCATGTTCGAGTACTATACGGAGACATTGCGTGCGCTCGAACTCAAGCATTTCCTCGTCGGCCTCTCTAAGGGCACCGTCTACGGCGCGATGATCGCCTTCGCCGGCTGCCTGCGCGGCATGCAATGCGGGCGCAGTGCCGAGGCGGTCGGCCGTGCGGCTACGTCGGCAGTGGTCACCGCCATCCTGCTGATCACTATCGCGGCGTCGATCATGACCATCGTTTACTACCAGCTCGACATCTGAACCATGACTGAAGCTTCCGGCACGCCCCATATCGAGGTCCGCGAATTGAGCATCGGCTATGGCGATTATGTCGTCCAGCACGGTCTCAGCTTCGTCGTGAACAAGGGCGACATCTTCGTCATCATGGGCGGCAACGGCTGCGGCAAGACCACGCTGATGCGCGCGTTGATCGGCCTGCAGCGCCCGCTGCAGGGCGCTGTGCTGTATAGCGGCGAGGATTTCTGGGGAGCGCCCGAGGAAGACCGTCAGCGGCTCAAGCGCCGGCTCGGCATCCTGTTTCAGAGCGGTGCGCTGTGGAGTTCGCTCACCCTGGCCGACAACGTCGCACTGCCGATTGCCGAATACACCAATCTGACGCAAGCCCGTATCGACGAGATCGTTTCCTTCAAGCTGGCGCTGGTCGGCCTGGCCGGTTTCGAGGATTTCTATCCATCCGAGCTCAGCGGCGGCATGAAGAAGCGCGCCAGTCTGGCGCGGGCGATGGCGCTCGACCCGGACATCCTGGTCATCGACGAACCTTCTTCGGGCCTCGACCCGCTTACGGCGAAGCGGCTCGATGAGCTGATCGTCGAGTTGCGCGATAGCCTCGGCACCACCATCGTGGTGGTGACACACGAGCTGGCCAGCATTCTTTCAATCGGCAATAATTCGATCTATCTCGATGCGGAAACCCACACTATGATCCCCACCGGTAATCCGCAGGATGCACTCAAGTCAGGCCATCCCAAGGTGCGTCACTTCCTCACGCGGGGTGCAGCATGAGCAAACAAGCCAACCCCACGCTGATCGGCGCTTTCGTCCTCGGGGCGATCGCGCTGGCGGTCATCACCACTCTGCTTCTGGCCGGCGGCTCTTGGTTCGGCGAGCGGCAGCAGCATGTGCTGTACTTCGAAGGCGCCGCGCAAGGCCTGCAGGTCGGCGCGCCCGTGGTCTTTCTCGGCGTCAAGGTGGGTACCGTTAAACAGATCCAGCTCGGCCATGACGAAAAAAACCGCCGCTTCCTGGTGCCGGTGATCATTGAAATCGAACCAAATGTCGTGCGCACGCGCGGCGTCGAATCCGTTGACCTGCGCGACCGCGCCACCGTGCGAAAATTGGTTGAGCGCGGCCTGCGCGGTCGACTGCGCATGCAGAGCCTGTTGACCGGGCAACTCTACGTCGATCTCGATTTCCACCCGGGCAAGCCGCCGCACTACGCCGCCCTCGACCCCGGTCTCAGCGAAATCCCCACCATCCGCACCACCGTGGAAGAGTTGACGACCAAGCTTGAGGGTTTTGCCATGGACAAGTTCATGGCCGATGTCGCGTCGATTAGCAGCGCCATCAACAAGCTTATGTCGGATCCGGCCACCCAGGAATTGCCGAAACGGCTCAACGCCACGCTGCGCCAGCTCGAGTCGCTGGCCACCCGCCTCGATGCCCAGAGCAAGCCCATCTTCAAGGAGGTGAGCCAAGACCTGGTCGAGATGCGCAAGGCGATGGAAGGAGCACAGGTGGCGATGGCCAAGGTTGAAAAGGCGGCGGACAAAGTGAACAGTCTGGCCAGTCCCGATTCGAAAATGGTCAGCAACATGACGCAGGCCAGCGATGAGCTGGCGAAAGCCGCAACCTCACTGCACAAGCTGACCGCACAAAATTCTCCGACGGTTCAGAACATGAATGCCGCACTGAAGGAAATTTCGCGTGCGGCAGATGCCCTACGCATTCTGGCCGAAATGCTCGAACAGCAGCCGGATGCGATTTATCGTGGCAAGAACAAGAAAAAAGTTGAGTGGTGAAAGAATCGCCATGAAACGGGTTGGCCACGGCCCACGTTGCGACCTATAGCGCGCTCAATTCTGGAGCACGTTTCGATTTTCTGTTCCATTCTGGTGCGAGATGCTATGCAACAGTGCATACAATCAATAGCGTTTGATCTATCTGCGTGCATAAAGCACTGATTAATTGCGTAAAGCGGCGACACGCGCAAAGCTGGCACGCCTCCTGCAATAGCACTCCTGACGATTGTTTTAATTTTTAGGAGTTGTTGCATGAATAAGGAATTTTGGAAGGCGGGCCATCCGCCGACTTTGTTTGCCGCATTTTTTTATTTCGATCTGGCTTTCATGGTGTGGGTCATGCTCGGCCCGCTTGGGGTGCAGATCGCGCAAGATTTGCAGCTCACCCCGGCGCAAAAAGGGCTGATGGTGGCGACGCCGATATTGGCCGGTGCGCTGTTGCGCATCGTGATGGGTGTGCTGGTGGATCATCTCAAGCCGAAACTCGCGGGTACGATTGGGCAAGTGATCGTGCTTGCCGCGCTGGGCTTTGCTTGGTATTTCGGTGTTCACAGCTATGAGCAGGTGTTGTTGCTTGGAGGCTTCCTGGGCTTCGCCGGCGCGGCGTTCGCGGTGGCGTTGCCCTTGGCTTCACGCTGGTATCCGCCCGAGCATCAGGGCACCGCACTCGGTATTGCCGGCGCGGGTAATTCGGGTACGGTGCTGGCTGCCCTGTTCGCACCCACCTTGGCCATGTGGTATGGCTGGCAAAATGTATTTGGGCTCGCCATGATTCCTTTGGGCCTCGCGTTCGTGGTGTATCTGGTTTTCGCCAAAGATGCGCCGGAATGTCCGCCCGCTAAATCGCTGCATCAATATCTGGCCGTGCTCAAGGATAAAGATGCCTGGTGGTTTATGTTTTTTTACAGCGTCACCTTCGGCGGCTTCGTCGGCTTGGCTTCGTCGCTCACCATTTATTTCAATACGCAGTACGGCTTGAGCCCGGTGATCGCCGGCTACTTCACCGCCGCCTGCGTCTTCGCTGGCTCGCTGGTGCGGCCCATCGGCGGCACGGTGGCGGATCGCATCGGCGGCATTCGCACCTTGCTCGTGATGTACACCTTGGCCGCGATTTTTCTATTCATCGTGAGCTTCGGTTTTTCGCAGGCGTGGATGGCATTGACGGTATTTGTTGCCGCGATGTTGGCGCTGGGCATGGGCAATGGCGCGGTATTCCAACTCGTGCCGCAGCGTTTCCGCAAGGAAATCGGCGTGATGACCGGCCTGGTCGGCATGGCGGGCGGCGTGGGCGGCTTCTATCTCGCATCGAGCTTGGGCTACGCCAAACAACTTACCGGCAGTTATCAAATCGGCTTCATCATATTCGCCGGGCTCGCGGTGCTGGCGCTGGTTGGGCTGTCGAGCGTGAAGACGCGCTGGCGCACCACCTGGGGCGCGGCGCATCTAACGGCGGCGAAAATCTGATCTGAACCACAGGGATCACGGGGTACACGGGGAAGACATGCGAATTCCCCGTGCTCCCCGTGTGCCCCGTGGTTAGAATGCCTCTCTATGAATCTCCAAATAACCGTCGGCCAAGCCACCCACATCGGTAGCCGCGAGCAAAACGAAGATTACGCCGGCGCCGTGACGCCGGAGCCTGCGCTCACGCAGATGAAAGGCGCGTTGCTCGCCGTCGCCGATGGCGTGGGCGGCGGTGAAGCGGGGCGCGAGGCGGCGGAATTCACCGTGCGCGGCGTGCTCTCCGATTACTACGCCACGCCCGATACCTGGGAAGTGCCCTACGCGCTCGATAAGATTCTCATCGCAATCAACCGCTGGTTGCTCGCGCAAGCTAATTCACGGCGCGAATTTTCCGGCATGGCGACGACCCTAAGTGCGCTGATATTGCGTGGCAGCCGCTACTACACCGCGCATGTGGGTGACTCGCGCATCTATCGCCTGCGTGGCGAACAGTTCACACAACTCTCTACCGATCACGTCTGGGATCGTCCCGGCATGCAGCATGTGCTGAAGCGCGCCGTGGGCTTGGATGATTTTCTATCGGTGGATTACGCCGATGGCGAGCTGGTGGTCGGGGATGTGTTCTGCCTGCTCACCGACGGCGTGTGGGAGCCGCTGGGCGAGAAAGCCATGCACGAGCTGTTGCATCTGCACCGCGACCCGCAGCGCGCCGCCGAAGCCTTGGTAGAAAATGCGATCAAGCGCGGCGGGCAAGACAACGCGACGGCGCTGGTGACGCGGGTCGAGCAATTGGGCGAGGAATCGCTCAACGATTTTCTTGCCGAGGGCAAAATTCTGCCGCTGCCGCCACGCTTGAAACCCGGCGATCGCATCGACGATTTTGAAGTGCTGGAATGCTTGCACGAGTCGCGCGCATCCCGGCTATATAAAGTGCGTCAAGTGGAGACGCAGCAGGTGTTGGTATTAAAAACACTTCAGCCCTTACTGGCGGAGGATGCAGCGAGCTGCGCCGGGTTGCTGATGGAAGAGTGGCTGGCCAAGCGCGTGCTGGCGCATTATTTTCCGCAGGTCGTGCCGCAAGTTGCCGGTGCGCGCAGCGCGCTGTATTACGTGATGAGCTACCACGAGGGCGCGACGCTGCAACAGCGCCTGGATCAAGGCCAACATTTTTCCGTGGCCGATGTGGCGCAGATTGGCATCCGCCTGGCGAAAGGATTGTCCGCGCTGCATCGTTTGCATGTGATCCACCGCGACATCAAACCGGCTAATCTGCATAGCGACATCGAGGGCAAGCTGCGTATATTGGATTTGGGCGTGGCCATGAATCCTTGGACCGAAGACAGCGCGCGCGGCAATGCCGGCACCCCCAGCTTTATCGCGCCGGAGTTGTTCGCGGGCGCAGCCGCTACGGTGCAAAGCGATCTATATGCCGCCGGTGTCACGCTGTATCACTTACTGACACGCAAATACCCCTATGGCGAGATCGAGCCGTTTCAGCATCCACGCTTCGGCGACCCAGTGCCGCCCACGCGCTACCGGCCCGATATTCCACAGTGGCTGGAAACGATATTGCTCAAGGCGGTGGCGCGCGATCCGCAGAACCGCTTCGAGACCACCGAGGAAATGCTGCTGGCGCTCGAACACGGCGAGATGCAACCGCTGGCCGCACTGCCGCCGACACCACTGATGGCGCGCAATCCGCTTGCCGTGTGGCAAACATTGGCGCTGGCGTCGTTCCTGCTCAACTTGATACTGCTCTATCTCCTGCTGGCAGGCGGGAAGTAAATTGCTCAGCCTTTGAACGCCTCTTTCGAATTGAGATAGTCGATTTCTTGCGGCGTGTTCGCCCGATCCAAGATCGCATTGCGATGCGGAAAGCGGCCGAAGCGGCACACGAGCTCGCGATGATGCTTGGCGAAGCGCAGATTGTTTTCCAATCCCGCCGCTTCGAATAAGGCCACGGATAAATCCTGATCCGCCAGGTTTTCGCTATGCATGAAGGGCATATACAGGAAGGCCAAGTGTGCAAGGTCGATCTGCTTATCGTAGCCTTGGTCGATAGCATGCCGGGCGACGGCGCGGCTCTTGGCTTCGCTGGCAAAGCTCTGGGCTGTGCCGCGAAACATATTCAAGGGCAATTGATCGAGAATAATCGCTAAGGCCAAACAGCCATCCGGGCTGCTTAGCCAATCGTCCAACTCGCCGTTCACAGCGGCTTCCCATACGGGCTCGAACTGTTCCTTGATCGACGCATCGAGTTGCGGCGTGGAGGCGAACCATTTCGAGCGCATTTCCTCTGCAAACCAGAAATCGAGAATGTCGGTAGGTAGGGTCATGTTCATTTTATCTAGGTAGCGCCGGCATCTTGCCGGCATGCAAGCAGGGATGCTTGCGCTACTCAAACGAGCGCCGGAAACAAGCCCTTCAAGCCGGTCGCGATAAACTCGACCGCGATGGCGGCAAGAATCAGCCCCATGATGCGCGTGAAAATATTGATGCCGGTCTGGCTCACGTGGCGCGAAATCCACGGCACCAATTTCAACACCGCCCACAGCAGAATGCCGACGATCAAAATATCCAACGACATGGCCAGATAGTGACTCACCCCCGGGTCTTTGTGCGCATACAGAATGACCGTGCTGATCGCCCCCGGCCCCGCGAGCAGCGGCATCGCCAGCGGCACCACCGCCACCGATTCTTTGGACTCACCTTCACGCGCTTCTTCTTCAGTTTGCGAGATGGGGCTGATACGCGCCTGCAACATGGAGATCGCCATGATCAGTATCAGAATGCCGCCGCCGACGCTGAAGGAGTGAATGGTGATGCCGAAAAACTGCAACAGCCAGTCACCGAACAGCAGCGCCACGTACAGAATAATCAGCACCGCCGCGACCACGATCTTGGCGATCTTCTTGCGCTCAGTTTCCAGCGAGTTGGAAGTGAGCGCCACGAATATCGGCACCGCGCCCAGCGGGTTGACGATGGCCAGCAGGCCGATCAGAAATTTGGTGTATTCGGTGTATTCGAGCATGGTGGATTGCTTACTTCTGTTTGATCAGCAGACGTAGGATGGGTTGAGCGTAGCGATACCCATCACTGAGTTTTCACATCAAACAATGTGCGATGGGTATCGCTACGCTCAACCCATCCTACAAAGACTGGGAAAAGATGTCATGCAGCAACTGATACGCGTTGGACGCCGACGAAATCCAGGGGTTCGGGCGCTTCGCCCTGTACTTCAAGACAAAGCTCAATCGCCTCGCGAATGCGCTCCATCAAATCATCCAATGATTTGGCTTGCGTATGGCAACCCGGTAACGCAGGAACCGACGCTACGAAGAAGCCAGCAGAATCGCGTTCGACGATCACATCAAATTGGTGCGACATTAGATACCTCCGTTGAGCAATTCTACACCGGGGAAAGCCGCAAAAATATCACATAATTTGACTACTCTTTTTTCTGATTGGCCTCGCAAGCTGATGGGTGTCGAGCGCCGATTCCGATTCATTGCGCGCCTGCCTTTACATGGACAGCGCTAATCCACGGTTCGAGTCGCTTGCCATAGGTCAAGGTTACTTCATAGTGCGGCACGCTTTGAGTGCGTCTGCCGGATTCGCGCAGCATCGGCTCGAATAGCGGGCGAAAAGATAGCGGGACATTGACTTCCTCGATGCTGAGTCTGCTGATATATCCGGTGAGGTGGGGTTTGTGATCGACTTCGTTGAGTTGCGGGCGTACTTGTCCGCGCACGATGAGATAGCGGGTGCGGTCGGCGTATTTGGCGCGCAGCGCAGTGTTATCGAGCCCTGCGTCGATGGCGAACAAGCGGCTGTTTTTCTGTGTTTCTTGTAGGTAACGATCATTTGCCGTTTTTGCGCGCTCCTTGAGTTTCGGGTTATCTGGGTTGGCTGCGAAGAGCGACTGTTCTTGCTCCGCCGCCTCTTTGGCGCGCGCTAAGGCGCTTTGGTAGGCTGCGCCATCCAACTCTAAAACCAGCAGCACTTCTTTGGAAAGGAGTTTGTTGTAGTGCAAGCGTCCTTCGGTGGAGTCCACCGGCTTGGATACATCGAACCCCAGTGCTGCGAGCTTGGCCTGGTCTAACCAAGCTGAGGCGTCTCGCCAGCTCGCGTAATTCACCCCGAATCCGTTGCGCGTGTCGGAGCCTACGTGGAGGGTGCGCCATCGGAGTGAAAGGCTGATGCCGCTGTTGTCATGTTGATTGATGGCGTAATAGGGCAGGCTCAGCTCGCGTTGTGACAATTTCAGAATGCTTTCCGGTTCGCCCGAATGGTTGTAGGCGACACCGGCCAAGGCCACGAGATTGGTAGCCAGGATCAGCGCGGTACCAGCGATGATGAAGCGGGTGCGCGTCATCATGATGCGGACTCCCCGGTTTTGATTGCCGCTGCCCGCAGGCGCCGGAGGATGAATAAGAACAGTACGGCGGTCAGCCCTAGCACCAAGAAGAACAAATACTTCGGCATGGTTTCCCACCACCAATCAAAAAACTTGGTGTAGAGAAAGATGACAAAGAAAACCACGCCGCTGTTGGCCACATCGGACCAGTTGCGTCGGATGCCGAGCCAAATGGCCAAAGCGCTGCCGCTAAATCCGAGGATCTGATAGAAGCCTTCTAGCACGTTTGGATCAAGATCGAGATAACTCCCTTGGCCCCAATTGGCGAGAACCAGCATGGGTAGAAACAGCGTGAGCAGTCCAAACACGCGATAGATCGATGCAAAGCCGGCATAACGCTCATGTCGAATCAGTTGCGGAATGAAAAACAAGGCGAAAGCGGCGGGAAAGAAATTCTCCGGCCGTTGACCGAAATTGAGCCAATACATGCCGCTCCAAGTTCCAGTGCGGGCCGAGACGAAGGCGATCAGGCAGAGTATTCCGGCGGCCAACAACAGCCGCAGATCACACACATAGGCAAGCAATAGCGCATAAGCCGCCCAGGGCAGAAGCGCTTTGTCGGAGGGCGTGATATTGAAGATTTGTCCGAGCATCACGATATTCAGAACGAAGCACGCGAAAGCCACCATGGCGGCGAGCTTGGTGAAGTAGCCTGTCGCATCAACACGCTGAATCCAGGTGGTGGCCGTAAAGGTGGCGAGTGTTGCGATCAGCAAGATAGTTACTTGCGCCGGCACCGAGAATCGCCCCCAGAACTGATAGAAGAGAAAAAACACACTCGCAGCCAGCGCCAGCGCGCCGAGAAATGAAGCGACACGCATACCCAAGGACAACTGTTTTCCGCGTGCATCCCGGTCAATGTCAAAGGTTTGGGTGAAGCGTGCGAGCAGGCCGTTGTGATGAGCTGCTAGAGCAGTGTGCTGTGATTCGGTCAGCGTGAGTACGCCTTCTCTTTCGAGGCGTGCCAATTCCTTTTGAAAAATCCGGATTTCATCGGCTTGTTTCTGGGCGTCGGTGCGAGAGAGAGGGTTCATTTTTTATGAAATGCCTAGTCACTTCGTAGAGGAGCCTCAAGATTAGCTTATTTCGAGTTTTTTTGTGCGCTTGCCCCTGCCATTAAGCCATTGCAGCCGGCATGACGGACTATTCCAGAGACGCTTGAAGTGAAAATTAAGCGCTCAGTGTCGCGAAGGCGACCACGGCGATTCCGCCAACCAGCGCGGAATTTGCTCGACCGGCATCGGGTACCCCATGAAGTAGCCTTGCGCGTTGTCGCAGCCCATATCGGTTAAAAGCGCCAAGGTATCGCCGTTTTCCACGCCTTCGGCGATGACCTCATAGCCGAGGTTGTGCGCCAACTCGATCGTGGAGCGAACGATAGCCGCGTCGCTGGCATCCTGCGCCATGTTGATAACGAATGTTTTGTCTATCTTGATCGATTGAATGGGCAGCCGCTTCAGGTAGGAAAGCGAACAATAGCCGGTGCCGAAGTCATCGATTGCGACGTTCACGCCCAACTCTCGCAACTGGCGCAGCACATGCGAACCATGCTCGATATCGGCCATGAGGGTGTTCTCGGTGATTTCGATTTCCAGTCGTCTTGCACGGCCGAGCAACGGTCCGCTGGACAAGGTGTCATGCAAGCGCTGCAAAAGTTTCGGGTTCTGGAAAGACGACGCCGATACGTTGAGCGCGACGCTCAGCTTGCTGCCGTCTTCTTCCCAGCGGCGGCATTGAATGGCCAGTGTTTCGATCAGCCAATCGGTGATGGGATGAATCAGTCCCGAGCGTTCCGCGAAGGGAATGAACTGATCGGGCAGCACCAGGCCCAGTGCTGGATGTTGCCAGCGGATAAGCGCTTCGACACCATAGGCACGACCGCTTTTCAGATCTATCTTGGGCTGGTAGTGCAGAATGAATTCGTTTCGCTCCAGTGCGCGGCGGAGTTCACTCGCCAATTGGAGCCGGTGTTCGCTGGAGTCATTAATATTGTGTTGGTAAACCATCGAGCCAATGCCCTTGTGCTTGGAACCGTACATGGCCAAGTCGGCACGGCTCATGAGGGTATCTACATCCTCGCCGTGCTCCGGGTAGAGCGCGATGCCGATGCCCACCCCCAGATATAAATCTCTCCCTTCGTAGAGAAAGGGGCGCGAGAACGCATCTGTGATGGTATCGGCGACCATGTGCGCCGCTTCCAGGCCTTTGATTACGTCCGGCAAAATCACCGCGAATTCGTCACCACCTAAGCGCGCCAGCGTGTCGGAATCGCGCAACAAGGGCGCCAAGCGCACCGCGACCTGGCGCAGCACCTCATCGCCTGCGGGATGCCCTAGCGTGTCGTTGATCTCCTTGAAATGATCCAGATCCATGAGCAACAACGCCACTTGCTTATTGCCCTCGCGGCGCGCTGCCGCAATGGCCTGAGATAAACGGTCATAGAGCAAGGCGCGATTGGGCAGCCCGGTCAGGCTATCGGTAGTGGCCAGCAAGTGCAGTTTCGAGATCACTTCTTTCCACTTGGTGGTATCGTCCATCAGCCCGTCGATGCGCACCACCGTGCCCGTTTCGTCGGTAAAGGGATGGAACACACGGCTGAACCAGCGCGGCTCTTGGCCCGGTTCCTGCACCCGGCTTTCCACATCCACCCGGTTTCCTTGCAGGGCCTCTCGCCATGCGGCCTTGACCAGTTCCCGGTCATCCGGATGCGTCCACGCAAGGCAGGGGATCGGCATTTCCACATCCAGACTGCAAATATTGCGGGTAGAAGGGCTGATATACAGCGGGGTGTTGTTTTTCACGTCCACCGACCAGAGGATTTGCGGGATGTTGCCCAGCATGCCTGTGATCTGATCCTGTAACTGCGCGACTTTATTTTTCTCAGACTGGATTTCAGAGAGCGCGGCTTCCCAATAGCCCTCCAGCATCATGCCCATATCGCGGAATAGAAATTTCTGGATGGCGTCTTCCAGCCGCTCGCGCTCTTCACTAGGAAGCGTGGTGCTGGCCGCGATCACGTCGTGCAGATAATCCAGATACAGGCGATAAGCGCCCATGAACCACACCGGCTTGATGCCGTGCAGATGGTGAATGCGGCCGATCCGGGCCAACTCGGTCGCTGACTCGGGATCGTAGCGGCCACTGAGAAAAGATTGCAGATGGGAAATCTGTTTACTGACGAGATCCTTGATCTTGCCGCCCTGGGCCTGGTAGTGCTCCAGCACCTGGGCAGTCGCGGGGAAGCGGAACAGGTAATCGTAAAACGCCTTGGCGAATTGCTCGCCATCCCGGAGCAGTAGGGATTGGTGGCACTTCAGAAGGTCGGCATCCGCCTGGGTAATGTGCAGGAATCGGTTAAAGTCGTCATTTACTCGATGCACCTCGTCGGACGGCCATTCCGCGCCCGCGTTTTTATTATCTCCACCTTCCGCCATGCCCACTCCCTTAGGTCTTGTTTTTGTCTGCCCGGCCGTGGATATGTCCATACGCCAGATAGGGGAAAAATCTTACCACAATGGTTGAATGGTTAATGGCGAAATACCGCAGCCGGACTGGTGTTCAGTCCGGTGCGGCTTACCGCTTAGGCAAGGTGGCGCTGAAGGCTTAGCCTGCCGCGCGTTTAGTCGTAGTAGGCAGGCGCGTGCTTGATGCGCGTGTTTTGCTCCAAGTCGTGCTGAATCCATAGTTGGGCGTGGTTATCTTTGAGGAACTGCTCTACTTCGTTCATGGTTTTGATTGATTGCGCCTGGTCGAAGTTAAAACCCGGCACGCGCTTGTGCGTCCAGTTGTCGGTGAAGTGCACCAGATCACCGGAGAGCAGAATATTGCCGCTGTGGCGCAGTTTCACGAACAGCGCTTGGTGCCCCGGCGTGTGGCCGAGGGTGCGCTTGATGACCACCGTGCCATCGCCGAATACATCGTGGTCGCCTTGCAGTTGCTGCACCGGATTACCGCGCAGCGAACCGTAGCCGCTGGGATCGAATCCATATTTACCCGGTTCCGCGCCGAAGCCCGCCGCATATTCTTCTTTTTGCATCAACAGCGTCGCCTTGGGCAATAGATTGACGTTGCCGACGTGATCGCCGTGCAAGTGGGAGATGCCCAGGTACTGAATCGTTTCCGCCGGATAGCCGATTTGCTGCAACTGCGGGCCGAGCGGGTGGCTGACTTTGAACCGAAAAATTTCGTACACGAGCATTCCTTCCGGCGTTTTCACCAGCGCGTCCGGCAACCCGGCATCCCACAGCAGCGTGCCTTTTGGATGAACGATCAGGTAGCACGAGTTAGTCAGCAGCTTGCGCTTGCCCTGGTCGATGCCCGGATGGAACACCGAGACGTCGAGCACTTCAATGCTGCCGCAGTCGAGCGCATAGAGATGCAGCCCAGCCTCCGCGCGCGGCGGCGTACTGGTACAACCCGCGAGCAGAAAGGGAACCAGCAGGGCGAGGGCAAACAAGGTGAGCGAATTGATTTTGTTCATGAGTGATCCTTTTGCTTGAGTTGTTGCGTTGATTTTAAGTGAAGACGATTAGGGTGCGCTATGCCGCATGCAAGGTTTCCTGTTCGATCTGCATCCGGAAAGCTGTCATGAGGCGCGCGAACACTGGGCCAGGGCAATGTGCCAATGATCGCCCATCTACCTCGCGCACGGGAATCAATTCCGCACCGGTGCCAGTGAGAAAAGCTTCGTCAGCGGTGTAGAGGTCATAAGGCGCCAGCGAGGTTTCACGCGCTGGAATGCGCAATGCCGCCGCCAGTTCCAATACCACGGCGCGGGTAATGCCTTCCAGCGCGCCGTCGGTGGCGGGTGGGGTCAGCAGTACGCCGTTACGCACAATAAAAATATTGTCCGCTGTGCCTTCTGCGACACGGCCTTGGCTATTCAACAAAATCGCTTCGTCGGCGCCGGCATTGGTGGCTTCCATGCGCGCCAGAATGTGATTCAAATAGTTGAGCGACTTGATGCGCGGATCGAGCCCATCCGAGCCTAAGCGCCGGGTGGCGGCGACGATTAGCCGCGCACCAGTATTACGCGTGTTTTCGTCCACCAGCGCGAGATGATCGGCGAGGATGAAGGTATTGCCGCGTGCGCAACTACTCGGGTCGAGGCCGAGCCGGCCCTCGCCGCGTGTCACGACTAGCCGCAAGTAGCCGTTGGCCGCGCCAAACGCGCCGATGGTTTCGTTCACCGCCGCCGTGAGTGTGGCGGAGTTGTAGGGCGGCGCGTGCCGCAACGCCGCCGCTGAACGATACAAGCGGTCGAGATGGGCATCGAGCCGGAAGGCGCGGCCATGATAGAAGCGAATGCCCTCGAACACGCCGTCGCCGTAGAGCAGGCCATGATCGAACACCGAAACGCGCGCTTGATCGAGCGCAACCAGCGCGCCGTTCATCCAGCACACCGGATGCGGCAATGCGCGTTGGCGGCGCGTGGCGTCTTCGATAAAGCTGCCATCGGCCACGGCTGGAAAATCGGCTGGGGCGAGCCCGATATCTTTCAGTGTGCGCTGGTCGAGCGCGGCCAGTTCGCGCCGGGTAGCGATACCGCGCGCGCAGTCACGTAGGCCATTCCAAAGAAGCAGAAGTAGATGGCCGAGGCCATTCAGCCACTGCTGGAAGGCTTGCGCGCGCAGGCGGCGCGCCCGGCGCTCGTGGCAGAGCATATTCAATGCGCCTGTTTCGCTGCGGCAGATGCGCGGCGAAATAGTGTCTGGTGCTGGCGTATTCATGACGAAACTCCTATGCGATTTGACAGGGTCTAGCCTACGCACGATACTGAAAGCGGTACAGATTCAATTGATATGAGAATGAAGCGGTACAGATAGCTTGGATAGTTAACTGTACTGCTCTAGCAATCCGGTAACTGTATTCCCTCGGCATAGCGGAAACCATGACTGACACCAATCTCTACGAAAAACTCGCCGCGCGTTTGATGCAGCAGGTGGATCGCGGCGTATACCCGCCGGGCGAGCGCGTGCCTTCGGTGCGCGAAGCGAGCAGCCGGTTCAAGGTGAGCGTTTCCACCGTGATCGAGGCCTATCGGGTGCTGGAGAGCCGAGGCGTGATCGAGGCGCGGCCGCAGTCGGGTTTTTACGTGCGCGCGCGGCAGTGGGAAGCATCCGCCGAGCTGGAAACGTCGCGGCCACAGGCTAAGCCCTGCACAGTGAGCGTGGGCGATTTGGCGATGAGCGTGCTGCGCGCATCCACTCAGCCGAATGTGGTGCAACTCGGCGTGGCCTCGCCGCACCCGAGTTTCCTGCCGGTGCGCGCATTGAATCGCATCATCGCCGGCATCGCGCGCCGGGACGACGATCGCGCCATGCGCTATGACTTTCCACCGGGCAATCGCGAACTTCGGGTGCAGATTGCACGGCGCATGACGGCGGCGGGGTGTGATGTGTCGCCGGACGATATTGTGACCACCAGCGGTTGTCAGGAAGCGCTGCGCCTGTGTCTGCGTGTGGTGGCGAAGCCGGGCGATACGGTGGCCATCGAATCGCCCGCGTTCTACGGCACCTTGCAGGCGATTGAGGCGTTGGGCATGCGCGCGCTGGAAATTCCCACGCATCCACGCGAGGGCGTCAGCCTCGAGGCATTGAAACTCGCGCTGGAGCAATGGAAAGTAGCAGCGGTGATGCTGGTGCCGAGCTATGCCAATCCACTCGGCGCCTGCATGCCGGAGGAGAATCGTCGGCGGCTGGTGCGGCTTCTCAACCAACACGATATCCCGCTGATCGAAGATGACATCTATGGCGATCTCGCGTTCGGCTCCACGCGTCCCAACGCGATCAAGTCTTACGATCGCAAGGGCACGGTGATGTATTGCTCGTCGTTTTCCAAGACGTTGGCGCCGGGCATGCGCGTGGGCTGGGCGGTGCCCGGTTTGTATCGGGATCAAGTCGCGCATCGCAAATACGTGAGCAGCATGGCCACCGCCACCTTGCCGCAAATGGTGATCGCCGAGTATCTCGCGCAGGGCGGCTACGAGCGTCACCTGAGGAAGGTGCGCGCGACTTACGCGCAGCAGGCGCAACGCATGGTTGAGGCGATCGCGCGCAATTTCCCGGTGGGCACGCGCGTTACTCGCCCCAGCGGCGGTTTCGTGTTGTGGGTGGAGTTACCCGAAAAAATCGATTCCCTCGCGCTGCACTGTCACGCGCTGGAGAAGGGCATCAGCATCGCGCCCGGCCCGCTATTTTCCGCCACCGGCAAGTATCGCAATTTCATCCGCCTCACTTGCGCACTGCCGTGGGATGAGAAACTCGATCGCGCGCTGGTGACGCTGGGCGGCTTAGCGGAGGCATTGGCTTAAGTTCTGTGGCCAGCGGGAAGATGGGAATAAGACTGAAGGCGAAAGCAGGGGCCGCATGCGGCCCCTGAATTAGCGTGCTGCTAGTGAGGGGCGGGTTCGCCGCCAGTGTTGGAAGGCATACCCGCTGCCGGCCAGTCTTCCTTCAGCACACCGGGCGGCAATCCCTCCGCCGCTTCGTCGATGGCGCGGCTCATCATCATGTAGCGCCACCAGTAAGTGGAGCGCACGGCGCCGAGGATATCGTTACGAAGTGCATCGGAGATGCCGAATTCGGCGCGCCGGGTTTCCATATGGCGCACGCCCGGCTTGAACTTGATCGCCAGGGCGGCGACGTAATAGAGCATCCAGTCCTCTGAGTCGGCGAGATCGATGCGCGAGGTATCCATGGTATCCAGCGCCATTTCGTCCACTTGCAGTTCGCGCATGACTTGCAGGATCTGGAAGGTGCGCAGCAGTTCGCGCTTGCTGAAGCCGAAGTACAGGCTGGCGTGCAGATGCAGGTTGAGTCCGCCGATCCAGCCAATGTGGGCGTAGGGGTCGGCGGCGTTGGGCGTAATCTCACCGGGGCGGGTGACCCAGCCTTCCGCCGCGCAAATCACCGAGCACAACTCTTCCACGTATTTGTAGTCGCTGAAGTTGTTGGCGAATTCTTGGTGGTTCTTGAAAAAGTGTTTGAAGTAATCCGGATCGAGTTTCATCACCGAGCGCATGCTGTCGATGATGGCCTTGCGCGCGTTGTCGCAGTGGGCGCTTTCGTTCAGGCAGTCGTTTTTGTCGCGCATGGCCTTGCGCAGGGTTTTCATGGCTTCGGCACGGTCCATGCCGATGTTGTCGTCGAGACGTCGTATGTCGGACATTTGCTTTACTCCCCTCTGGTGTCGTTGATGGAAGCGCGAGCGAGGCTGCGCCCCTTGAATGACCTTCGGTTGATCTGCCTGCGGGGCTGAGAAATTCGGCCCGTACCGAAGTACGGATAGAGTATCAAAGGGGAGAAGAGGCGTCCATAAAAAAAATGCCAATGGCACGGCGCAACGGCGTTAAAAGCCCCCGCTTTCATTTCTTGCTGCGTCCGTTCCCAATAGGGCTTCTCGAAATAATAGCGAGCCTTCGACTCATCCGCATAGACGAAACGGTGTTCGAAGTAGCGGTAGGTAGCGGTGCGCCATCTCCGGCAACGCGGCGCCGGGAATGGCGTCGAGTTCGCGAACGGTAATGGTTTTTCCCAACACGATGGCAACTGCTTGCGGCGCATCATTTGCAACTGCCGTGCAGCTCAGAAAAAACAGGAAGCAAAGTGCGGAAAAACGCCGGATACTCATGGCCGAGAACGCGAAGGATTTCATGCTGTGCTTTCTGGATTGATCGGAGAACTGACCCGGTAAGCATAGGCAAATCTCCGGCGCTTGTCGAAAGCGGCAAGCGCCGAGGCGGGCAGGGCGATTCCCTAGGCGGCTGGACGTAACTGGCGGTGATAGAGGAACTCCAGCACCTGTCCGCGCAGGTGGTGATAACGCGCGTCGTTGGCTAAAGCCAGCCGGTCGCGCGGGCGCGCCAGATCTACGTTCAAGATTTCTCCGATCGTTGCGGCCGGCCCATTGGTCAGCATCACGATGCGGTCGGACAGCAGCACCGCTTCATCCACATCGTGCGTCACCATCATCACCGTGCTGTGCGTGGCCTGCGCGATTTTCATCAACTCGTCTTGCAGGTGGGCGCGGGTCAGCGCATCGAGTGCGCCGAAGGGCTCATCCAATAGCAACACTTTCGGCTCCATGGCTAAGGCGCGCGCGATGCCGACGCGCTGCTTCATGCCGCCGGAAATTTCATTGGGATGTTTATATTCGGCGTGTGTCAGGCCGACCAGGGCTAAGGCATCATGTGTGCGCTGTTTGAGTTTGGCTTTATCTTCCTTGGCGCCGAATACGCGCTCCACGGCCAGGTACACATTGTCGAAGCAGGTGAGCCAGGGCAGCAGCGAATGATTTTGAAACACTACGCCGCGCTCCGGCCCCGGGCCGGCAATCTCGCGCCCGGCGCAGAGCAGCACGCCATCATCGGTTTGCAGCAACCCGGCCACTAGATTGAGCAGTGTGGATTTGCCGCAGCCGGAGTGGCCGATGAGTGTAATGAATTCGCCTTGCGTCACGCCGAGATTCACCTCTTGCAGCGCCACGAACGGGCCTTTTTTGGTGTCGAACACCATGTTGACGTTTTCGATCTGTACGTATTTTTCCATTTTGTTTTCCTTTATTAACCTGGTGGTTAATCGCTACTCGTAGTCAAACCGCTTCGCCAGCAGCAGCAACGCGTATTCCAGCAGCAGCCCGACGATACCAACGACGAAGATGGCGATGATGATGTGTTCCACATTCAAGTTGTTCCACTCATCCCACACCCAGAAACCAATGCCGACGCCGCCGGTGAGCATCTCTGCCGCGACGATCACCAGCCACGCCACGCCGATGGAGAGCCGGATGCCGGTCATCATGTAGGGTAAGACGGCGGGGAACAGGATCTTGGTGAAGATTTTCCACTCTGACAGATTCAACACCTTCGCCACGTTCATATAGTCCTGCGGCACGCGCGAGACGCCGACGGCGGTGTTGATGATCATGGGCCAGATGCTGGAAATGAAAATCACCCAGATCGCGGCCGGGTTCGCGGCCTTGAACACCAGCAAGCCGATCGGCAGCCAGGCGAGCGGACTCACCGGGCGCAGCAAGCTGATGATGGGAGAGGTCATGTCATTCAGGAATTTGAAGCGCCCGATCATGAAGCCGAGCGGAATGCCGATCAGCGCCGCCATGCCGAAGCCGATGCCCACGCGTTGCAGCGAGTTGAGAATATTCCAGCCGATGCCTTGATCGTTCGGGCCTTTCTGATAGAACGGGTCGGCAAACAATTGCACCGCCGATTGCCAGGTTTTCACCGGACCGGGCAGGTTGGGGCTGGTCTGCGACACGATTGCCCAGAGGCCGAGGAACAAGGCAAAGCCGAGGATCGGCGGCAAAATGGCGCGCAATATGTGCAAGCCCTTAGGCTTGGTGCGCGATACGGTTTTTGCCAGCGGTGGGGCGGCGGCCGGTTTGGGCGCCGGTGCTTGCGGCGTGGTTGCTTCGACCACGGTAAGCATGGGTTTGATAGCGTTTGCGGTATTCATGTTTATGTACTCCTTTTTTAAGCCTTGATCTTGAAGCCGTCAGCGTAGGCTTTCGGGTTTTTGGGGTCCCAGGTCACGCCGTCGATCAACTTGGCGCTGCGCATGGGGTCCTTCGGCACCGGTACTTTCACCTGCGCGGCGGCTTGTTTATAGAGCTCGATCTGATTCACCTTCTTGGCCACGGCCAAGTAATCCGGGTGCTCCTTCAACATGCCCCAACGCTTGTGCTGGGTGAGGAACCACATGCCGTCGGAGAGATAGGGAAAATTCACCGCCCCGTCGTTGTAGAACTTCATGTAGTTGGCGTCCTGCCATTTCTTGCCGATTCCGTTGTCGTATTGGCCGAGCATGCGGTCCTCAATCGAATCGAAGTCGGTGTTGACGTAAGACTTGTCCTTGATGATGTCGGCCACTTTGGAGCGGTTGCTTAGGGTGTCGATGAACTGCGAGGCTTCCAGAATCGCCATCACCATGGCGCGCGCGGTGTTCGGGTATTTCTGTACGAATTCGGCCGTGGTGCCGAGGACTTTCTCTGGATGATCTTTCCAGATGTCTTGCGTGGTAACACCGGTGAAGCCGATCTTGTCGCGGATGGCGCGCGCGTTCCAAGGTTCGCCCACGCAGTAGCCATCCATATTGCCGACGCGCATATTGGCCACCATTTGCGGCGGTGGCACGGCGATATTTTTTACTTCGGTGAGCGGGTTGACGCCGTGGCTGGCCAGCCAGTAGTTCAGCCACATGGCGTGGGTACCGGTGGGAAAGGTTTGGGCAAAGGTGTATTCGCGCGGCTCTTTTTTGATCAGTGCGGCGAGGCTGTCGCCATCCTTCACACCCTTGTCATGGAGCTGTTTGGAAAGCGTGATGGCCTGACCGTTGTTATTGAGTGTCATCAACACCGCCATGTCCTTCTTCGGTCCACCGATGCCGAGTTGCACGCCGTAGATCAAGCCGTACAACACATGCGAGGCGTCCAACTCACCGTTCACCAGTTTGTCGCGCACGGCTGCCCAGGAGGCCTCTTTGGTCGGCGTAATCTTGATGCCATATTTCTTGTCGAAGCCCATGACTGAAGCGATCACCACCGAGGCGCAGTCGGTGAGTGGAATGAAGCCGATTTTGACCTCGGTTTTTTCTGGTGCGTCCGAGCCGGCCGCCCAGGCGGCGTTACGGATCGCGTCCGGCACCATGCTCATGATGCCGGCGGCGCCAGCGATAGCGGTGCTTTTCTTAATGAAATCGCGGCGGCTGGTGTCGACCGCAGTGGTGCTGGGCTTCAGATCGTCTTTCATACTGTTCTCCTAAAGAGTGAGTCAAAAAAATAGGCGTCCACTCCGCGCAGCCGTAGCTACCGAAATGGACGCCTTTGTCCGGTGCAACACCACGCCTCATTGCGTGGTCTGCGGCTGCCCGTCGTTGGGCAGCGTTAATGTATGTTTAGCAAACGCCGTGCCAGTTTGCTCAAGCGAACACTGTGGCGAGTGCCACCACTTGCTCGGCAATGTCCGTCAGCTTCGCATTGCGATCCATCGCCAGCTTGCGCAGCAAGCGGTAGGCCTCATCCTCGCCGATGTCTTTCTGTTTCATCACGATGCCCTTCGCGCGCTCGATTACTTTGCGTTGCGCGAGTTGGCTTTGCGCTTCGGCAAGATCGTGACGCAGGGTTTGATGTGCTTCAAAACGAGCGATGGCGACTTGCAAAATCGGCTTGATGCGCGCCGGGTCGATGCCTTTCACGACATACGATGTCACGCCAGCGCGCAGCGCTTGCTTGATCTTTGCCGTATCGTCGTCGTCGGTGAACATCACAATCGGATGCGGTTGATCGCGACTGATCATGCATAGGTGTTCCAGCATGTCGCGATCGGGCGCATCGGCATCAATCACGATCACATCGGGTCGCACGCTTTCCAGGCGCGCGACGAGTTCCAGCGAGAGGGCGTCATGCTCGATGACGCTGCAGCCGGTGTTGTGCAAGCTCTCCACGAGCTGTGCCCGGCGCGGGCTATCGGCATCGACGACCATGACTTTTAATTTGGCTTCCATATCAATGCTTATAGCAACCTGCGTGCCAAGCGCGCATACCGCAACCTTGTTTAGGGCGAATAGCGCCTTGCGTGCGCTAGGAAAATTGATTGTGGCAATTGATTCAAGGCTGTTGAGCGCATAAGGCGATAGGAGCGTTATCTGGGCTGATGCACTTACTTGGTGTTTCAAACCACCAAGATTGCCCCCATTTGGTGCGAATATCGCACGAGTCGGGGTTCAAGGGTGACTTGGTATCCTGAGTGAAGTTTTTACTTCGGCCAACTTACATCAAGTACACGAACAAAGATGCGTTGCCGCTCCATCGGGTCGATCTGTGCTTCGAGACGGGTTCTTAGCTCCTCAGGTGAGCGCGGTTTCTTTCCTCCGTCAGTAGCGCGTGGCATACCTTCGCCACCGAACCAGAGGACGAGATAAATGCCATGCCCGTCGGGTGCTTTTACGTACTGGCCAATAAGTTGCTCGTGTAGCGCGCTCCACAATGATTCGTTGCTGTCGCGCTTGATTTCAATGGGTAGATCGAACTCGTTGCGGTACGACAGTCGAAGGTCGGCACGCTTATCGTTAAAATAATCACCTTCAGGTTGGCAATCGATACCTTGCGGAGCAAGACGCGCTCGCAGCCGGGTGAGTAGCGTGTCGCGGCAAAGGTTTTCATCGCGCTGGCTGGTCGGTTTCTTGTTTTCGACATTCCAAAAGACGCGGAAGCTGTCGTCGTTGTCTTGGCGAATTTCTCGGGCGATGCCGTCCAGATGATCAAGTGTGAGCGCTGTTAGGTCGACAACACTGGCCGGTGCTGCGTTAGCGAGCACCTGTGCGACGCCGCCTGGTGCTAGGAAGCGGAATTCATTTTCGCGTCGCCGCAGTCTTTGCTGATGGCGTGCGCTTTCGAGTGCCAGTTTCAGCTTTCTCAAAGTATGCAGTTCGAGCAGACGGTCAATTTCTTCCACCGCGTCAGGTGTCGCCATCGTACCCAGGCGGGTAATTAGCGCATGCACATGCTCACCACGCTGCATCGCGTCGGTGACTAAGTCATCGCCAAGCGGCCAGGTTTCTGCATGTGGCGCAATCAGCTCGATCAGCTTGCCAAGTGTCTTGGCGGAAAGCTCGTAGTCAATATTCAGTGTGGCATAACGGTCGCTCAGGAAGCCGGACAAATAATTAGCACGCACCTCCGACTTGCCGATGTAACGCCAAAGCGCGGCTTCGCAATTTGTAGGATCAAGCAATGCTGCAGTGGCATGCCAGTAAATCTTTTGGGCAACGTCCATGCCTTTTAAGACTGTTTTATTCTGGATAAGGATTTTGAGGTCTTCCGGTGTGTAGCGCAGAGCAGCTTTGAGCAGGTTTTCCAGATGATTCAATTGGCCTGATCGTGCTTGCACCGGAAAAGTCTCAAGTAGGCGTGGAACGGCAAGGCTAGCAACGGTGCGATACTCGGGGTCGTGTTCAAGTGGATAGATACTGTCAACAAAATCCTGACCGGCCTTTAGGGTTGCGCTCGCGTAGGTGATAAGCACTTCGGCAACCAGCGCAGAGCGCTGCTGTACTAAGTGGATAAACCACGCTGGCGTATTGCCGGTTCCATCGGTCAGACGGAAGGCAATCATGCGGCGCAGGGTTTCTTCGGAAAGTGTTTCGATTTCCGCAGCGCCGTCCTGCCAACGTAATTCCATGCCGATGAGGCAGGGTCGGCGAACCAAGTGTTCGTTCTGTTTGATGCTGAGATCGATGATTTCGCCGACTGTTGGCAGGTCGGTGCGTTCGGGGCAGCGCCGGAAGCCTGCTTCGGCTACTGCCAGAACTTCCATACCGTTTTCGCAATAGCTATCGAATCGCTCGACCGGTGTTTCGCCCTGTGTATCGGTGTAAAGATTTGCCCATACGCCCGCGAGTTGGTGCATGAGGTTAGCGCGCGCCGTGCCAGTTCGAATTGCCGAGAGGAGCGGAATCAACTCGATACTGCGGTTTCGCCTTGCCTCAGCGCGATTCTTCTCTCGGTTTTTTTTGTTGGCGGCTGACTTGATCCGCCGCTCGGGAATTTCCCAGGCCAGCAGGGAATCTAGCCAGTGTTTGCGTTCGGGATGAGTGCTACCCCACGCCTCAAGGTGTTCGAGCGACAGCCCAGAAGCGCCGCGTTCGCTCATGAGGGCGCTCACCGCCTCGCCAAGATGCATTCGAGCAAGTTCGTCATTGCCTTCATGGGATGCTTGTTCAAGCTGCCAGAGGCCGATGTCTTCAGGGGGTGTTGCGTGGTGCAGTCGAGTTGTTTGAGTGCCAACACAGTACGCCAAATGTTTGTGTTTCTCGCATTGCCTGAAGCAAAGGGTCAACAATGCTTTATAGCGTGCCGGACGAGTGCTCAGCCAATTTGCGATGGTTTGTTGCTCCGTCTGCTCACGCTCTATGTCACCGTACTCGTCGGAACCAATTCCCAGCCAAGCGAACAGTCGCTCGTCAGTAATATCGTCACCGTGAATCGTGATTCCGTGTGCCAGTAGCGTGTCCGCCATCCGGTTAAGACGGTGTTCGTAGGGGTCGTGTGAGCGGAATTCCGGGCGATCGACGAGTCCATCCAGCAGGATTGGAAGATGGTCGTCGGGGACGCGCTGCAACAACTCGTGTATCCAAAACCAAACGTAAGTACCAACTAGATGGCTATCCTTTGGCGCGTGCAGATGGCGCAGCAGTGCCTCTGGCCCAAGATGAGCCGGATAGAGGTAACGCAGCAGTGTTCCAGCCAATTCGTCGTCGTGGTCGGTCACGCGGCCTTCGGTTACTTCGTCAAGCAGGGATAGCGCGGTTTGCAGTTCGGTCGTCAATTTAAGCCAGACATCCAATGCCGTACGCCTGACTCTGGGCCACCAAGTGTCGTCGCGAACGATAGTCAGTGCGGTCGGTGCAAGTTTGTGCTGTGCATCGCCGTGCATCAGTACATCGAGCACACAATGGGTATGCGACTGACTGGCGTCGTCGCGCTCAGGCGATTGCAGGATATTCTGGAAATCTTCGTTCAGCCCAGGGTCAGCGAGCGCGCCGAAGAGATGCGCCGTTTGAGCGTCCCAGCGGAAAGCGCTGAAGCGTTCGGCTTCGCGGCGCAGTCCTGTAAGGATAAGTCGCTTTTCAGCAACAGGCATTGGCTGCACGTCGCCATAAACGACCACCGTCAACGGGTCGGCCTCGATCAGGCGTGGCCGAGCGGTGTGGCAATGCAGGGCAAGCCAGCCGAAGAGGCCGCGCAATCCGGCCACTACACCGCCATCCGGGCCGAGCAGCAGATTCAAGACGCGCTGAAGCGGTAGACCTTTGCTGTCTATCTGACGCGCTAGCCAAAGGGCGGCAAGGTATTCGGCAATACTGCGATGGCTGGGTACGACGCGCTCTTCACCAGCGGGACGGAATAGTTTGCTGCCGACGGCTTGAGATGCTGCCTGTGGGTCAGGTGGTGCGCAGTCAGCAATGGCGGGGAACCGCTCGTTGGCGCGTTCCGGGTCAAGCGCGATGCCGGTCTTGTTGGAAAACAGCAGCACGGCGCTGAGTTGGCCGGCAGCGGCCAGCACTTTTTCAAGATCGCGCGGTTGCTTGCGGTTTTTGTCGCGATGCCGCTTACTGGCTTCTTCCGCGAGTTTTTCGCAGGCGAGTCGATAGGTTTCGTCGCGCGTTCCGGGCCATTGATCGCCTCGGATGGCCTGGGCCAGTAAGCCCAGTGTCTGGGGATTATCAAGCAGGTCGGCGACGCCGCGCTTTTCGGCTTCCTCGACAAATTTCAGCGGGTCAGGAATGCCATGATTTTCGCGCAGGATGGTGAGGGTGTCCTCGCCAGTCAGCGGTTCGAGCAGCAGCACATCTAGCTGTCCAGCGGGAGATGATCTTTCGAGGTCGCGTCTATCCGTCGAGCCGTACCAATCGGCGGCACGGCAGGCAACGCGAAAACGTGGATTTCCAAGACGTTTCAGTTGTCTGCAAAGTTGTTGGAGGGTGCTGCCGCCGCCGCCGCTGGCGCGGGTTTCGTCGAGGCCATCGAGAAACAGCGTCTTACCCTGCCAGTCTGCTTCTGGGTCGGTGTTGATGAACTCATCGATGCGAAGATGTATTCCGTTTGTCGCCTCGGCCTCCATTTCAAGAGCTTCGGATTTTCCTGCACCGGGTTCGCCGAGCAGTACCCAAGCGGCTTGAGTGCGGAATTCCTGTAAATCTTCGGGCAGATTCTCGACCGAAGTGTTTTGTTGATCAGGGGCCTTTCGGACTCGGCGGGGAACCAGCATCATCGCTTCACTCCAGCCAGTCTTCTGCGGGACGCGACAGGAATTCGGCAAGTGGGACGCCGCCTTCACCAACGATTAGTTGGCGTGCTTTTTTGAATTTCTCGGTGAATACTCTTAGTCCCTTTGGAGCAGCGAAATTGGTGCTGCTCTTCACTTCGATCGCGACGAGTTTTCGGCCATTGGTCAACACGAAATCCACTTCGTCTGGGCTTTCGCGCCAGTATTGAACTTGGCAATCATCGACCGCAGTGTTGAACAGGTGAGCGCCGACGGCGCTTTCCACCAACCTACCCCAGTAGGATCGGTCGTTGCGTGCGTCGGCAAAAGTATAGCCGGCGAGTGCCGAGATGAGCGCGGTATTTAGTGCGTTGAGTTTAGGGCTGGAGGCGCGCTGGCGATGCTTCTGTCCGGCATACTTGGGTAAGCCGGTGAGCAGACCTGCCTGTGAGAGCAGGTCGAGATAGTGCGCCAGGGTCACCGTGTTTCCCGCGTCCTGCAACTGTCCTTGCAGCTTGGTATAGGAAATGATTTGCCCGGAGTATGCGCAGCCCAGTTCGAACAATGTTTTGAGCAGGGCGGGTTTATCCACGCGGGTCATCTGGAGGATATCCTTCTCGATGTTCGGGTGGATCAGCGCACCGCGCACGTATTCGCGCCAGCGGCGTTCTTCGCGGATCAGGGTTGCGCTGCCTGGGTAGCCGCCAAAGTAGAGATATTCTTCGAGCGAAAAGTCGAACGCTTCCTGCATTTCAGGGTATGACCAATGCGTCATGCGAATCGGTTCGTAACGCCCGGCCAAGCTCTCCGTCAGGCCTTTCTGCATGAGCCAGGGCGAAGACCCGAGCAATACAACGTGCATGGCGAGTGCTTCGGCGCGGTCGGCATCCCACAGACCTTTGACGACTTCCGACCAGCGCGGAATTTTCTGGATTTCGTCAATAGCCAATACGTATCGCTCACCGTCCGGTAGCGCTCTTGCTTTGGCGCGAGCTTGTGTCCATTGACGCACCAACCATTCGGTAGTTGGCTGTGTGCCGGGAATGCTCTGTGCTGGAACAGTGTCGGCCAACTGGTTGGCTAAGGGATCGACAAGCTCGGGCAGTGGCTGATCCACCGCAACGAAAGTGGCTGGCTGCCCCGCGAGCGCCCGGCGAACCAAGGTGCTCTTGCCAATTTGGCGAGGGCCTGCGATGACGATCATAAAGGTCGGCGATTCGTCGAGGCGTTGTCGAAGAGTGTGTGACTGGTTACGATCAAAGGACATTGTTTTTTATACTGAGTAAATTTACTCATAACTATAAACAATTGCGCTGTTGATTACAAACTAGGCGAGCGCCAGAAGACCACCTACCCCATCTTTCCTGGAAAAAATCCATATCAAATTGAATTAATAGATAAATTATTACTTATCTTGATTCTGCTCGGATTAAATAAATATATATTGTTATATAACAATTGGTTATATTATTAATCGAATGTTTAGCATGAATTAATGTCGATATCCATATATTTTTAATGGTAATAAGTTAGCGCATACACCGCGCATGTAAGTCTTTGTCCGCGTTAGCAAAAATTAAGCTTCAATCCCATTTTTATGCTTGACCACCCTATTTGATTGTCCTATAGTGGGAAATAGTGGTGATTAGTGGGGCATGGTGGGAAAATAGGATGGGAAAAATGATGGGGTTCAAAGGGGTGTCATGTTTCGCGGCGCTACAGCGCTAAATCTCGATGCGAAGGGGCGGCTTGCCGTCCCTGCCAAGCATCGCGATGCACTCACTGTGCAATCGGGCGGCCGTCTGGTGCTGACCGCGCACCCTCATCGCTGCCTGCTGCTCTATCCCCAATCCGCTTGGGAACCTATCCAAGAAAAAGTCATGTCGCTCCCCAGCCTAGATAAGCAAGCGAGCCTGTTGCAGCGCCTGCTGGTCGGCTTTGCGGAGGATATCGAGATGGATAACGCGGGCCGGGTGTTGGTGTCGCCGGTGTTGCGCGAGTTCGCTACGCTGGAAAAACAAGTGATGTTGGTCGGCCAAGGCAGTCATTACGAACTCTGGAGCCAAGACGGTTGGCGTGCGCAGTTGGACGAGGCGCTCACGCAAGGCGATCAAGTGCTGCCGCCGGAGATGGGGAATTTCTCGTTGTGAGCGAAAGCTCACAGCATGTACCGGTCTTATTAATAGAAGCCGTTGACGCGTTAAACGTCAAACCGGATGGCGTGTATGTAGATGCCACTTTCGGACGCGGCGGACATAGCCAGGCGATCCTGGCGCGATTGGGTGAGCAAGGCCGTTTGATCGTATTCGATAAAGATCCAACGGCGATTGAAACGGCGCGGGCAATCTTGGATACGCGGCTGACAGTGATACATGCAGGATTTGCGCAATTGGATCAAGCGTTGCGCGAGATGGGGGTAGTGAAAGTGGATGGGGTGTTGCTGGATTTAGGGGTGTCGTCGCCACAGTTGAACGAGGCGTCGCGTGGATTCAGCTTTCGTATGTCGGGTCCGCTCGATATGCGCATGGACACCACCCGGGGGCAGACAGCCGAAGCTTGGCTGGCCAAAGTGGAAGAAAAAGAACTGGCGGAGGTCATAGCGAATTATGGCGAAGAACGGTTTGCTAAACAGATTGCAAGAGCGATTATTGCGGCGCGCGCGGGAGGGCCAATCAACACCACTCGATTGCTTTCCAAGATCGTGGCAGAAGTCATCCCTACGTACGAGCCCGGTCAAAACCCGGCGACGCGTACCTTTCAAGCTATACGGATTTACATCAATCAGGAGCTTGAGGAGCTGTCGCTAGTGCTACCCCAATGTGTGGCGCTACTCACCCCGGGCGGCCGAATGGCGGTGATTAGTTTCCACTCTCTCGAAGATCGCATCGTGAAGCGCTTTCTAAAAAGTGAAGCGCAGCCAGACAAACTTCCCTCAAAATTTCCCATCAAAGCCGCCGATTTGCCGCAGCCGCGCATGAGGCTGATCGGCAAGGCAATTCGGCCAAGCGCGGCTGAGTGTGCCGCCAATCCGCGTGCGCGTAGCGCGGTGCTGCGGATCGCGGAACGCACCGAGGTGACGCTGTGACCAAGCTGAATCTGCTGTTAGTGGGCATCCTCATCGTGTGCGCGCTGGGCGTGGTGACCTCGCAGCATCGTGCGCGCAAGCTGTATGCGGAATTGCAGCACGAGCAGGAATTCGCCAAGCAGATGAATACCGAGTTTGGCCAATTGCAGCTCGAGCAAAGCACCTGGTCGATGCATTCGCGCATCGAGAAAATCGCCGTTGAACGTTTGCATATGCGGGCGCCGGATCAAGCCAAGATTCAGGTCGTGCCCATTGTATCTATTGGCGCAGCTAAGGCCGGAGCGCTTCCCCAATGATTGCCGCCGTCGCCTCTAACAAAGCGCAATTGACGGTCAAGTTGCCGGCGTGGCGGGCGCGCACGATTCTGATTCTGCTGCTGGTGGGATTCCTGGTGCTGGTCGGGCGCGCAGTGTATTTGCAAAGCGTGAACAAAAATTTCCTGCGGGCAAAAGGCGAGGCGCGCTATAGCCGCGTGGTCACGCTCAACGCTAATCGTGGCAAGATCACCGATCGCAACGGCGAGCCTTTGGCGATTTCCAGCCCGGTGGAGTCGGTGGCCGCCAATCCGCGCGAAGTGGAAATCTCACCCAAGCAACTCGACAAACTCGCCAAGCTGATCGATGCGAAACCGGAAGAGTTGAAAAAGAAATTCGCCGAGGGCCGCGACTTTACCTATCTCAAGCGCCAGCTTTCGCCCGAAACGGCGGAGCGCGTGCTCAAGCTGGATATCCCCGGCGTGTTCTTGCAGCGCGAGTATCGGCGCTTTTACCCCAACGGCGAAGAGACGGCGCACTTGCTCGGCATCACCGATTTGGACGACAAGGGGCAAGAGGGCATTGAGCTCGCCTATGAAAGCCGGCTAGCCGGCGTGCATGGCTCGCGCCGCGTGTTGAAAGACCGCTTGGGCAACATTATCGAGGGCGTGGAGAGCATTCGCACGCCGCAAGAGGGGCAGGATATCAGGCTCACTATCGACCGCAATATCCAGTTTCTCGCGTTCAAAGCGTTGACCGAGGCGGTGAACGAGCACCGCGCCAAAGCGGGTGCGGTGGTGGTGCTGGATGCGAAGACGGGTGAAATTCTGGCGATGGTGAATCAACCCACCTATAACCCGAACAAGCGCGCCAAGAACATGCAGTCGGGCAATACCCGCAATCGCGTGGCGACCGACACTTTCGAGCCCGGCTCCACCATGAAGCCCTTCACCGCCGCAATCGCGATTGAGTCCGGGCGCTTCAAGCCGGATTCGGTGATCAATACCGAAGGCGGCAAATTGAGCATCGGGTCGGCAACGATCCACGATGCGCATGCGGCCGGTGCGCTCACGGTGGCGCAAGTGATTCAAAAATCCTCCAACGTTGGCGCAGCAAAAATGGCGCTGACGCTGCCGCCGGAATATATGTATTCCAAATTCACCAAGCTCGGTTTCGGCAAGACGCCGCAATCCGGTTTTCCGGGCGAGGTGGCGGGGCGAGTGCGACCCTATGCAAGCTGGCTACCGATCGAACAAGCGACCATGGCCTATGGCCACGGCATCTCGGTCAGTCTGTTGCAGCTCGCGCGCGCGTACACCGTGTTTACTTCCGATGGCGAATTGAGAGCACTGTCGCTCATTAAGCAGGACCAACCCCTGGCCACAGAACGTGTGCTTTCGGCTAGTACGGCGCAAGCCCTGCGCGGCATGCTGGAGACGGTGGTACTGCCGGGTGGTACCGCGCCGCGCGCGCAAGTCATGGGTTACCGCGTGGCAGGCAAAACCGGCACCGCGCATAAGCTCGATCCGCGCGGCGGCTATGCAGCGGATCGCTATGTAGCGTCTTTCGTTGGATTTGCGCCGGTGTCCGATCCGCGCTTGATTATCGCGGTGATGGTGGATGAGCCTTCCGCCGGTCAATATTACGGCGGCTCGGTGGCGGCGCCAGTGTTCTCGCGCATCATGGCGGGCGCGCTGCGCATGCTGTCGATCTCGCCCGACATGCCCACGCAGAATATGCTGCTGCCGCCGCTGGATGCGCCAGAAGTGCGGGAGGAAACATGAGCCACCTCACCGACACGCAGCTGAAATTCGATTTTAAATTGCTCGATGCCCTGCCGGTCAAGGTGACGAATCTCGCCAATGACAGTCGTAAAGTGCAAGCCGGCGACACCTTTCTGGCTTATCCGGGCGAGCGCGTGGATGGCCGCACCTTTATCCCGCAAGCGATCGTGAATGGTGCGAGTGCTGTGCTGTGGGAACCACGCGACCAATTCGTGTGGGATACGGCATGGCCCGTCGTGAATCTGCCCGTGTCGAATCTGCGCGATAAAACTGGCGTGCTCGCCGCTGAAGTGTACGGTCAGCCCTCGCGCAAGCTGTGCGTGATTGGTATCACCGGTACCAATGGTAAAACCTCTTGTTCGCATTGGCTGGCGCAAGCGATGAGCCAAGCCGGGCGCCCGGCAGCGATCATCGGCACGCTGGGCAATGGTTTTCCGGAGCGCCTCGAACCCTCCGCCAACACCACGCCCGATCCGATCGTGCTGCAACGCAGCTTGAAGCGTTACCTCAGCGAAGGCGCGCAGTGCGTGGCGATGGAAGTGTCTTCGCATGCGCTGGATCAAGGGCGTGTCAACGGCGTGCATTTCGAGGTGGCGCTGTTCACTAATTTGACGCGCGAACATCTCGACTACCACGGCGATATGTCGCGTTATGCCGCCGCCAAATCGGTGCTTTTCACCTGGCCGGAATTGCACCATGCAGTGCTGAATGGCGACGACCCCTATGCGCGTGAGCTGGCGCAACAGGCCGAGCGCAAAGGCGTCACCGTCACCAGCTATGGATTTGAGTCGGGCGATGTGCGCGGCAGTAATTTGCGAGTTGGCCCACATGGCTTGGCCTTCGATGTCAGCAGCCCTTGGGGAGAAGCGCGCATCGAAAGCGGCGTGCTTGGCCGTTTCAATGCGCACAACCTGCTGGCGGTGCTGACCACTTTGCTGGTGGGCGGTGTCGCATTCGAGCAAGCCATTATCAGCGTGCAGCACGTGCGGCCGGTGCCGGGACGCATGCAGCAGATTCGCATTCCGGGCAAGCCACTGGTGGTGGTGGATTACGCGCATACGCCGGATGCACTGGAGAAAGTGCTGATCACGCTGCGTGAAATCGTGGGCGAATCCAAGGCCTCCGAGTCGCAACTCATTTGCGTCTTCGGCTGCGGTGGCCAGCGCGATAAAGGCAAGCGCCCCATGATGGGCGATATCGCCTCGCGCTTGGCGGATGCGGTGGTGGTGACCAGCGATAATCCGCGCGCCGAAGACCCGCGCTTCATCATCGACGACATCGTCTCCGGCATGGGGGCGAATTACCACGTTATAGAAGACCGCGCCGCCGCGATTGGTCATGCCATTCGCCAGGCGCAGCCCGACGATGTGGTGTTGATCGCCGGCAAAGGGCATGAGGACTACCAGGAAATAAAAGGGGTGAGGCTGCCATTTTCCGATATCGAGGTCGCCGCGCGCGCCTTGGGGAGCGCGCGATGATGCGCCTGTCGGCAGCGGCACAGGCCATTGGCGGCGCAACGCTTGGCGCGGATGCGGAATTCGTTTCGGTCGGCACCGACACCCGTACCTTGCAGCGCGGCTCACTCTTCGTCGCGCTGCGCGGCGAGCGTTACGACGGCCACGACTTCGTGCGCCAGGCGCTGGAATGCGGCGCGGCAGCAGTAATGGTGGACGGGGGATTCAGGATTCAGGATGCAGGGGTCAGCGAGGATGCATCTTTACTCGTGGTCGAGGATACAAGACTTGGTCTGGGCCAGTTGGCGGCCGCTTGGCGCAAGCGCTTCGACATTCCACTGATCGCCGTGACCGGCAGCAACGGCAAAACCACAGTGAAAGAAATGCTGGCGTCGATTCTGCGTGTGCAAGCCGGCGAGGCGGAAGCCGTGCTCGCCACTGAAGGCAACTTGAACAACGACATCGGGATGCCGCTGATGCTGCTGCGGCTGCGCCCGACGCATCGCTATGCGGTGATTGAGATGGGTATGAATCATTTGGGCGAGATCGATTACCTCACGCATCTGGCCAGCCCCACCGTGGCGCTGGTAAACAACGCGCAAGTAGCGCATATCGGCGAAGTGGGCGGGATCGACAATATCGCCCGCGCCAAGGGCGAGATCTATGGTGGATTGCGTGAGGGCGGAGTGGCGGTGATCAACGCCGACGACGCCTTTGCACCGATGTGGTGTCAACTGAATCACGGACGCGAAATAATCGATTTTGCCTTGGAGCATCCGGCGCAAGTAACCGGGCGCTACGAAATTTTGCCGGAAGGATCGCAGCTGGAAATCAAATTGCCGCAAGCCAGCATCACCACCCGGCTGCAAGTACCGGGCGTGCATAACGTGCGCAACGCGCTGGCGGCGAGCGCGGCAGCCTGTGCGGTGGGCGCGGCCCCGGATGCGATTGCCAAGGGCTTGAGCGGCTTCGAGGGTGTCAAGGGCCGGCTGCAACGCAAGACGGTGCTGCATGGCGCGACGCTGATCGACGACACCTACAACGCCAACCCCGGCTCGGTGCGCGCCGCAATCGATGTGTTGGCACAAATGGCCGGTAAAAAAATCCTGGTGCTGGGCGATATGGGCGAGTTGGGCGATGACAGCGCGCAACTGCACGCGGAAATCGGCGCTTATGCAAAAACGTGTGGGGTCGATGCGCTGTTTTGCTTGGGCGAGATGAGTCGCCACGCGGCACAGGCGTTTGGCGCCAATGCCTGGCATTACGAGCGCATTCAGGAGCTGCTCGCGGATTTGGAGAACCGGCTCACGTCTGAGGTGACGGTGCTGGTGAAAGGGTCCCGCTTCATGGAAATGGAGCGGGTGGTGAGGAGTTTCGAGGTGGCGGGAGAGTAATGCGATGCTGTTAGCGTTCTTCCAATGGCTTGGCCACGATGTGCGCGCCTTCAACGTGTTCAATTACATCACCTTGCGCGCGGTGCTGGCGGCACTGACCGCGCTCGCGATTTCCTTCGTGGTGGGGCCGGCCATGATTCGCAAGCTCACCGCGTACAAAATCGGCCAGGCGGTGCGCGATGACGGGCCGCAAACGCACCTTATTAAAGCCGGCACACCGACCATGGGCGGCGCCTTGATATTGGTGTCGATCGTGATCTCAACCCTGCTCTGGGCGGATTTAAAAAATATGTATGTGTGGGTGGTGGTGCTGATCACCGCAGGGTTTGGCGCGGTGGGCTGGGTGGACGATTATCGTAAAGTGGTGCACCGCAATCCCAAGGGCTTGTCGGCCGGCACCAAGCTGTTCTGGCAGTCGGCCATTGCCTTGGCGGCGGTGGCCTTCATCGCCTATAGCACCAAACTGCCGGCGCAAACTGAATTGATCGTGCCCTTCTTCAAGACGGTGGCGATTCCGCTCGGCGCGATCGGTTTCATGGTGCTGGCGTATTTCGTCATCGTCGGCACCAGCAACGCGGTCAACCTCACCGATGGCCTGGATGGCTTGGCGATCATGCCCACCGTGATGGTGGCCAGTGCGCTGGCGATTTTCGCTTATGTCGCCGGTAACGCGGTGTTCTCCAAATACTTGCAACTGCCTTATATCCCCGGCGCGGGTGAACTCGCCGTGTTCTGCGCGGCAATTGCTGGCGCGGGTTTGGCCTTTCTCTGGTTCAACGCCTATCCGGCGGAAGTGTTCATGGGCGATGTCGGCGCGCTGGCCCTGGGCGGCGCGCTCGGTGCAGTGGCGGTGATCGTGCGCCAGGAAATCGTGTTGTTCATCATGGGCGGCGTGTTCGTAGTGGAGACCTTGTCGGTGGTGTTGCAAGTGGCGTCGTTCAAGCTCACGGGAAAACGCATTTTCCGCATGGCGCCCTTGCATCACCACTATGAATTGAAGGGTTGGAAAGAGAACCAAGTCGTGGTGCGGTTTTGGATTATCACCATGATTTTGGTGTTGGTTGGTTTATCGACGTTGAAATTACGATGAACGTGATCGGTAAAAAAGTGTTGGTGTTGGGCTTGGGCGATACCGGCCTGTCGATGGCGACATGGCTCACGCGCCACGGCGCGCGCGTGCGCGCCGCCGACAGCCGCGTTGCCCCGCCGCATGCAGATCGCCTCAAACGCCAACTGCCCCAAGCGGAAATAATCACCGGCGGCTTCAACGTGGATTGTTTTAACGATATCGACCTGATCGCGATTAGCCCTGGCGTGCCTTTGTCAGAACCGTTGCTGGCCAGCGCGCTTCAGCGCGGCGTGCCGGTGGTGGGCGATGTCGAGTTGTTCGCACAAGCACTGGCCCCACGCAAAGCAAAAGTGATTGCGATTACCGGTGCTAACGGCAAGAGCACGGTAACGGCACTGTGCGGCGAGATGTGTGTTGCAGCCGGACTCAAAACAGTAGTGGCGGGCAATATCGGTCTGCCGGTGTTGGATGCCTTGAGCGCAATCGAGGACGGCGCGGCGATGCCCGAAATATTTGTGCTTGAGCTGTCGAGTTTTCAGTTGGAAACCACGGCCTCGCTCAATGCCGATGCCGCAACGGTATTGAACGTGACGCAAGATCATATGGACCGCTACCACGGCATGGATGATTACGCCGCCGCCAAGGCGCGCATCTTTTTGGGCAAGGGCGTGCAGGTGCTCAACCGCGAAGACGCCTACAGCCGCGCAATGGCGCTGCCGGGGCGACGCATTGAGACCTTCGGCCTGGACGCACCGGCCAACGATGCCGATTGGGGAATGTTGAATCAAGCGGGCCAGGACTGGTTGGCGCATGGCTCGCAACCGTTGATCGAAGCATCCGAGGTGCCGCTGGCTGGGCGCCACAACGCGGCCAATGCACTCGCCGCGCTCGCGCTGTGCCAGGCCATCGGCTTGCCCTTGGCGCCGCTGCTGACAGCGCTGCGCGCATTCAAGGGGCTGCCGCATCGGGTGCAAAAAGTGGCGGAAGTGGCCGGCGTTACTTTTTATGACGATTCCAAGGGCACCAACGTCGGCGCAACCGTGGCGGCCTTGAACGGCATGCGCGAGCCTGCGGTGTTGATCGCGGGCGGTGATGGCAAGGGACAGGATTTTTCGCCCTTGAAAATGGCCTGTGCCAAGCAGGCGCGCGCAGTGGTGCTGATCGGCCGCGACGCCGCGCGCATCGAAACGGCGATTAGCGGCTGTGGTGTGCCGCTGCACCATGCAAAAACCATGGACGAAGCGGTGGGCATGGCGTTCCGTGCAGCCCTTGCGGGCGATGCGGTGCTGCTGTCGCCGGCCTGCGCCAGCTTCGACATGTTCCGCAACTATGAGCATCGCGCGCAAGTGTTTATCGCCGCAGTACAAAAGCTCCAGCAGGAGCGTGCGGCATGATGTTCTACGCCACCGCGCTGAAGACCCAGCACACCAAGCCCGATTACGACCAAGGCTTGTTGTGGGTGACGCTGCTGCTCTTGGCGCTGGGTTTAGTCATGGTGTATTCGGCCTCAATCGCGATTGCAGGCGCGAACCGCTACACCGGCCACCAAGAGAGCTACTACTTGATGCGGCATTTAATCTATCTCGTGGTGAGTTTGATGGCCGGCTTTATCGCGTTCCAGTTGCCCGTGCGCGCTTGGCAAAAGCTGGCGCCGTATCTGTTCATCGCGGGCATCGTGTTGCTGGCGCTGGTGTTGGTGCCGGGCATTGGGCGCGAGGTGAATGGCTCCAAGCGTTGGATTTCCTTGTTTGTCGTGAATTTGCAACCGTCGGAGTTGATGAAGCTGTTCGTGGTGTTGTACGCCGCCGATTACACCATCCGCAAGGCGAGCCATATCGAGAGTTTCACCAAAGGTTTCTTGCCGATGCTGTTGGTGATGCTATTCATCGGCGGCTTGCTCTTGCTGGAGCCGGATTTCGGCGCCTTCGCGGTGATCATCGCCGTCGGGATGGGCATCCTGTTCCTGGGCGGGATCAATGTGAAGCAATTCGGTGCGCTGATCGTGATGTTGATGATCGGCTTCGTGATCGTGATCTGGGTGTCCCCGTATCGCATGCAGCGCATTATCGGTTTCATGGATCCTTGGGCCGATCCCTTCGGCAAAGGCTATCAACTCTCGCATGCGCTGATCGCTTTCGGTCGCGGCGAATGGTTTGGCGTCGGGCTCGGCGGCAGCGTGGAAAAACTGATGTACCTGCCGGAAGCGCATACCGACTTTCTGCTGGCGGTGATCGCGGAAGAGTTTGGTTTTGTCGGGGTCACTTTGGTGGTGTTGGCCTTTGCATATCTCACGCTGCGCGCGTTCGCGATTGCACGCCAAGCCACGCTGCTGGCGCGGCCGTTCGGCGCCCTAGTCGCACACGGCATCGGTATCTGGCTCGCGGTGCAGTCGATCATCAATATGGGTGTGAACATGGGGCTGTTGCCGACCAAGGGGCTGACGCTGCCTTTGTTGTCGTTTGGCGGCAGCGGCATTGTCGCCAACTGCATCGCGCTGGGCATCCTGCTGCGTATCGATTGGGAGAATCGGCAATTGCTCAAGGGGTATGCGATATGACATCGGGCGTCGGGCGCACAGTGATGATTATGGCGGGCGGAACCGGTGGGCATGTTTATCCGGGTTTGGCAGTGGCGAGTGAGTTGCGTGTGCAAGGTTGGCGCGTGGTGTGGCTGGGTACGCGAGCCGGGTTGGAAGCCAAACTGGTGCCCGAAGCAGGGATTGAAATGGTGTGGTTGAAATTTGGTGGGGTGCGTGGCAAAGGCTTGCTGCGCCTAGTCTGGCTGCCGCTGCAAATCGTGATCGCGTTTATTCAGAGTGCGCGTGCGATTTTTAAATATCGGCCCGATGTGGTGCTGGGGCTGGGCGGCTACACCGCTTTTCCAGGGGGCATGATGGCGTCACTGTTTAATCGGCCCTTAGTGATTCATGAGCAAAATTCCATCGCGGGGCTCACCAATCGGGTCTTGGCCTGTCTCGCCGACAAGGTGCTGGTGGCTTTCCCCGCCGCATTCAATGGCCCCAAAGATAAGCCGATTCCCTGTCGCCAGGTCACGCTGGAATGCTGCGGCAATCCGGTGCGGTCCGATATCGCTGCGTTAGCCGAGCCTGCTGCACGCATGCAAAGTCGCAGCGGAAACCTGCGCGTGTTGGTGGTGGGCGGCAGCCTCGGCGCACAGGCGCTGAATGAAGCGGTACCGCGCGCGCTGAAATTAATCGACGCGGCAGTACGGCCGGAAGTAGTACATCAAGCGGGCTTGAAACACATCGAACAATTGCAGGCGAATTACGCCGATGCCGGCGTGAGCGCAGAAGTGCTGGCTTTTATCGACGACATGGCGACGCGCTATGCCTGGTGCGATGTGGTGGTGTGCCGCGCCGGCGCGTTGACGATTGCCGAGTTAGCAGCGGCCGGGGTGGCCAGCGTGTTGGTGCCGTTTCCGCATGCGGTGGATGACCACCAAACCTCCAACGCCAAATTTTTGAGTGAAGCCGGCGCGGCGCTGTTGTTGCCGCAAACCGAATTGACACCGCAGAAGCTAGCGCAGTTGCTGCGTGAATTCACGCGCGAGAAATTGTTGGTGATGGCTGACAAGGCGCGGGCGTTGGCCAAACCCGATGCGACGCGGCGCGTGGCGCAAGTTTGCGTGGAGTTGGCGGCATGAAACATAAAGTCAAACACATTCATTTCGTGGGCATCGGCGGCGCCGGCATGAGCGGCATCGCTGAGGTGCTGCTTAATTTGGGGTTCAAGATTAGCGGCTCGGATTTGTCCGACAACGCCGCCACCAAGCGTCTGGCAAAAATGGGCGCCAAGGTATTCCACGGCCATGCTGCGAGCCACATTGAAAAGACCGATGTGGTGGTGACCTCGACCGCGGTGAAAGCTGACAACCCTGAGGTGCTGGCGGCGCGTGAAAAGAATATTCCCGTGGTGCCGCGTGCCTTGATGCTGGCGGAGTTGATGCGCTTTAAGCAAGGCATCGCGGTGGCGGGTACGCATGGGAAAACCACGACCACTAGCTTGATCGCCAGCGTGCTGGCGGAAGGCGGGCTGGATCCTACCTACGTGATTGGTGGCCGGCTTGAGGCCGCCGGTGCGAATGCCAAGCTCGGCAGTGGCGAGTTCCTGGTGGCGGAGGCGGATGAGTCCGATGCCTCCTTCCTGCATCTGACGCCGGTGCTGTCGGTGGTGACCAATATCGATGCCGACCATATGGAAACCTACGGCCACGATTTCGAGAAGTTAAAGCAAGCCTTCGTCGACTTCATTCAGCACTTGCCGTTCTACGGCGTGGCGGTGCTGTGCGCGGACGACCCGAATGTGCGCGCCATCATGCCGCGTTTGACGAAGCCGATCGTGACTTACGGCACGAGCGAGGACGTTGATTTCCGTGCCACGCACATCAAGGCGGTGGGCGGCCAGATGCATTTCAAAGTCGCGCGCCGTGGCGGCAAGCAGCTGGCAATTCAACTCAACTGCGCCGGGCATCACAACGTGTTGAATGCGCTGGCAACGATCGCGGTCGCAATTGAGCTGAGCGTGTCAGACAAAGCGATTCAAAAAGGCTTGGCCGAATTCAAGGGGGTGGGCCGGCGTTTTCAGCGCTACGGCGATGTTCCGCTGCCGAGCGGCGGGCATTTCACCCTGATCGATGACTATGGTCATCACCCAGTGGAGATGGCGGCCACGATCGCCGCCGCGCGTGGCGCGTTCCCGCAACAGCGCCTGGTGCTGGCGTTCCAGCCGCATCGCTACACGCGCACGCGCGATGTGTTCGAAGATTTCGTGAAAGTGTTGTCGAGCGTGGATGCCTTGGTGCTGACCGAAGTGTATGCGGCAGGCGAAGCGCCGATCGTCGCGGCCGATGGGCGCGCCCTGACGCGCGCGATTCGTGTGGCAGGCAAGGTGGAGCCGGTTTTCGTGGAGACCGTGGGCGAGATGCCTCAAGCGATCCTGAATCTGGTGCGCGATGGTGATGTGGTGTTGACCATGGGCGCGGGCACGGTGGGGCAGGTTTCTGGTTTGCTGGTGCAGGCCGGTGAGGCGTGAGAGGCACGTTGCGCTTGAACGAATCCATGGCCAAGCACGTGAGTTGGCGTGCGGGCGGGCAGGTAGCCCAAGCGTATGTGCCCGCGGATTTGGAAGATTTGGCCGCGTTTTTAAAAGCGTTGCCGCAGAACGAGAGCGTGTTGTTCGTGGGATTGGGTAGCAATCTTTTGGTACGGGATGGCGGATTTAGAGGAACGGTGATTTTGATGCATGCAGTGCTAAATCAAGTGCGAGTGGAGAACGAGCGAATCTACGCCGAAGCCGGTGTGGCGAGCCCGAAGCTCGCGCGCTTTAGTGCTAAGCACGATTTTGAGGGCGCGGAATTTTTGGCGGGGATTCCCGGCACGATCGGCGGCGCGTTGGCGATGAATGCCGGCTGCTATGGCGCAGAAACCTGGGAAGTGGTGGACGAGGTGCTGACCATCGATCGGCACGGCGAATTACGCCACCGTCAGCCGGCGGATTACGAAATTAGCTACCGCCATGTGGCGTTGCATGCCGCAGAAAATGAAGAATGGTTTGTGGCGGCCTGGTTCAAGCTGGCGCGCGGCGATGGCGCGCTGGCACAACAGCGCATCAAGACTTTGCTGCAAAAGCGCATTGGCGCGCAGCCGCTGAATCGCCCCAACGCGGGTTCGGTGTTTCGCAATCCGTCAGGCGATTTCGCGGCGCGGCTGATCGAAGCCTGCGGCTTGAAGGGCAAGCGCATCGGTGGCGCGCAAGTATCGGAGAAGCACGCCAACTTCATCGTCAATCTGGGCGATGCGACGGCGGCGGATATCGAGTGCCTGATCAGCAGGGTGCAAGACACCGTGCGGCGGGAACGGGGAGTGATGCTTGAGCGCGAAGTGCGGATCGTCGGGGATTCCGTCTCAGGTTCGGGAGTGAATCATGGGCAGTAATGCATTTCAATCAAATTGGGAGCGCCCTCAGATGAGCCGGGTCAAAAAAATGATGGCGGAAGAATCTGGCCGGGGCGGTGCAGGCGGCATACGCGCGCAAGTGCTGCCGTTTGCACCGCAAGAAGCCAGTCTGGGCAAGGTGGCGGTGCTGCTCGGCGGCCGCTCGGCGGAGCGCGAAGTGTCATTGAAAAGTGGCGGCGCAGTGATGGAGGCGCTACACGCGAGCGGCGTCGATGCGCACGCATTCGATCCATCTCAATGCGATTTGATGGATTTGAAAGGTTATGACCGCGTGTTCATCGCGCTGCATGGACGCTACGGTGAGGACGGCACCATCCAAGGCATGCTGGAGTTGATGGGGATTCCCTATACCGGCAGTGGCGTGCTGGCGTCCGCTTTGGCCATGGATAAGTGGCGCACCAAGCTGGTGTGGCAGGCGGCCGGCATCCCTACGCCGCGCTACATTATTCTCACCGCCAATACGAATTTCGGGCAGGTGGCGGCGGAGTTGGGCGTGCCCTTGATGGTGAAACCGGCGAATGAAGGCTCTTCGATCGGCATGAGTAAGGTGACCCGCGCCGAGGATTTGCAGGGCGCCTATGAATTGGCGGCCAAGTACGATCGCTTGGTATTCGCCGAACAATTCATCACCGGCGAGGAATACACCGCCGCGATCTTGGGCGATAGCGCGCTGCCTTTGATTCGGCTCGAAACCCCGCGTGTGTTTTACGACTACGAGGCGAAATATCTCGCCGATTCCACGCGCTATCTCTGCCCCTGCGGCTTGCCGCCGGAGCGCGAACGCGGCATCCAAGCGCTGGCGTTGCGGGCATTTGAGATTCTCGCTTGCCAAGGCTGGGGCCGCGCGGATGTGATCGTGGATGAAACTGGTACGCCCTATTTTCTCGAGATGAATACCTCGCCCGGCATGACCGACCACAGCTTGGTGCCGATGGCGGCGCGTCAGGCGGGGCTGTCATTCGAGCAACTGGTGTTGCGGATTTTGGAGCTGGCGCATGTGGGGTAGAGCGGATAAAGGCGATCTCGCACGGCGGCCGATGGCGGCTACGACGCCGGGCACCTTGGTCTTGTCGCTATGGGATAAGGCGCAGTTGATGCTGTGGTGCGCCAATTTGTTGTATGCCTTGGCGGCGATTCTGCTCATCTATGCGGTGTTGTTTTTGATGATCCACTTGCCGCTGTTTCCGCTCAAGCATGTGGAGGTGAAAGGGGATTTGCAGCATGTCACTTATCAACAAGTGAGCTACATCGTGACCCGTGATTTCAGGGGTAATTTTTTCACGCTGGATTTGGCCCAAGTAGGCAAAGGTTTTCAGAAATTGCCCTGGGTGCGCAACGTGAGTTTGCGCCGGCAGTGGCCGGACACCTTGGAAGTGACGTTGGAAGAACATGGTGTGTTGGCGCGTTGGTCGGCCGGCGGCTTGGTGAATACGCGCGGGGAATTGTTTGAGGCCGCGAGCAGCAGCGAGTTGCCGGTGTTGAGCGGACCCGAAGGCAGCGCACGCGAAGTCGCCGAGCAGTATGGCCATTTTAAAACGGCGCTGGCACCGCTTAAATTAAAGCCGACCAGCGTGACCATGAATGAGCGCCGAGCCTGGCAATTGAAGCTGGATAACGGTCTGACGTTGGAGTTGGGGCGCGATCAAGCCGGGGCGCGTCTGAGTAAATTCGTACGGGTGTACGACGCGACCATCGCGCGCATGCCGCGTCAAGTGGCGTATGTGGATTTGCGTTATCCCAACGGCTTCGCGGTGCGCTTCGGCGCCAGTGAGACGAAGCCACGGGCAAACAGTTAGGAAGCGGGCGGAGTAAGCAGATGGCCAAAAATAAAGAACAGAAAAATTTAATCATCGGCCTGGATATCGGCACCTCGAAAATCGTGGCGCTGGTGGCCGAGGTGATGCCGGAAGGCCGCCTGGAAGTAATCGGGATCGGCGAAACGCAGTCACGCGGTTTGAAAAAGGGCGTGGTAGTGAATATCGAGTCCACGGTGAATGCGATTCAGCGCGCCCTGGAAGAAGCCGAGTTGATGGCCGACTGCAAGATTCGCGATGTGTTGACCGGCATTGCCGGCAGCCACATCAAGAGTATCAATTCGCACGGCATGGTGGCGATCAAGGATAAGGAAGTGACCCAAGCCGATGTCGATCGCGTGATCGAAACCGCGCGCGCGGTGAATATTCCGACAGACCAGCAGATTCTGCACATTCTGACCCAGGAATTCATCATCGATGGCCAGGAAGATGTGCGCGAGCCGCTCGGCATGAGCGGCGTGCGCCTGGAAGTGAAGGTGCACATCGTGACCGGCGCCGTCTCGGCCGCGCAAAACATCATCAAATGCGTGAAGCGCTGCGGTTTGGATGTGCGCGACCTGATTTTGCAACCGCTGGCATCGAGCATGGCGGTGCTGACCGAGGACGAGAAGGATCTGGGTGTGTGCCTAGTGGATATCGGAGGCGGCACGGCCGATATCGCCGTGTTCACCAATGGGGCGATTCGTCACACGGCGGTGATCCCGATCGCCGGCGATCAAATCACTAACGACATTGCCATGGCACTGCGTACCCCGACCAAGGAAGCGGAAGACATCAAACGTGCGCAAGGCTGTGCGCTACGACAACTCGCGCATCCCTCGGAAATGATCGAAGTGCCGAGCGTGGGCGAACGTGCCGCGCGTCAACTATCACGTCAAACGCTGGCCGAGGTGATCGAGCCACGCATCGAAGAAATGTACTCGCTGGTGCAAGCGGAGTTACGTCGCAGCGGATTCGAGGAATTGATTTCCTCCGGCATCGTGCTCACCGGCGGCTCGAGCCTGATGCAAGGCATGGTCGAGTTGGGCGAGGAAGTGTTTCACATGCCAGTGCGGCTGGGCATGCCGCAGTACGTCGGCGGCTTGTCGGAAGTCGTGCGCAACCCGCGTTACGCAACCGGGGTGGGCCTGTTGCTGGCGGGCTTGGAGCAATACCAGCGCCATCAACTGGTACGCATGCAGAGCTCTTCGATACAGCAGGTGTTCGAAAAAATGAAGTCGTGGTTCCAGGGTTTTTGAAATGAAGAGTTTTTAATTTTGTAGTTGTTTTTAACTGAAGGAGGTCGAAATGTTTGAAATTCTGGATAGTCAATCGCAAGACGCAGTGATCAAGGTGATCGGCGTGGGTGGCTGCGGCGGTAATGCAGTGGACCACATGATCGCGAGCGGGCTCCAGGGGGTGGAGTTCATCGCGGCCAATACCGATGCGCAAGCACTCGCTAAGAGTGATGCACACATGAAGCTGCAATTGGGCAATTCCATCACCAAGGGCTTAGGCGCGGGCGCGAATCCGGAAATCGGGCGCGAATCGGCGCTTGAGGATCGCGAGAAAATCGCCGAAGCCATCGACGGCGCGGACATGTTGTTCATTACCGCCGGCATGGGTGGTGGTACCGGAACGGGTGCCGCACCGGTGGTGGCCGAAGTGGCGAAAGAGCTCGGCATTTTGACCGTGGCCGTGGTCACCAAGCCCTTCATGTTCGAAGGCCGGCGCTTGAAAGTGGCACATGCCGGCATCGAAGCGTTGTCGCAATATGTGGACTCGCTGATCATCATCCCGAATGAGAAGTTGATGCAGGTGTTGGGCGACGATGTGTCGGTGTTGGATGCCTTCCGCGAAGCGAACGAGGTGTTGCATGGCGCCGTATCCGGCATCGCCGAAGTGATCAGTTGCCCTGGTTTGGTCAACGTGGACTTCGCCGACGTGCGCACCGTGATGAGCGAGATGGGTATGGCGATGATGGGTTCGGCCAAAGCGCAAGGCGCGGAACGTGGGCGGCGCGCGGCGGAACAAGCGGTGAAGAGTCCCTTGCTAGAAGATGTAAACCTATCCGGTGCACGCGGCATGTTGGTGAATATCACTGCCAGCCATTCGCTGAAGATGAAGGAGATTCACGAAGTCATGAACACCATCCGTGAGTTCACCGCGGAGGATTCGACTGTGATCTTTGGCGCGGTATTCGATGAAAGCATGAACGAAGATTTGCGCGTGACTATGGTGGCGACTGGCTTGGGCATGCCTTCCCAGATTCGTTTGCCCAAGCCGCTCACCATCGTCAAGACCGGCACCGACAGCTTTGCGCATGACATGGGCTATGAAGCAGATGCGCCCGCAGTAATTCGTTCCGGGCGGCGCGCGGCGGCGGTGGAAGCGATGAAAGCGTCGGGTGTCGATTTGCTCGATATCCCCGCCTTCTTGCGTAAGCAAGCGGACTAGCCAGTCGCGCGGTTTGGCTGAACGCATGGGCTAAGGCCTAGGGGCTTGTTCCCCCTAAATTCTGGGGACAGGTCAACGCTATGATAAAATGCGCGTTTTTCGCTGCATGGGCATTTTTTAGGATTCAAGCGTGATTAAGCAACGTACATTAAAGAACGTAATCAGCGCCACCGGCGTTGGTTTGCATACTGGGCAAAAGGTAACCCTCACCTTGCGCCCGGCAGCAGCCGACACCGGGATCGTATTCCGGCGGGTTGACCTCCCGCAGCCGGTTACGATCAAGGCGGACCCTTTCCAGGTGACCGACACCCGTATGTGCTCGGCGCTGGAAGCAGATGGGGTGAAAGTGAATACGGTCGAGCACTTGATGTCGGCTTTGGCCGGCCTCGGCATCGATAATGTATATATAGACTTGACCGCTTCCGAAGTGCCGATCATGGATGGTTCAGCCAGCCCCTTTGTGTTCCTGGTGCAATCCGCCGGGGTGGAAGAGCAAAACGCGCCCAAGCGCTTCATCCGCGTGAAAAAGACGATCCAAATCACGGATGGCGACAAGTGGGTGAAGCTGGAGCCCTATAACGGCTTTCGCGTCACCTTAAGTATCGACTTCAAGCATCCGGTATTCGACCAATCCGGCAAAGCGGTTACGGTCGATTTCGCCGATACCTCCTTCATCAAGGAAATCAGCCGTGCCCGCACCTTCGGCTTCATGCACGAAGTGGAATATCTGCGCAACAATGGCTTGGCGCTGGGCGGCAGCCTAGACAACGCGATCGTGATGGACGAGTTTCGAGTGTTGAACACCGACGGCTTGCGCTACGACGACGAGTTCGTCAAACACAAGGCCTTGGATGCAATTGGCGACCTCTATTTATTGGGTCACCCCTTAATCGGCGCATTTACTGGACATAAGTCCGGTCATGCGCTGAACAACCAATTGCTGCGCGGCCTGCTCGCGGATGAAACCGCTTGGGAATATGTGTCATTCAATCGCCTGGAAGAAGCGCCGGCGGGATTTGCCCGGCTCCAGGCGCAAAACGCCTAATTCTGTTTCTATTTAAACCCAAAGCGGCGAACCACGGGGAATACGGGGTTCACGGGGAAGACCTAGGTCACTATGCCCCTGTTATTTCTGCGGTTTTATCTGTTGATCGTGGGTTTGGCCATCATCGGCGCGGTGATTGTCGGCGTGCTGCTGAAAGACAAACGCTGGTTCCGCTTCGCTTGGCAATTACTTAAATTTTCTGTGGTGCTGGTGCTGGTGATTGCTGCGGCGATAGCGATCGGTCGCATCGTGTTACTTTGATTCCCGATGTCGTTTAATTAAGTTAGTAAGCGCTTCCTTTAGCGGGGAGTCTTCTAATTCGTTATCCAACTTTTCCAGGCTAGCCAAACTTTGTTGCGAAATGCCCTGTTTTGGTGCGCTCGCTCTTTCGGGTGACGGGATTTTCACTTGCACGTCTACCCGAATTCCAGTAATTTCTCTCCCCCGCTGCTGAAGTTTTTCCAGAAGACTAGGCAATTGCTGCTTAATCTTTGAGGCAATTGCGCCGTTATCGGCTAACAGGGTCAACACGCCATCATCCAGGCGGCCGACCCGACAAGAACGCGCCAAACCAATAGGCGCGACTGTTTCCCAGATGCGCGAGATTGCATTGAGCCGTTGCGCCGCGAGTGCTAAGCGGTTCAAAGGTGAAGCCGGCTCGCTAAGAAATGTATCAAGTTTGCGTGCAGTCATGATTTCTAATGGGCGCAACAGTTTGAATGGGGATGTGTGTGAATATCATATTCGTATCTAACAAATTTTCCAAAGCCCGCACGCTGTGCGTCGACCGTTGTCAGACGAGCATCTTGCTCGTTGGTGGGCTGATGCTATTCATGGCGATGAGCGGGCTGTTTGGCTATCTCATTCTGTTCCAATTTGGCGGCCTGCAAGTGCCTGTGGTGCAAAAACTGCTGATTTCCTCACAACAAACCGAAACCGAAAAAAATCGCGAGGCCATGCAACAGCGGCTGGCCGCCATGGCGATCAAAGTCGGAGAAATGCAAGCGCAAGTGATGCGTTTGGAAGCGTTGGGCGAGCGCGTGGCGAAAGTCGCGGGAATCAAGAAAGAAGAAATCAATTTTGATCGTAAGCCGGGCCGCGGCGGCGTGCTCAAGCCGGGTGAGTCGGTGAGTTTGGGTGATTTCGAGGGCGAGTTGTCCAAGCTAGCGCGTATTCTGGATGACAAGTCTGATCACTTGGCGGTGATGGATGCGATGCTTTCGCGTGAGTCAGTGCGCAAAGCGGCGCTGCCGACCGCGTCACCGGTCTCGATCGGCTTCTTTTCATCTAACTACGGCTGGCGTTTGGATCCCTTTACCGGACAACGTGCGATGCACGAGGGCGTGGATTTCGTCGCCGAGCCCGGCACGCCCATCAAAGCCGCTGCCGGCGGCATTGTCATCTACTCGGATTACCATCCCGGCTATGGTAATATGCTCGAAGTCGACCACGGCAACGGGCTGATAAGCCGCTACGGTCATGCTTCCAAGCGCTTGGTGAAGGAAGGTGATGTAGTGCTGCGCGGCCAGAAAATCGGCGAAGTCGGCAGCACGGGCCGTTCCACCGGACCGCATCTCCACTTCGAAGTGCTTTTAAATGGCACACCGCAAAACCCCACCCGGTACTTGAATTTGCCTGGCTGATCCTTAATTTAAGTATCTCTACATAATGAGGTGCATTGACGGCGAGTGAAAAGCGCTGTGAATGCACCTTAACTTTATTTGTCGAAGAAGAATCATGATCGCTGGCCTAATCAAAAAAGTGTTCGGCAGCCGCAACGAGCGGCTGATCAAGCAGTACGCTCAAACCGCAAAAACCATCAACGCCCTTGAGCCGCAAATGCAAGCCTTGTCCGATCATGCGCTTGCAGCCAAAACCTCAGAATTTAAGCAGCGTGTCACCAACGGCGAGTCGCTCGACAGTCTCTTGCCTGAAGCCTTTGCCGTGGTACGCGAAGCGGGCAAGCGTGTGCTGGAGATGCGCCATTTCGATGTGCAATTGATCGGCGGCATGGCGCTGCATGACGGCAAAATCAGCGAAATGCGCACTGGTGAGGGCAAGACGCTGGTGGCCACGTTGCCGTCTTACCTCAATGCGCTGACCGGAAAGGGCGTGCACATCATCACGGTGAACGATTACCTGGCGAGTCGCGATGCTGAATGGATGGGGCGCATTCATCGCTTCCTGGGTTTGAGCGTGGGTTGCAACCTGTCGCAGATGGATCACGAGGCGAAGCAGGCGGCCTACGCTGCCGACATCACCTATGGCACTAACAACGAATTCGGCTTTGATTATTTGCGCGACAACATGGTGTTCAGCTCAGGCGAACGCGTGCAGCGCAAACTCAACTACGCCATCATCGACGAGGTGGATTCGATCCTGATCGACGAAGCGCGCACACCGCTCATCATCTCCGGCCAAGCGGAAGACAACGTCGATCTGTATGTGAAGGTCAACGCCCTGGCGCCGAAGCTGACGAAGGTCGAAGGCGAAGAGGGTCCCGGCGATTACACCGTAGATGAAAAAGCCCACCAAGTATTGTTGACCGAAGCCGGTCACGAGCATGCGGAAGAGTTGCTGACCCAAGCGGGCCTGCTCGCACCGGGCAGCAGCCTGTACGACGCGGCGAATATCTCACTCATGCACCATATCTATGCCGCGTTGCGCGCCAATGCCTTGTACCACCGCGATCAGCATTATGTGGTGCAAGACGGCGAAGTCGTGATCGTGGACGAATTCACCGGCCGCTTGATGTCCGGCCGGCGCTGGTCGGATGGCTTGCACCAGGCGGTGGAAGCGAAAGAGGGCGCATCGATCCAGAAAGAAAATCAAACGCTGGCTTCGATCACCTTCCAAAATTATTTCCGTCTCTACACCAAGCTTTCTGGTATGACCGGCACCGCCGACACCGAGGCCTACGAGTTCCAGCAAATCTATAATCTGGAAACCGTGGTGATTCCGACCCATCGCGCCATGGTGCGGCAAGATCGCATGGATCAGGTGTATCGCACGCTCACGGAAAAATATACTGCGGTGATCGCTGATATCAAAGATTGCCACCTGCGCGGTCAGCCGGTGCTGGTCGGTACCACGTCGATTGAGATCAACGAATTTCTGTCGGGTCTACTCAAAAAAGAAAAACTGCCGCATCAAGTGCTGAATGCAAAACAGCATGCGAGCGAAGCCAATATCGTGGTGCAGGCCGGGCGGCCGGGTGTGGTCACCATCGCCACCAATATGGCGGGTCGCGGCACGGACATCGTGCTTGGCGGCAACCCGCAAGGCGATATCGACGCCGTGCGCAACGACGACACCTTGAGCGAAGATCAGAAACAAGAGCGCATCAATCAGCTTCGCGCCGAATGGCAGCAGCGCCACGACCAAGTGATTGCGATGGGCGGTCTGCACATCATCGGCACCGAGCGCCACGAATCGCGCCGCGTGGATAACCAATTGCGTGGCCGCGCCGGGCGCCAAGGCGATCCGGGCTCGAGCCGATTTTATCTGTCGCTGGAAGATACGCTGTTGCGCATCTTCGCTTCCGATCGCGTGGCGGCGATCATGGACCGGCTCAAAATGCCGGAAGGCGAGGCGATCGAGCATCCATGGGTGACGCGCGCGATCGAAAATGCGCAGCGCAAAGTGGAAGCGCGCAACTTCGATATGCGCAAACAGCTGCTCGAATACGATGACGTCGCCAATGATCAGCGCAAAGCGATTTACGAAAAGCGCAACGAATTGCTGGAGTCGGAAGATATCTCCGATTCCATCAGCGGTATCCGCGAGCAAGTATTGGATAGCACCTTCCACCAATTCGTGCCGCCCGAGACCGTGGCCGAGCAGTGGGACATTGCCGGCCTCACCAACAACTTAAGCGCCGAATTAAATCTGGAATTACCGCTGCAAGCCTGGCTGGACGAAGACGAGAAGCTGGATGCGGAAGGGCTGCTGAAAAAAATCATCGCCACAGCAAATGCGAATTATCAGGCGAAAATTGATCAAGTCGGCGCACAAGGCATGCATCATTTCGAGCGCGGCATCATGCTGCAAAGCCTGGACACGCATTGGCGCGAGCACCTGTCGGCGCTGGATCATCTGCGTCAAGGTATTCACTTGCGTGGCTATGCGCAAAAAAATCCGAAGCAAGAATACAAGCGCGAAGCGTTCGAACTCTTCTCCGGTATGCTGGATACGATTTGGTATGAAGTAACCCGTATCACCATGACCGTGCAGATCCGCAGCCCGGAAGATGTGGAAGTCGTGGATGCCCATGTTGAGCCGGAGAACGTGCAGTACCACCACGCCGATTACGACGAAGCACTAGGGCAGCCTGAACAAGACGCGGCTGAGGAACACGCGCCATTCGTGCGCCATGAAGACAAGGTCGGCCGCAACGATCTTTGTCCATGCGGTAGCGGCAAGAAATTCAAACATTGCCATGGGCGCTTGGCGTAATCGAAGGCACCATGGGCGCTTGGCGTAATCGAAGGCAGGATAAAAAGCTAGCCGCGAATTAACGCTAATTTCGCGAATTAAACCCCGCGATCCATTTTAACAATTAGCGTTAATCCGCGGCTAAGTTTTTGTTTTACACCGCTCCCGCAAACCCCAACTGCCGCCACGCTTCATAAACCATCACCGCTGCGGCGTTGGATAAATTCAAACTTCGCACCTGCGGTTGCATCGGCAGCCGCAAGCGATGCTCCTCACTAAACTCCTCTAGTACTTCCAGCGGCAGGCCGCGCGTCTCCGGGCCGAGCACAAATGCATCGCCCGCTTCGAAGCGCACATCCGCATGCCAGCGCGTGGCCTTGGTGGTGAGCGCGAAGCGGCGGCGCGGGCCGAGTGCCTGCTTACACGCCTCCCAGTCCTTATGTACCACCAGGCTGGTGAACTCGTGATAATCCAAGCCAGCACGGATGAGCTGTTTATCTTCCAAAGAAAACCCGAGCGGCTCAACTAGATGCAGTTTTGTGCCGCTATTAGCACATAAGCGAATGATGTTTCCCGTGTTAGGCGGGATTTCCGGTTGGTACAGCACGAGTTCGAACATTCCCTTGTATCCCAAGTTAAAAACAGTTACTGTTTAGTATCAATGACCTGCAAAGTATATATGAAGTTTAGCTTAAACATTGGCGGAATGAGTTATGGCCCGGCCTGAGAAAGTTCGCCTGGGCGAGATTCTCGTCGGCCAAAAAATAATTTCAGAAGAACAGCTTAAGCTCGCGCTCGAAGAGCAGAAACGTACCGGGCGCAAGCTGGGGCGGTTTCTGGTCGAGCAAGCCTATGTGACCGAAGAACAAATCTCGGAGGCCATCGCCAAGCAGCTCAACATCCCCTTCATCAACCTTAAATACTACAACCTCAAACCGGAAATCGTGCGCTTGTTGCCGGAAACCCAGGCACGGCGCTTCCGCGCGGTGGTGATGGAGCAAAAAGCGGGCGGCGTGCTGGTCGGCATGGCGGATCCGACTGATCTATTCGCCTATGACGAAATCGCGCGCATCCTGAAGCACGATATCAACCTAGCGGTGGTGAACGAAACCCTACTACTCGCCGCTATCGACCGGTTTTATCGTCGCACCGAAGAAATATCGGACTTGGCGCATGAGTTGGAAGACGATCTCGGCGATAGCGCCGTCGATTTCGGCACATTGGGGCTAAATCAGAGTCTGGAAGATGCGCCGGTCGTCAAATTGCTGCAATCGGTGTTCGAGGATGCGGCGCAGATTCGTGCTTCCGACGTCCACATCGAGCCGCAGGAAGCCCGCTTGCAAATTCGCTTTCGCATCGATGGCGTGTTGCATATGCAGACCGAGGCCGACCCCAAGATCGCCACCGCGCTGGCCTTGCGCCTAAAATTGATGTCGGGTTTGGATATTTCAGAGAAGCGCCTGCCGCAGGACGGCCGCTTCAATGTGAAGCTGAAAAACCAGTCGATCGACATTCGCATTTCAACCATGCCGACGCAGCATGGAGAATCAGTCGTGATGCGTTTGCTCTCCCAAAGTTCGGGCGCATTGGGCCTCGACCGGCTTGGGTTTCCACCGGATATGCTGAAGCGCTTTCGCGAGCTGTTCACCCGCCCGCACGGCATGGTGCTGGTGACCGGGCCTACTGGTAGCGGCAAAACCACGACGCTTTACTCCGTGCTGTCGGAGCTGAATTCGGTCGAGACCAAAATCATCACCGTGGAAGACCCGGTGGAATACCGCCTACCCGGCATCAACCAAGTGCAGGTAAATGAAAAGATCGATCTCACTTTCTCACGCGTGCTGCGCTCCGCACTCAGGCAAGATCCAGACATCATGCTAATCGGCGAGATGCGCGATCAAGAGACCGCGCAAATCGCCATGCGCGCCGCCATCACCGGCCACATGGTGCTCTCGACGCTGCACACCAACGATGCGGTCAGCACACCGATTCGGCTACTCGACATGGGCGTGCCGCGCTACATGGTGGCGATGTCGATCCAAGCGGTACTGGCGCAGCGCCTGGTGCGCATGGTGTGCGAGAGTTGCGCTGCCGACTACGCTCCGCTGCCATCTGAATTAACTTGGCTGAGCTTAGAGATCGGGGCGGAAGCAAAAAACCGCCGCTATGTGCTAGGCCGCGGCTGCTCGCAATGCAACGGCACCGGTTTCCAAGGCCGCATCGGCGTATATGAAATGATGGAAATGACCGCACCGCTGGCCGAAGCCGTCAACCACCATGACCCCAACCACTTCATCAAACTCGCACGGCAAAGCATGGCGGGGTGGTCCCTGCGCCGCCACGCGGTCACCCTCGCGGTGAACGGCAAGACCACCGTGGCGGAAGCGATGCGGGTGAGCAATGTGGCGGAGGAATAAAGATTAACCACGGGGGACACGGAGAGCACGGGGAAACCAAGGATTGTGATGAAGCGACAATCGCGGCGGTTTTATCGGCGGCGACCCGAGTGCATCAAGCCTTTGGACCTGGGTTGTTGGAGTCCGTGTAGGAGATGGCGTTGGTTATTGAGTTGTCAGAAGCGGGGTTTCAGGTGCAGCGTCAAGTGGAGATACCCGTTGTTTATCATGGTAAAGAGTTGGGCATAGGATTTCGTGCTGATGTAATTGTGGCCGATAGTTTGCTGTTGGAAATTAAAGCGGTAGAGGAATTTAATTCTGTGCACATGGCTCAGTTGATGACCTATTTGAAGCTTTTGAACTTGAAGCGCGGTTTCCTGCTCAATTTCAATTGTCGCTTAATGAAGCAAGGTATTAAACGTGTTTCGATATAACGGCGAGGTACATATGTTCTGTTGCAAGGTTTTCCCTGTGCTCTCCGTGTTCCCCGTGGTTAAAAGGGTTTAGAAGGCCATGCCCACTTTCGCCTACAAAGGCCGCAACCCGCGCGGCGAGTTGGTGCAAGGGGTACTCGACTCCGTCGACTCAAGCTCGGTCGCCAGTCAGCTCTTTAACAACAGCATTACGCCGATCGAGATCAACTTAGCACCGGCGACGAAAAAATTCATGACCGGTGGCTGGCTGGATAAGCTAACGGAGCAGAAGGTCAGCACCGTTGATGTGTTGATGTTCAGCCGCCAGATGCATACCCTGCTGCGCGCCGGGGTACCGATCTTGCGGGCGCTCGCGGGCTTGCAGGAATCGACCGGCAACAAAACGTTCGCCAAGGTGATTCAAGAGCTGCGCGACAGTCTGGATGCGGGGCGCGAGCTCTCCGCCGCCCTGCGCCGGAATGGGAAAGTGTTCACCCCGTTTTACATCAGCATGGTGCGCGTGGGCGAGCTGACCGGCCGGCTGGAGGAAATTTTCCTGCGGCTGTTTCATCACCTGGATTTCGACCGTCATACGCGCGAGCAAATAAAGGCCGCGCTGCGTTATCCCATGTTCGTGGTCATCACCGTCATCGTCGCACTGGTCGTGATCAATATTTTCGTCATCCCGGCCTTCGCCAAAGTGTATGCCGGGTTCAAGGCCGAGCTGCCGCTGTTGACCAAAGTGCTCATCGCCACCTCCAACTTCATGCTGAACTTTTGGCCCTTGATGCTGGCGGCGACGGTGGGTGCGGTGATCTGGTTCCGCCTCTATACCCAGAGCAAGAACGGCAAATACCGATGGGATAAATTCAAGCTGCACATCCCCATCGTGGGCGATATCGTAAAAAAAGCCACGCTTGCCCGTTTCGCGCGCAGCTTGTCCTTGGCGGCGAAAAGCGGCGTGCCGATCGTGCAAGGGCTGACCGTTGTATCGCAAGTAGTGGACAACGACTACATCGCCCAGCGCATCACGCAAATGCGCGACAGCGTGGAGCGCGGCGAAACCATCTTGCGCACCGCCGTCACCAGCGGCGTGTTTACCCCGGTCGTGTTGCAAATGATCGCGGTGGGCGAAGAAACCGGCGCCATCGATGAGTTGATGGACGAAATCGCCGATATGTACGACCGCGAGGTGGAGTACCAAGTGAAAAATCTCTCGGCGCAGATCGAGCCGATTTTGATCGTCTTCATCGGCGTGATCGTGCTTATCCTAGCGCTGGGCGTGTTCCTGCCGATCTGGGATCTGGGCTCGGTGGCGATGAAGAAATGATGTTGAAACGCGCACAAGGTTTCACCCTAATCGAATTATTGGTGGTGATCATCATTATCAGCACCCTGGGTGCGGTGTTGCTGGATCGAGTGCTTTTTTACCAAGAGGCGGCCGAGAAAGCAGCGATGGAGCAACTGGCGGGCACTTTGCGCAGCGCCTTGCATTTGCAAATTGCCGACCGCTTTCTGAAGGGGAAAACGGCAGATATTGCCGCATTAGGGCAAGATAACCCGATGAACTGGCTGGCCGAGCAACCCGCGAATTACGTAGGCGAGCGTTTCGGGCCGGCGCCGGGCGAGGTGGAAAAAGGCAACTGGTATTACGACTTAAAGCACCGGCAGTTGGTGTATGTGGTGGCGCGCGGCAGTCACTTTATGCCGGATCAGGCGGGGCGCAAGGAGGTGCGCTATGCGGTGCGGCTGGTGTATGCGCATAAAGAAACTCAAGCAGGCCGGGAAAATGCCGATAAACAGGAGGTTAACGGTGTGATCCTGGCCGTGACGGAACCCTATCGGTGGTTTTGAAAGGTGGGTGGGTGCCTTTGGGCACGCTTATTGCTGTACCTTAACACAGGGTTTAGCGGGCTGTTGAAAGGGTGGTTTGCGTTGAAGGGCGCTTTCACCAGCCTGTTGGGCAGAATGTTTAAATGTTTTACTAAGGAGAGACAAATGCGAAACCAACGTGGTTTTACCTTGATTGAATTGATTGTGGTGATTGTGATTTTGGGCATCTTGGCGGCGACGGCTTTGCCGCGGTTTATTGGCGTCCAATCAGAAGCGCGGGTGGCCAAGCTCAACGGCGCACGCGGGGCGGTGCTCTCCGCCAGCGCCTTGGCTCACGCAGCCTGGCTGGTCGCGGGCAGTTCGGCCGCGACGACGGTAAACATGGACGGCGCGAGCATTACCATGGTCAACGGTTATCCGACAGCCGATGCGAACGGTATTATCAGCGCCGCGAACATTAGTACCAATGACTACAATTTAACGGGCGGTGGCGCTGGTGCGGGGTCGGTATTGACCATCAACGTGGATAGTGGCCATGCCGGCACGTGTACCTTTACCTATACGTCCGCGCTCGCCAGCGCCAGTCCCGGGATCAGCGCGGTCACCGTGACCAATTGCAACTAACGCGATCTGACATCCCATGCGAAGCGGAAGGATTCCTTTGCATGGCTGAGGCTTGAAATGCAGGCGAAGGAGGGGTTCACCCTGGTGGAACTCATCGTCGTCATCGTCATCGTCGGCATCGTGGCGCTCATTGCAGCGCCACGATTTTTTGCGCAAGCCGGTTTCGATGCGGCGCGCTTTCACGATACGGCGATCAGCGCCATTCGCTACGGGCAAAAAGTGGCCGTGGCGCAGCGTACGAATGTATTCGTAGCGGTAAGCACAACTTCGTTGGCCTTATGCTATGACATAGGCTGCGTCACGGCGGTTACCCAGCCTGCCGATAGCGCCGCATTCGTGATCACCGCGCCGAATAATATTTCCCTGACCGGATCGAGTTTCAGTTTTACCAGCCTGGGGCAACCCGCCTCTTTTGCCGCGAGCCCGGTTCCGTTGGCGGCAAACGCGACGTTCTCTATCGTCGGCGATGTTACGGCGCGCCAGATCGTGGTCGAGCAGGAGACCGGCTATGTGCACAAGTAGCGGTGCAGGGGTTAGTAATCCATTCCACCAAAACGATGACATGAAACGGCGTCTTTTTCCGTCATGCGTCGTTGCATCCCCTTGCCGTATACCCCATACGGCGGCGGGTCTGTGCCTAGCCTGGCGAAAAAATCCATCCGTTTCATCTGTCACCATTTTGATGGAATGGACTACTAGGCATGCCTCGCCCGCAGGGCTGCGCGGCTTCAGCCTGATCGAGGTGATCGTATTCATCCTGGTCGTGAGCGTTGCCTTGGCGGGGGTGCTGTCGGTGATGAATCTCACTACTCAGCGCAGCGCCGATCCCTTGATCCGCAAGCAGGCGATCGCGGTGGCAGAGTCAATGCTGGAGGAGGTGTCGCTGCACGATTTTGCTGTCACGAGTGCGCCCGTCGCGCCAATCCAGGCGAATCGTCAATCTTTTGACGATATTGGCGACTACAACAACTTCACGACGAGCGGCATCTATCCCATTGACAGCGCGACACCGATAACAGGCCTCACCGGGTATAGCGTGAGCGTGAGCGTGAGCGTGGCGGCCGCCGATCTGGGCCCGGCGGCGAGTCTCATTACCGCCGCTTCCGGCAATGCGAGTTTGATCACGGTGACCGTGACCGGGCCAGATAATGTCAGCGTAGTGTTGGCGGGTTATCGGACTGCGTATGGACCGTAATCGGCTAATGCGCACCCCCTCCCCGTTTCTCTATCGCGGCTTCACGCTGATCGAGATGATCGTCGTGATTGTGCTCACCAGCATTCTCGCGTCGGCGGTGGCGGTGTTTATCAAGCTCCCGATACAGGGCTATGTCGATAGCGCGCGGCGCGCGGAAATGACCGATATCGCCGATACCGCGCTGCGGCGCATGGGGCGCGATCTGCGCTTGGCGCTGCCGAACAGCGTGCGCCTGACAGATAGCGATGCGACGATTGAAATTCTGCTGACCCGAACCGGCGGACGTTATCGCGCCGAAGTCGATAGCGCCGGCGCGGGCGATATTCTGGACTTTAGCGTGAACGACGATCCGAGCTTCGATCAGTTCGGCGCGTTTGCCACGGGCGCCGGCCAGACCATTATCGCTGGCGATAGGCTGGTGGTGTATAACCTCGGCATCCCTGGCGCGAACGCCTATGCGGGCGAAAACTTGGCCAACATCAGCGGCACGGCGGCCGGTGATCTGCCGAGCGAAAACAAAATCAACTTCACATTCACCTTGCCCACCCAGAAATTTCCGCTCGAATCGCCCGGCAGCCGGTTTCAGGTGGTCGAGGGGCCGGTGAGCTATGTCTGTGCAGGCGGCACGCTGACGCGCTATTGGGGCTATGCGATCCAAGCCACGCAGCCCAACGCCGCCGCATTGCCGGGGCTCGCCGGCGTGAAAAGCGCCTTGCTGGCGACCAATGTAGCAAGCTGCGTATTCGACTATAGCCCTGGCATCACCGCGCGTTCGGGCTTGGTGGCGTTGACGCTTGTCATCACCGAGTCGGGCGAATCGGTGCGGCTCTACCATGAGGTGCATGTCACCAATGTTCCTTAGACTAGAAAGCGGGAAGCGGGGAACGGGGAGCAGGCAAAGTGGATTTGCGCTGGTTACGGCGATTTTTATTTTGGTGGTGCTGGCGGGATTGGGGGCGGCTATGGTGAGCATCTCGACTGCTCAGCACACGACGGTGGCGATGGATGTGCAAAGTGCGCGCGCCTTGCAGGCGGCGCGTGCTGGTATCGAGTGGGGGGCCTACCAGGCGCTGCAAACCCCTTTTCCGGCTGGCTTTACCTGCCCGGCTTCGCCTGCGGCTTCTTACACCATGACGCCGTTTGCTGGTTTTACCACGATGGTGACGTGCAGCTCGACCACGCATAGCGAGGGTGCGAATACTGTGACGATGATGGTGCTGATATCAACTGCGACCTATGGCACAGCGGGCACGAGCGATTATGTGGCGCGCGAAGTTCAGGCGCGGGTGGCGAAATAGCCTGCCGCCGGGAATACGAGTCAGAAAAGGATGGAACGATGAAAACCTCGATGAATACACTCAGACGGCGCGCGTGGCTTGCGCTTTCGCTGGTTGTCGGCTTGCTGTTCGGCCACGCCGCCAGCGCGATCACCGTGACCAAAAGTCCCACGACCTGCGCCAGCGTCGCGGGTATCGGCACGGTGGCTTGGTCGAATCCCCCGCGCGCGGTTTCGAACAACAACAGTTATGCGACGGCAACAGTCGATGGCACGACCACCCGCTACCTGCAATGCACTGGCTACAGCTTCGCCATTCCTACGGGTGCGACGATCAATGGCATCACCGTCAGTGTCGAACGCCGATCCAACCGTGTCACCGACGGCGGCAGCAAGGATGCCGCGATGCGGGTGGTCAAGGCAGGCGTGATTGGCGCGACGGATCGTTCCACCGCCACGACTTATACGACGGCGGATGTGATCGAGGCGCACGGCGGCGCGGCCGACTTGTGGGGAACGACCTGGACGGCGGCAGAGATCAATGCGGCCAATTTCGGCGCAGCCTTCGCCGCCACCAAGGCGAATTTGGCGGGCGCATCGCATACCATCAGCGTGGATCATGTACAGATTACGATTGATTATTCATTTGCTCCCGGCTCGTATTCCGTGACGGCCAGCCCCACTAACTGTGCCAGCATCGCCGGCATCGGCACGGTGGCCTGGTCGAATCCCACCCGGGCGTATTCGAACAATAACCTCTATGCGACGGCTACGGTCGATGGTACGACCACCCGCTACCTACGCTGTTTGGGCTACAACTTTGCCATTCCGACCGGCGCGTCGATCAACGGCGTTACCGTCAATGTGGAAAGAAAGTCAAACAGAACCACCAACGGCGGTAGCCAGGATGCTGCGATGCGCTTGGTCAAGGCCGGGGTGATCGATCTGACGGTGAATCGCGCCACCACCACGATTTACACGACGGCGGATGTGGTCGAGGCGCACGGCGGCGCGGCGGATTTGTGGGGCACGACCTGGACGGTGGCCCAGATCAACGCCGCCAATTTCGGCGCGGCCTTCGCCGCCACCAAGGCGAGCGCGGCGGGCGCACCACACACCATCAGCGTGGATCACATGCCGATCACGGTGACGTTCACGATACCAGCGCCGCTGGACCACATCCGTATCGAGCATGATGGCGCCGGACTCACCTGCGCGCCCGAAACCGTGACAGTCAAGGCCTGCGCTGATGCCACTTGCTCGTCTCTCTACAGTTCCGGCAGCACGACAGTGACGCTTTCCGGCGCGGGTTGGGCGGCCAACCCCATCACTTTTACCGGCTCCACCACGGCGAGCCTGAGCATCACGACGCCCTCGACCTTCACCTTGGGAACCAGCGCCGTCAGCCCCACACCCTCCGGCGCCAGCCCGCAGTGCTTTGTCGGCGCGACGGCCAATTGCAGTTTGGTGTTTGCCGACACGGGGTTTCTGTTTTCGACGATTCCCACTCAGACGGCGGGGGTGACTTCGGGCAGTTTGACGATTCAAGCAGTGAAAAAGGCCGACAACTCGGCCGCGTGTACCGGCGTGTTCACCGGCAACGTCGTGGTCAACCTGGCCTCGCAGTGCATCAATCCGACAACCTGTAACGGCAAACAAGTGACGATCAATGCCACCGCGATTACCAACAACCCGGCGGCAGGCGTTCCAAACTATTCGCCGGTGACGTTGAATTTTGGAGCCAGTTCGACCGCGACCTTTACGCTTCATTATCCAGATGTCGGGAACATGAGCTTGAGCGCGCGCTACGCGCTGGGTAGCGATTTCATGACCGGCACCAGCAATACCTTCGTGGTTAAACCATTCGGGTTTACCGTGACGGGGATTCAGCGCACGTCGGATGGTTTCGCCAATCCCGGCGCGGCTTCGGCGGCCGGCACGGCTTTCATCAAGGCGGGCGATGCCTTTACCGCCACAGTGACCGCGACCGCGCAAGGCGGCGCGGCCGCACCCAACTACGGCCGTGAGATCTCACCCGAAGGCGTGTTGTTGACGCCGAATATTGTGCTGCCTGCCGCCGGCAATAATCCGGCATTGAGCAACGGCACCATCGCCGGCGGCAGCTTTGCCAGCGGCGTGGCGACGCCGACGACGCTGGCTTGGGATGAGGTGGGCATCATCACGCTCACACCGAGCGTGGCCGATGCCGATTACCTCGGCGCGGGCAATGCCACCGGCACGACTACCGGCAATGTCGGGCGCTTTTATCCGCATCACTTCGCCGCTACCGCAACCCTTGCTACGCGCGCCGACTTGGCTTGCGCGCCAGCTTCCAATTTCACCTATATGGGCGAGCCAGTGGGCCTTGCCCTGACGCTCACCGCGCAGAGCGCAGGCAATGGCACGACGCAGAATTACACCACGGCGGGCGGTTTCGCCAAGCTGGATGGCGCGACTGCGGCCAAGTGGACAAGCTTCGGCAGCGCCGACAGCATCGGCCTCGGCGCAGTGAATGGGACGAGCGCGCTGAGCGCGCGGCTTGGTATCAGCGGCACGCCCAGCGGTAGTTGGGCAGCGGGCGTAGGCAGCTTGAGCGCGAACGTATTGCTGAATCGCGCCGCCGGCCTGGATGGCCCGTTCAATACGCTCAAGCTCGGCATCGCGCCCCAGGACGCGGATAACGCCGCGCTGCTGCCGGGCGCGCTCGATTTGGATGCGGATTTGAATGCCAGCTTGGAGCGCATGCAAGTGCCAGCAGCAGCCACGACTATCGTGCGCTATGGCCGCACCCGCCTCAACAACGCGCATGGCTCGGAGCTGCTGGCTCTGCCGGTACCGCTCAAGGCGCAGTATTACAACGGCACAGGCTTTGTGACCAACGCGGATGACAACTGCACCGCTTTCACGCTGGCAACGGATTTATCGCTTGGCAATTATCAAGCATCTCTCGCTGCCGGCGAGACGACGCCAAGCCCCGCGAGCATCACTTTGAGCGGTGGCGCATCGGTTATTTCGTTTTCTGCGCCCGGCGCGGGGAACAGCGGCAGCGTCGATTTGACGCTCAACGTGCCGGCCTGGCTCGAATACAACTGGACCGGCGTGGGGGGCGATCCAATATCTCGTGCGACTTTCGGCGCGTATCGCAAGTCTGATCAATTTATCTATCAACGTGAAAACTACTGAGTTGCGCAGAATTAAACATTTGACAACAATAACTTAATGCTTTAAGTTCAAGTAAATTCCACTATTGTCAGCTTATGTTCGCTAAATTTTTTGGAAGCCAGAAAAAACAACCCGGATGGATGGCCTTGAGCTTCGTCCCCGAGGGTTTGTGCATGGCGCATGTGCAACCGGTAGCCAACGGCAAACCGCTGGTGACGGTGTGCGGCGTGGCGGCGGGCCAAGGCATGAATGCGCAGGGGCTGGAAAAAATCGGGCGCGAAATGCATTTTGCGCGCTATCACTGCACCACCGTATTGAGTCCACACGAATATCAAATGCTGGTGGTGGAAGCGCCGAACGTGCCGCCGCCGGAGCTGAAGACTGCGATGCGTTGGCGCGTCAAAGATTTGCTGGATTTTCACATCGACGATGCGACCATCGACGTGCTGGATATCCCGCCGGAAAAGAGCGGCGCGGCGCGCGTGCATTCCATGTTCGCGGTGGCGGCGCGCAATAGTTCAATCGAGCGCCGCGTTTCCATGTTCGACAGCGCGAAAATCCCGCTGGAGGTGATCGATATTCCGGAAATGGCGCAACGCAACATCGCGGTGCGCCTGGAAGAGGCAGGGCGCGGTTTAGCCTTGCTGTCCTTCGACGATGATAGCGGCCTCTTAACCGTGACTTACAACGGCGAGCTGTATATGGCGCGCCATCTCGATGTGGGTTGGGAGCAGATGGTGAATGCGGATGAAGCGGCCAAGCAAGGCCATTTTGATCGCATCACGCTCGAATTGCAGCGTTCGCTCGACAACATCGAGCGCCAATTTCCCTTCATCAGCATCTCGCGCCTATGGGTGACCTACATGCCGGAGGCGGAAACTTTGCGCGCTTATCTCGCGAGCAATCTGTATGTTTCGGTTTCGGTGCTGGATCTAAATGACGTGTTCGATTTTTCGCGTGTGCCGGCGGTGGGCGCGCCCAACAATCAAGCCCGATTTTTTCTGACGCTTGGTGCGTCGCTGCGGCATGAGGAGATCGCGCTGTGAGCCAGCAGATCAATCTTTATAACCCGCTGCTGCTCAAGCAGAAGAAAATTTTTTCGGCGCGCACCATGGCGCAGGCACTGGGCTTGATCGCGCTGGGTTTGGCTGCGGTATATGGCTATGCGCGATATCAGGTGGCAAGTTTGCAGATGGAAACGGAGCAAGCTAGCAAGCGCCAAGAGGCGGTGCAGGCAAGGTTAACACGCATTTCGCAGCAATTCGGTCCGCGCCAAAAGAGCGCCGAGTTGGAAGCGAGCATCAAGCAAGCTGAGGCTGAGTTGCTGGCACTAGCGGAAGTGCAGGCCGCGTTAAAGCAAGGCAGCTTAGTCAGTGCGAGTGGCTTTTCGCCCTACCTCAAGGCGCTGGCACGGCAAGCGGTGGAAGGCGTGTGGCTGACCGGGTTTTCTGCCAGCGGGAGCGAGATGGCGATTAGCGGGCGTACGCTCAAGCCAGGCTTGGTGCCGGATTACATTCATCGCTTAGGCGGCGAGCAAGCCATGCAAGGGCGTAAATTCGCCATGCTGGAAATGCGCCAACCGGTGGCCCTCACGACGAAAGACGGCAAGCCCGGCGTCATGCCGCGCTATATCGAATTCACCTTGCAATCCGCGTTGAAGGAAACCAAATGAAAGCGCGGCTGAAGCAACTGGCTGAGCGCATCGACGCCATGAGCCTGCGCGAGCGCTTGATGATATTTGCCATGCTGGCGGTCACCTTAGTGGCGCTGGTGGTGACCAGTGCGATTGATCCTTTTAGCACGAAGCAAAAGTTACTTACGCAAAAACTCGTACAAGCCCAGGCGCAGACGCAAGCGCTGGAGGCGCAAATGCAAGCGCTGGCCGAAGCGTCGAAAAATGATCCCGATTTACCAAACAAGCTGCGGCTGGCCGATCTGAATGCCAAACGTAAAAGCGCTTATGCCGAGCTGTCGAGCGTAAAGCAGGGTCTGGTTACACCGGATCAGATGACACAGGTGCTGCGTGATTTGCTGGGGCGCAATCCGCGCTTGACCTTGGTGAGCATCAAAACGCTTGCCGCCAGTCCGCTGACGGATGCCGGTAAGCCCGCCGAGCAGCCTTTGAAAACTGAGGCGAAGTCCAAGGAAAAATCCACGACGAATGACTTGGGGTTGTATAAGCATGGCGTGGAGATCAGTGTCGAGGGCAGCTATGCGGATTTGGTGGGCTATCTTGCGGAATTGGAGCAACTGTCCTGGCGCATGTATTGGGGCGGCGTGAATTTGTCGGCGCAGACCTATCCAATTTCCCGCCTCACCTTGACGGTTTATACCTTGAGTTTGGATAAGACATGGTTATCCGTCTGAGTTTGTTATTGATGATCCTGCTCTTGCCGATTTTGGGTGGGGCCGTACAGGCAGAGAGTTTGCCCGACCCGACACGTCCGCCCGGCGGGGTGGATGAGACGACCCCAGTAGTGGTGCCGAGCGGTCCCGCATTGCAGGTGATCCGCACCCTCGACGGCAAGCGTTTAGCGATCATCAGCGGGCAAACGGTCAAAGTCGGCGGCAAAGTGGGTGACGCCATCGTGATCAGTATCGACGAAGATCGCGTGCTGCTGCGCGGTCCGGAAGGCGTGCAGACGCTTAAGCTTTTCCCAGAGGTGGAGAAGAATCCATCTGTATCTGACCAAATCAAATCTAAGCCGCAGGCAAAAACGAAGGCGAAGGTGAGTAAAGATCATGGCAAGAGTGGTGCAGTGAAATGAGCTTCACTAGGTTCGTTGCCCTCTCTCCTTGCTCTCTTCCACAAGTGGGAGAGAGGGACTTAGGCTCGCTGTGCGAGTTGCATGTTACGGAAGGAAATCAAATGAAAAGACTGGGCTTGATACTGCTGCTGTTGGCGGCGGGCTGCCAGACCCCGCCCGAGAAGCGACCCACCACCTTGGATCAAATTAACGAGGAAATGGCGCAAGCCGCGCGCTCAAGTGCCAAACCCGCCGCGCCCGATGCGGTGAGCCAAGCATTGCTACCGCCGCTCAAAATTGATATGCCGAAAAACGGCGCGCGTATCGTTGAACAAAAATTCGATTTGGTGGTGAGCAACGCGCCGGCCAGCCAAGTATTCCTCGGCATCATTTCCGGCACGCGCTACAGCATGCTGGTGCACCCCGAGGTGGCGGGATCAATCACAGTGAATTTGAAAGATGTGACCGTGATCGAGGCGCTGGAGGCGATTCGCGAGTTGTATGGCTACGACTACAAGTTGGATGGGCCACGTATTTTCGTGCAGCCCTTGACGTTGCAAACGCGGGTGTTTCAAGTAAATTATCTGACCTCCTTGCGCAAGGGCACGTCGGAAATCAACGTGACCTCGGGTTCGATCAGCAGCAGCACGCCCGGTAGCACTTCGTCGACTGGTGCGAGTACTTCGCCTTCCAGCACAGCGACTTCGCTGCAAAGCAGCAAAATATCCACGACCTCCAACAGCGATTTTTGGAGCGAATTAAAAGTGGCCTTAGCGGTGATCGTGGGCGAAGGCAATGGCCGTAGCCTCGTGGTTAGCCCCCAATCCGGCGTGGTGGTGATTAAAGCCATGCCGAATGAACTGCGCTCGGTAGAGCAATTTTTGCGCGCCACGCAGATATCCGTGGATCGGCAAGTGATTCTGGAAGCCAAGATCATCGAGGTGAAGCTGAACGATGACTTCCAATCCGGTATCAATTGGGCCGGCTTCGGCAAGGGTGATCTGTTTCGCGGCGGCGTCGGCACGAATCCGGGCAAAGTGAATATCCCCGGAGGCACGTTGGTGGCCGATACCACTTTATCCGGCTTACTCGGTGGGGGGCTGGCGACTGCCGCCGGCGCCACCACCGGCGGCTTATTCGGCTTGGCATTTCGCACATCCAGTTTCGCAGCGCTGCTCGAATTCTTAGAAACGCAGGGCACGGTGTCGGTACTGTCCAGCCCGCGTATTGCAACCTTGAACAATCAAAAAGCCGTGCTGAAAGTCGGTACCGACGAATTCTTTGTCACCAATGTCAGCACCAGCACCACCACTGGCACCGCCACCACCTCCAGCCCGACCGTGACGCTACAACCTTTCTTCTCCGGCATCGCACTCGACGTGACGCCGCAGATCGATGAGAACAACAATATCACCCTGCATATTCATCCCTCGGTGAGCGATGTCACGACGAAGAGCAAAGATATCAACCTCGGTTCATCCGGCACACTGAGCCTGCCACTGGCATCGAGTTCGGTAAGTGAAACCGACAGCATCGTGCGCGCGCAAGACGGCCAAGTGGTCGCGATTGGTGGCTTGATGCGTTCGGCGTCCATCTCCGACAACTCGCAAATTCCTGGCGTGGGTGAAGTGCCGGTGGTCGGCAATCTATTCCGGCATACCAATCGCAGCATCAGTAAACGGGAATTGATCATTCTGCTCAAGCCGACGGTGGTGAAGGGCAATGAGGCCTGGTCGCAGAATATTCTTGAGTCGCAGCGCCATATTCAGCGCATTCAAGATCAGTACGTGCCCGCGCAATAGACGCCTGCGTGCGCGCCTAAACTCGGTATAATGCCCGCAACCCTTGTGGGCAGGAGCTATGTACAACAAACACTTCGGGCTGCGCGAAGCGCCTTTTTCGATTACCCCCGACACCACGTTTTCCTTCGCCTCAGGCGTGTTTCAGGAAGCGCTCAACACCTTGCTCATCGCTGCCAAGAATGGCGAGGGCTTCATCAAGATCACAGGTGAAGTCGGTACCGGCAAGACCCTGCTCTGCCGTAAATTTCTCGCCAGCCTGGACGAGAGCTTTGTCACGGCGTATATCCCTAACCCTTATCTTGAGCCACGCACGCTGCTGATCGCGTTGGCCGAAGAGTTGGATCTCAAAGTTCGGCGCGATCTCGATCAGCACTTAATGCTGAAAGCGCTGACGCTGGCCATGCTCGATTTCGCGCGCCAAGGCAAGCGCGTGCTGGTGTGTCTGGATGAAGCGCAAGCGATGCCGCTGGAGACGTTGGAAGCCTTGCGTCTGTTATCCAATCTGGAAACCGAGAAGCGCAAGCTGATTCAAGTGGTGCTGTTTGGTCAGCCGGAATTGAATGAGAAGCTTGAGTTGCCTTCATTGCGCCAACTCAAACAGCGTATCGCTTTTCATTATGAGTTGCAGCCGCTGTCGCGTGATGAGTTGGATTATTACGTCGCACATCGCCTGACTGTGGCGGGCCAGCAAGGCGGCACTTTGTTCAGCAAGGGCGCACTCGCTGCGTTGTATCGCGCCAGCGGCGGTGTGCCGCGACTGGTGAATATCATTTGCCACAAGTCACTGCTGCTGGTGTTCGGCGAGGGTAGGCAGCAGGTGGAAGAAAAACATATCCGCATCGCGGCGTCTGATACGCCGGCAGCCAGGCCCGAGCATCGGACACGCTGGCTGTGGGCTGGGTTGGCGCTACTAGGCGTAGGCCTGGGGATCAGTAGTTGGGCGCTGCTGCGATGAGCGTAATCAATCGCATGCTGCAAGAGTTGGAGGAGCGCCACGACGATGCGGTGCAAAAGCGCATGCCGGGTCTCGTGCGCGCGGTGCCAGCGCGCTTGCCTGCCATGTCGCGTCGACCATGGATCGTGGTGTTGATCGTCGGGTTGGCAGTGCTGCTCGGCGGGTTGGGCTGGCAAGTTGCAAGGACTTGGAAAAAAAAGCCGGATGCACCTCTCCCAGCGGTGGCAATATCGCAACCAGCGCAAAGGGAAATCACCCTACCGCAACTGAAGCCCACCGATAGCCTCAAGCCATTACCCACACCGGTGCTTGAAGCGGTGCTGCCGGCACCTGAGGAGCCGGCTCCCCAAGCGCAGCCGGTGAAACCCGTCGAAGCAAAATCCGCTGGCGCCAAGCATCTTGCCAGTGCGAAAAACGAGCCGACAACCTTTCAGACAGACAAGCCGCAAGCGGTGGCCAATACCAAACCCAGCGCGGAGCCCGTCAATGCCGCAGGCTACAAACAAGTCTCCAAGGAACAGCGCACGGAAAACCGATACCGTGAGGCCTTGTCGCTCATTTCTCAAGGGCGGATGTCGGACGCGCAAGCCGCGCTGGAGGAAATCTTGCGCCTCGACCCGCGTAACTTGAGCGCGCGCCAAGTGTTGTTGGGGATCCATGTCGAGGCCAAGCGTTATGGCCAAGCTGAGCAATTACTGCAAGAAGGGCTGCAATTGAATATTGCGCCCGCATCCCAAGCGATGTCCTTGGCGCGCGTGCAATTCGAGCGCGGCGATCAAGCGGCGGCGCTGGCGACGCTGGAAAAATACGCGCCCCAAGCCGGCAACCAGGGTGAGTACCATGGTTTTCATGCCGCGCTGTTACAGCGTGTGGGTCGTCACGCAGATGCAATTATTCAGTTTCAAGCAGCGCTCAAAACCCACCCCAATCAAGCCAATTGGCTCATGGGCTTGGGCATCTCCCTGCAAGCGGAAAAACGCTATGCCGAAGCGGAGCAAGCTTATACACGCGCGCGCGCCAGCAATGCGCTTGCACCAGATCTGCAAGCGTTTGTTGAACAGCGTTTGCGGCAGGTGCAGCAGGCGCGGTGAGTACGGTTCCGCCTTGCAAAGCTTAAGCGTATAGTTTCGCTATGAGCCCAACGGTATTTCGGGGTGGTGGTTTCCGGTTCTATTTCTTTTCGCGAGAGGAACCGAGAATGCATGTCCACGTCTATGGGCAAAATGGCGAAGCAAAATGCTGGATTGAACCGGAAATTGAAGTGGCGCAAAGCCATGGTTTATCTCAGTCGGAATTAAATGCAGCGCTTCGACTTATTCGGGAGCATGAAAATGACATCCGCAACGCTTGGCGCGAACACTTCGGAAGTTGAAGTCACCAATGTTTCGAAACACGGGTTCTGGCTGCTGATTCGCAACCAGGAAGTGCTTCTATCATTCGAACAGTTTCCTTGGTTCAAAGATGCGCCCATTGGGAAGCTGTTGAATGTTGAGTTACTTTCCTTAGATCATCTTTACTGGCCTGAGTTGGATATCGATTTGGCGGTTGAATCTATTTTTCACCCCGAGCAATTCCCTTTGGTAAGCAGAATATAAACGGCGGCTGGAAGCGTTGCGACGATACTGCGCTGAGGGAAAAAATAGCAGGAATAAAAAACGGGGCCTGATGGCCCCGTTTTAATTGGCGCGACGCGCCTTATGCGTTAACGCGGCGTCGATACTCGTGGGTGCGGGTGTCGATCTCAATTTTGTCACCGGTCGCGCAGAACAAGGGCACCTGGATTTCAAAACCGGTGGAGAGTTTAGCGGGTTTCAGCACCTTGCCCGAGGTGTCGCCGCGCACGGCAGGTTCGGTGTAGATAATTTCGCGTACCACCGAGGTGGGCATTTCGACCGACAGCGCCTTGCCCTGATAGAACACGACTTCGACTGGCATGCCGTCTTCGAGATAGTTGATCGACTCGCCTAGATTATCCTTTTCGACTTCATGCTGCTCGTATTCAGTGTCCATGAACACATACATCGGGTCGGCAAAGTAGGAGTAGGTCGCTTCCTTGCGCTCCAGCGACACGGTGTCGAATTTATCGTCGGCTTTGTACACGGTTTCACTGCCTGAACCGGTGAGCAGGTTTTTCATTTTCAGTTTCACCACGGAGGCGTTGCGGCCAGAGCGGGTGTAATCGGCTTTTTGCACCACCATCGCATCGTTGCCGATCATGACAACGTTGCCAGGGCGCAGTTCTGTTGCGAGTTTCATACGGCACCTAAAAAACAGATTGGGAAAAGCCGCGCATTATAACGGGTTTTGGCTAAATTTCACCAGATTCGCGGCCAAATCGGGCAGCTTGGAATGGGCAATGGCCCAATGCCGGGCGTGGGCGGCCAAGTCTGGCAGGGCGGCGGCGAAGGCGGGCCAAGCATCCGCTGGGTCGCCCCGGCCGTTCCAACTGCGCCAAAGGCCGGCCAGCGCCGCCGCGCCGTAGCGGGTGATAAATGCCTCCAATTTTGCTTCATGCGCGGCATCGTGTTGGGGGTAGATCTGCCATACCAAGGGCTTGGCGGCCCATTGGGCGCGCACGAATGAATCCTCGCCGCGCACGAAATTCAGATCGCATGCCCACAGCAGCCGGTCATACGCTTCCTGGGCCAGAAACGGGATACCGGCCAGGGTCAGGTTGCCGCGCACGATGCGGGTTCCGGCGCGTATCGGGGTTACCTCCAGGGCTTGGGCGATGGCAGCGGAGAGCGGCGTTTCCGGCAGCGCGCAAAATATCGGCGTGGCCGAGCGGATCCAAGCCTGCAATAGGGGCGCGACGGGCGCTACGGGATAGGCGAATAGGGAAACCTTGAGCGCATTCGGCGCCGGCTCCGCGCCCAGTCCGCGCCACCATTCGGTGTGCGCGCTGGGGTTGTTCTGGAATGCATCACGCGCCGTAATGAGCCCCGCCTCTCGAATCAAGCCCCCAGTATTCGCCGAGAAGCCGGGGAAATAGAAATATTTTGTCAGCGGCAGCCGAGGATGGGGTGACGCCAGGCTGTGGTGATCTTCCACCCAGTCTTCCGCGCTAAGGTATTCCAGGTTGATCCAAACCGGTTGGGTGGCTTGCGCCGCCATGGCGGCGATATGGTTCTCCGGCAAATGGCAGGCGAAGGCTTCAATCACCACTTCAGCCGGTGTCGTCTGCGGGAAGGGGGTGCGCCAGCGCTGAATTTCCACATTATTGAGTTGTTGCTGATCTTGTTGCGGGTTGAGCTGGGGAGCGAGTTTGGCGAAGCTCTCCAGATCGTCCACCCACAGCCGCACCGTCAAGCCATGCTCCGCGGCGAGTTGGCGCGCGAGCCGCCAGCACACGCCGATGTCGCCGTAGTTATCGACGACCGTGCAGAAAATATCCCAACGCTTGCGGGTGTGCATGGAGCGAGTACTAAGGCTCGTCGCTCGGCAACTCTTCCTTCGATTTGCCAGGAATGATGCCCAGTCGCTTCTTGAGTGAAGTGAGCGGGTCGCCGAAGCGCGCCGCGTAGTAGGCGCTGTTGCTCATCACCTTCTTCACATAGTCGCGGGTTTCGTTGAAGGGGATGGATTCGACATAGGCGGCGGCTTCCATCGGCTTCAACTCTTGCCACTTGCGCGCGCGGCCGGGGCCGGCATTGTAGGCGGCGGTAGCGAGCACCGGGCTGCCGCTCAAGGTATCCAGCACATGCTTCATGTAATACGTGCCGAGCGCGAAGTTGGTGTCGAGTTTGGTCACTACACCGAGGCTGAAACTTTTCATGCCGAGCTTTTTCGCGACCCATTTGGCGGTGGCGGGCATCAGCTGCATCATGCCCGATGCGCCGACGCTGGATTTGGCGACTTGCACGAAGCGGCTTTCTTGCCGCACCAGGCCATACACCCAGGCATCATCCAGATTAAGTGATTTGGTA